>PJEL010003395.1_pt1 | contig 13685 bp, 13 predicted proteins | sample 1853271 | NCBI WGS metagenome assembly PJEL01 (sample SAMN08108733, study PRJNA415343) | Invertebrate metagenome, whole genome shotgun sequencing project. | host: Globobulimina | place: Sweden: Gullmar Fjord | collected 2015-08 | reverse complement strand
AAAGAAGCGCGCAATAACCAATTGCCGAGCCGCGCGGCGCTGCCCGCTAACGATCCGGCCTGGGTGCGTTATGCGGTTCCGCTGTCGCGTCTCGAACCCGTGACCGACATGGAAGGCAAGCCGCTGTATTACCCGCTCGACCTGTGGTACTTCCCGGATGGCTATGTGGAACAACACAAATGGCGCGTTGTCCCGATCTACAGCGGGTACAAAGAAGTCGGCTACTACAACGTGCCGGACTCGATGAGTAATGTGCGCTCCACGAGCGAAGGCGAAGTCGCGCCAAGGGTTCGTCTGGTCTCCGCGTCGCCGGATCGAACGCTGCGCACCGACGGCGATCTGCGAGTGGTGTGCCAGGCGAGTCTCGAAGAGGTCGATAGCGCTGACCTCGTCGTCGTACCAGCGTTCGACGGCGAAATTCTTGTGCAACTTGAAAAGAACCGCGCGGCAATCCCATGGATCCGGCAGCGCTACGACGAGGGCGCAACCATTGCATCGATTTGCACAGGTACCTTTGCCCTGGCCGAAGCCGGTTTGCTGGACGGCCGCACCGCCACCACCCATTGGGCCGCCCAGGGTCTTTTTCAACAGCGATATCCGTCGGTCACTCTGCTGTCGCAGGAGATCGTCGTCGAAGAGGGTCGTATCATCACCAGTGGCGGCGCTTACTCGTTCCTCAATCTCGGGATCAACCTGGTGGCGAGGCTTTTCGATGAGGAGACCGCGGTGCTGGCATCGCGAATCTGCCTCATCGATCTTGACAAGAGCCCACAAGGTAGCTACGAAGTGTTCAGCCCGCCTGAAGCTTGCGAGGATCGGAATATTCGTCAAGCTCAGGCGATGATCGAAAAGGGACTGGCTAGTAACCTGACGGTCGAAGGACTTGCAGATGAGGTCGCACTCAGCCGCCGGCAGTTTCTGCGTCGTTTTAAGGCAGCGACCGGCCTGACACCCCAGAAGTACCTGCAGTTGGCCCGGATCGAGGCCGCAAAGGGTGCGTTGATTCGAACCCGCGACCCGGTCGACGAGGTTGCCTGCAATGTGGGTTACTCGGATACCCCGGGCTTTCGCAAGGTTTTTGTCCGCGTCACGGGGTTGACGCCGAGTGAGTACCGCCGGCGAAATCGAGTTCTGGGCCGCTTTTCGGGAACCGGTCCGGCTGGGGGGCGAATCCAGCACGCCAGCACCTCCGCCTGACGCAAGGCCGGTGACGGTGCAGCCCGAACAGCGGCAGCCCGGCGCAGTCACCATTGGTTGATCACCGAGTCGCAGGGGCCCAGGCGGAGGTGTCACCGGTCTCGAAGCCGGCTTTCCGCGCGTGCACATCTTTCGCCCCGGCTAGATCTATCCCGTTACGAAACGTCACGAGCCCAACCTCATGTACCGGATGACGAGAGTGCTCTACCCGGTGCTCCGCCGAATCTACCCCAACATCGGCGTCACGTCCGGCGAATTGGCTAGGGCGATGGTGTGCGTCGGCCTTCACGGCGCCGGTACTCATACGAATCCGGCACTGGAAAACTGCGACATTCGATCCCAGAGCTGCGAAGAATCGTCGTCTCAAGCCTCGTGAAGGTTGTTGTGGGATACGCATTTTTCACTCGAGGTGCTCTGCTTTCCATTGCATCGCCATTTGGATTCGCGTTTTGCCGCTCGGGTGGTCGAAGAAGAGCAACTCCTCGAGAGGACTGGGCTCGAGTTTACGGTAGTCGCTGACTTTGAGCGCCACCTCGGCAAAGCCTTCAGGTTCACGGGCGCTATCTAAGTTAAACGTCGAAGGCACCGGAAAATTAACGAAGAGAAGAAACGGTACAGTTTTTCGAGTACGTTGCACTCATCATTATCATTGCGACTTGGGGTGTAGATCCCCTGAAGCTAGGATGGCGCCACCCACAATCATCACGCAGGCGACGGCAAGACCCCACGTGAGCGTGGCGCGACCCGCAGCGATCAACAAGATCGTAGAGAGCAGTGGCGCGAGGTAGGATATGGCCCCGAGGGTCTTGATATTGCCGTGCTTGACGCCCCAATCCCAAACGAAAAATGCAAGGCCGACTGGACCGATCCCGAGCCCTGCGACTGCCGCCCATTGCCATCCATTAGGCCAGATTGTTTCTTCAAGGACAAAATGGGCGGCCCAAGCAAGCACCGCGGTAACGCCGCAGAGACCACCCACGGAGGTGGTCGGTATTACGCCCCAGCGACGCGAAAGTACCGAGTAGACCGACCACGTCAAAGCGCAGATCAAGGCGGCTAGGTAGCCAGGAGCGTATTGCCAAGCGAAACCGAGCTTCCCGCCGCCACTGATCAATACGGCCGCTCCGGCGAATCCAGCTAGCGTACCGACCAGGTGATACCAACGCAGTGTTTCTCCTGGGAGCAACGATGACAACACCACGATAAGGAGCGGCCACATGTAGGCGATCAAACTGGCTTCCGCCGTAGGTGCGTTGCGGAGGGCCACGAAGTAGAAGAAATGGTAACCGAAAAGGCCGCCGACTCCGTGAATCCACACCTGCCACGGGAGGTGAAGGAGTGTCTTTGTACTGCCATCCTGCCAAAGCCAATAGACGATTCCAATCACGAATGCAATCGAAAAGGCAATTGCTGTTAACTGGAAAGGCGGGACTCGGCCCGTCAATGTTGTGAGTAGCGCTAGCGTAGACCACATCAGGATTGCAGTAGACCCGATTGCCGTTGCCCGGATGGATGCGGAGGTTTCGGTGTCGTGATTGCGGCGGCTTAGCATGAGAAAACGCCCGTGAGATCAACTGCCGTATAGTCCAGTGCCCCAGAAAGGACAATTCCTACGAGGAAGGGCGCAGTCCGTCGAATGCTGCAAAATCCACCCATAGAGACGCTCAAGATCCTGTTCGGACCAGGCGTGAAGGTTGTCACGAGGGCACAAGTCAGCGTTGCCGGAAGATCGACACTCATTACTATCTCTCGTCCTTAACCTTCTCCTGGATGGACCGTCTTTCTAAGAGTGTTTGGCGACGCTGGAGACTTTCTTCCGGCCAGTGGTCAAAGAGGTCGTAATACTCAGGGACGGCTGGCGCGTCTGGGGGAAGAACGACCCACGGCTGCTTCGACGACGTGAAAATGTGGATGTCAGGCGGCAAACTATCGGAATCGAGAAGTGTACCAACCCGAACAAAACGAACAAGATCGCCCGCACCGGAATAGTTGCTCCACAGAGCTACTCGGCAGGTCGGGCAACGGCTAATTTGCTGTCCTTGTCCACTTTCAGAAGGTGTCATCATGGCCTCTGGAGATCCGGCCAATAATTCAACCCGATCGGCCTCAATTAGGGCGTTGATGACAAACGCAGAACCAGCCTCACGCTGGCACCACCGGCAGTGGCAACAATGCACGAATAGTGGTTTGCTCGTGAGCCGGAATCGAATGGAACGGCATGTACATTCACCTTCGAATTGATAACTTTCATCGATTTTCACAAATATCCTCCCGCTTCATTCATGGAACTCAGCCCATACACTGGATGGTGGCACATTCTTTCCGCCAGTCTCATACGGTTTGGTGAGATATGTGGTCTAAAGCGATTCCTGCAACTCCTATTGTCGCATTTTACGATTTCCGCTCCCAGCCTTCCTGAGATTCTTAAGCACCCAATCAGCCACATCGCGCGCGACTTGCGTACGTTCGATCTCAGGGACTGCGTCGATATCGAATAGATCGGAGTACTTCTTGTAGTGGGACAAGGCGTCGAACTCGACCAATCGTTCCTCGCCGACAAGACCCTTCATGATCCTCCCGTGGCACCGCAAAAAGCAGCCGTCGATCACCACAACCTGTGCAGCGGTTTTGGCCCAATGGGCCATGGCAGAGTGAGGCACGGCGAAGAGTTCGCCATGGCACCCACGTCGATATGGGTCCTTTTTCGCTACGAGGTTGGCCGCAACCCGGGCAATCTCGCCACGAATGCAGGCTCCTTCACAAGAGAAGACGGCAATCTTGCCCTCCTCCATGTTCTGTTTGCCCACGGTTTCCCCAATTGGGCAGCTGCCCCTGGTGCTTTCTACTGTCAACGAGAAAGAATCCTGTTTGTGACTCATCGTTGTCCTCCTTCTGTGATCTTTGTCCGCAATTTGAGTGGCCGCGGACCAACCAGTGCACTCCCCGATCGGGCGTCTGTTGCAGTAGACGGGATTACATCAGAAAGGGATACACCTCCGCGTTGCAAATAGGTGTATCCCTCGGCGGGATGTTTCCGTCTCAAGGGTAGGAGCCGAAATTAGATGGGACTCCATGGAGGTGACCACATGAGTGAACTCAACGAACGTGAACAAACACTGGTTGGACTTGGGGCGGCGCTTGCCAGCAACTGTGTGCCGTGCATCGAATACCACATTCCCAGGGCACGGCAGATCGGATGTAGCGAGGCCCAAATCAAGGAGGCAATACAGATTGCGGACAAGGTGCGCCGGGTTCCGGCCCGGTTGGTCCTGCAGACCGCAATGGCGAGAATTCAAGAGAATTCGGCCGACGTGCCCGATGTGGCTGAAAAACAAGGTGCAGGTTGTGGTTGCGCAGAACGAAGCGAGTCCGGCTGTGTCAGCTAAAATCGGCACCTTGCGACTGCACGTTCACGGAGCCGTGAGTGGTACACTTGGGGTTGAGAATCCGAGCCCAACGCGAGCCAGGAGAATGGCGCGACCTCATGAGGAATCGACATCGTCTTCTGGCAAGCCTCCCGCTCAACGGGGATGCTACAAGGGCCTTCGAATGGAGGGTGTCATGAATCATCGACCCTCGCAGATCGTCTTTGAAGATGTGGTGGAGGAACTCTCCGATCCGTTGCGGCGGTACCTCGCTCGCCTCAGTGGCAACAGTGCGACCGCTGATGATCTTCTCCAGGATACGCTGCTGAAGATTGCCCGTGCGCTACCGGATTTTGAGGGGCGGTCCAGCATCAAGACTTGGGCGTTCACCATTGCCACACGGGTCGCAAACGATCACTTCCGGCGGCCGCAGAATCGGGCGCAGATGGTTGAGATCGACGAAAGCACCAAGGTTATTGAAACCGACACCGATCAGAAGCTCGTCATCGACGAAATGAGCAGCTGCGTGCGGGGGGTGATTGATAGCCTGCCGGAGGACTACAGGATGGCACTCGTGCTCCATGACCTCGAAGGGCAGACCGCGGTGCAGGTGGCCGAGATCGTCGGTTGCTCGGTCGCTACCGCCAAAATTCGTATCCATCGCGCTCGCCGGCGCCTCAAACAGGCTCTCGATCAAGAATGCCGTTTCTATCGCGACGAAAACAACGTTTTTCGCTGTGATCGCAAACAGGATCCGTAAGAGCCTTCGGAAACCCCATGAGCTGAACAAGGGATAGAGCTGAACAAGGAACAGTCATCTTCGCCCTGTGCCGGCCGCCGCCGTTGTGATGTTCATTCTCCAGAATACGAAGGGCCTGGCCATCACCGCGTTGAGCCGGGATCTGCTGTTCTATTCGATTGTGCTTAACGACTCCATGATTCTTGTGCTCATATTTTGATATGCGACGATCTCAACGAGGCATAAGATATCTCGGTCCGTGAGTCCTTCAGCGTGTAATCTCTCAATGTCCAACGGACTGCATGTGTTCGGGCTTCGGGTTATTTTGACTGCGTAATCCGCAATTGACATCTCGCGACTGCTGAGTTCTGCTTTTGTGAAGTCGTCTGCTACGTGTTGGGCTAGTTGTTTGTCTCGAGCAACTCGACCGAGTGCTTCGCGGTGACTTGCAATTCAATGAACGCAGCCATTGAGTGATGATGTTACGAGGGCTGCAATCTCCTTTTCACGAACAGTGAGTCCCGAGGCATTCTTGTAGACTGCAGCACACAATTCATCAATGCGTTGCGATACCTCCGGAGTCAAGCTCGTGAGACGTGTGAGGTCAGAAATCTTCTTCTTTATTAGTTTTCTTGTTTCTGCTTTTCCAGTATCACCAGATTCAGTTCTAATCCATGCTGTCCAACCCATAACGAGCTCCTTCGTTGCATTCTTATGTCTCTCGCACCTTATACGCACAGCTCTCCGTCTTCGACAATTACTCGTTCGCCTGCGTCCTTGAAACGAGCACTGGAAGATCCGCGTCCGCGGTGTCCGTTCTGCCCAACAAAGACGGAAAGCTCTGCACATCAACAAAGCCTGCAACTTTCAGGGCGGCGCTGAGCTCTTGCTCAGTATAAGCCTCGTTGCTCAGCGCATAGCTGCTCACGGCGCCTGATGGCCCATCGATGACCACGAAGCGGGTCGTCGATGCCTGGTCCTTGGCACTCCAGAAATTTTCCTGAAGCACAAGGTGGGGCGTTTCGGAGAACAGTCCGCACGGGGCCGTGTACCAGCTCGGACCGTTCTCAGCTTCTTTTTGAATCAGTTGTCGACTCTGCCGCTCCAGCAACAGGATACCGCCAGGATTCAAAGCAGCATGAGCATTTTTCAGAATCTCCAAGCCTTGCTCTCTTGGGAAGACGTTGAACTGACCGTACACCATCATCACCAGGTCAAAGCCCTCACCGAAGTGCCCATCACGCACGTCCTTGTGTTCAAAGGTGCACGACAGTTTCGCTTCGGACTTGGCAACCTCTTGGGCATGGCGAATCGACGCCGGCGAAAAATCGATCCCGACGCACTCGCAGCCGAGTCGCGCCAGGCGAAGTGAATAGAGCCCAGGGCCAGACGCGAGATCGAGCACTCTGGCAGGGCGGGAACCCAGGACTTCGGAGTAGATCCACGCCACATGCTGGTCGATGGTCTCACTCTTGCGGCTGGCCAGATCGTGCTCCTGACTCAGATGTTCGGCGAGCATTCGTTCACTGAAATCTGGATCATTCCATGGGATGTTGTCGCCCTCTGACCATGGCGCCGGGGTTGGTTTTCTCTTCACAATATCCAGGATGTTTCTCATTTCACAGGCTCCAGTTCTTTTGCCAAGACAATCGTTTTGTCGCTGTTGAGGTTAGGCTAGAACAAACGACTGCGGACGATGGCGCGTACTTCGTAACAGAGAGAAATTGTAACCTATGGCGCCCTGAATTGTGGTTCAGGATCAACGTCTTCCCGATCACTGTTCCGCCGTTGCGTGAGCGTGCCAGCGATTTGCCGGCGTTGGTACACCACTTCATCCAGCGCAAGGCCCGGGAGTTGAAGATCGCGGACGCGCCACAGCTCGTGCCGGGCGCCACCGACGACTTTATGGGCTACGATTGGCCGGCTAACGTGCGCGAATTCGAGAACGTCTTGGAGCGGGCCATGATTCCGTACCATCGGGGGGAACCACTCACCTTCGATGATCTTGGCTTTGCTTTTAGCCACAAAGTCACAGCAGCTGGAACCGAACAGGATAAACTCCAACTTGATGCGGCGATCGCGCGCCACATTCGGCAGGTGTTAGGCATGACAGACTGAATAATCCACGGCACAGGAGGCGCAGGGGAACTGCTCGGCGTCAACCCAAACACCCTACGCTCGAAGATGAGAAAGCTGGTGAGATATGCGGGTTCACGAGTCACTTCCGAGCTGCCGGTAGTAGGCATCGATGGTGTGTACGCCGGATGACGGGGCGACGGCGTCAGTGGTTGCCATGGTGGTGAAGAAGGCCAGCAGTTCTCCTTGATGCCGCTTGAAAAGGCGAACCAGGCGTACCACCGACCACATCAACCACTCGGGCACGCGCGAGATCCTAGCTGGCCGGTCAAGCGCGCCGAAAGCGATTGTTGCCACCTCATTCCAGGTAACGGTTGAGGGTCCACCGACGTCGATTTCGGTTCGTTCACCTTCGATGGCATCGGCACACGCTACGGCGAGGTCTGCTCCGTGAATAGGATTGCAGCGTTTTGTCCCTGACCCGATGAGCCATACCCTACCTTTGCGGGCCATTTCGAGGAACTCGCCCATGTCTGAAAAGTAGCCGGTAGGTCGCAGCACGGCGTAATCAATCCCCGAGGCGGTCAGTTCGTCTACGAAATCCTCGTGTGCTTTGACGATGTCGAGATGGCGGAAGTTACGGCCTTTAAAAACTGAGACGTAGACGAATTTCTTCACCCCCGCCCGGAGGGCGGCGTCGAGCAGGTTTTTATTGCCCTTGTAGTCGACGTCGCGAAAGGTCAAACCGTCCTTTTGCCGGGTAATGCCGACCGAAGAAAAGACCACGTCGATCCCTGCGCAGACCTGGTTAAGAGTGCCAGGTTGCGTGACCTCGGCCTCGATAATTTTGTCCACCGAGTTCCGAAGGTGGTCGAGTTTTGACGCTGAACGGGCCAGGGCTACGACGGAGTAACCTCGCAACTTGAGTTCTTTGGCGACGAATCCACCAAGGTAGCCAGTTGCGCCGGCAACGAGAATACGTTTCATGGGGCCACTTCCTTTCGATCAGCGCTGCTGATCTCCACCAAATTAACCAAATAGCGAAAATTGTGCCAGGAGGGCAAGTTATTGTTTTGCTATAACTTTGATGTTTCGAGGTTTTTACGTTTGTATCTTTTGGTATTTTCAATTGTCATATTTAACAATTACTAGAACAATCAAAAAATCCCCCAATCGACTGCAATGGCTAACCCGCATATCTCACCAACTATCTGCTGCCGCCGCGAATCTATGCGTGATTCGACAACTGGTTTGCGCTTCTGATCAAGACCAATAGATCTTCAGGTTGCATGTTGGTGGAAGGCGCGGGCCCATATGCCTGCCCAAGGGAGGTCTTATGAAACTGAGTAACAAACAATGGAATCAAGGCAATCTCGCACTCAACCCCTTTGCGATGCAGCGCCAGCGAGCGGTCCATCAGGTACAGCTAAACGCACCTGTGGCTCAGCTCTTTGAGCGTGCTTGTCTCTCGGGGCAGCCCGGTTGGCTGCCAGTCGAAGGAATTCGTTTGACCGATTCCGACACTGGATGCGATGTAAAGAACGTGCTCTGGTCGGAAAGCGAGACTGGTGAAACCCTATTCCAGAGCCCGGGACTACAAACCTTTTGGACCACCACTGAGCTCGATAGGGAGCAACATCGATATCAAGCGGTCTTGATCAATCCCGAGTTGGCCATCGGTACTCTCGATGTCGAGATGGAGCAATCCAACAACGGCACAATCGTGCATTTTGATCTGAGCTACACCGTTCTCAGTGAAGCTGGTAGCGCGCTGTTCGACGAGGGATTTGCGGGAAGGCTGGTTCAGATGGTGGAGCGTTTCGGTCATACGTTGACGACGGGCTTGGCCACCGAACCAGTTCAGCCGGTGGCCCTGGCTCCGAACCACGTTCAAAGCGAGGTCGTCGAGCACGAGATCACCATCACCGGCGATATCGACGAGTGCTTTGCCCTCGCTTGTCCAGTGGCGGAACTCCTCTGGATCGACGATTGGAAGTTCGACCTCGTCTATTCCGAAAGTGGCAAGAACGAAACGGGCTGTGTTTTCCTTGAGTTCAGCAGCGGCTTATCGATGTTGCGTTCACCGAGTGCTCATACATACTGGTATACAACTCTATACGATGCCGAGCAGTATCATTTCGATGCGATTTGGGTGACCCGGGACCTGCTTATCGCCCGCTGGGAGGTCACCATGGCTGAGCTCGGCGGAGGGCAAGTCCAAGTCAACTGGAAGCTCCGCTATTCGAGCCTTGGCGCCGAAGGAAGCTGCATCATCGGCGAATCAGGTTTAGCGATGAGGATGAAAAGGGGGCTGAGCTTCATTGCGACCTCCTTACGACACTACGTCGAAACCGGGTCTATCTTTCGGCTTTCGGGGAAGGTCAAAATGCGGCTTGCTGCTTCGCTGATAGGGGCAACGCTCGGGAGGCATTTCCGCCAGCGTGTCCTTGCCCGCACTTCTCAACAACTTTCGTAGCGAGGGCGGCGAGGCGCCTCGGCCAGTGGGGTTTTCGACCGGAGGGACGCGGAGTCGTACTCGACAGAGGCAAACGCGGTGCAATAAGATGATCGGAGTTTCCCTGGGGGGCGATCAAATTGCACGCAACAGCGAGCGGCGGGACGATTTCAACTGATATGGTGCGCATCTTGGTTGGCGGCGCACCGCTGGCGAAGGGGGAACTGGTTGAGATCCTGCGGCATGCGGGAATCGAATCCTCTCTCCTGGCGAGTTCGCAAAAGAGGATTTCAGCCCGTCAGTTCGCGCTCTTTTGGGCCGAAATGGAACGGTCCGCAGACGATGCAAACTTCGGCCTGCACCTGGGCGAACTGCACGACGGTCTACCTTCAGGTCATGTGCTCTTCTCAGCCATGTTAAACAGCCCTACTCTGGGAAACGCCTTGGAGCGCTATTGCCGTTTCCACGACATCATGGGCGATCTCGTGCAACCACAGTTGGCGGACCTCGGTAATGTCACGGTGCTGAGCATAGCGGCCCGCTCCGGAGAACCCCTCCACCGGCAGCATGTAGAGTGCATTTTTTGCTTGTTGGTCTCGATCCTTTCCCACTTGTCTAACGAGCGCTTCAAAGGAGAGGTGCGTTTTGCTCATCACCGTCCTGCAGACATCTCCGAGCATCTGAGAATTTTCGGATCTGCCGTATGCTTCGCTCAGACTGAGAACGAACTCGTCTTCGAGCGCAGCTATTTGCAACTCCCGATCGCCGCGGCCGATGGCGAACTTCTGGGAGTATTGGAACAGTACGCCGAGCGGCTCCTGGACCGTCTGCATCCTGTACAGACGTGGTCAGCCAAGGTGGCCGAGCTGCTCAGCCGCACCCTGTGCGACGGCAAACCCAAATTGGCGCACATTGCCCGGCCGTTAGCAGTCAGTGAGCGCAGCCTGCAAAACAAGCTCAAAGAGGAGGGCACAACCTACCAGGCGGTCTTAGACAGAGTACGCCAACAGCTGGCGACTGCCTACCTTGGGGACGAACGCTTGTCTCTGGCCGAGGTTGCTTTCTTACTCGGTTTCGCCGATCAGAGTGCCTTCAACCACGCCTTCCGAAAATGGACCGGCGATGCACCAAAGCGCTTCCGAGAAAGTAATCTGAGTTGATAAAGAAATGACTATCCCTCGGCACTGATAACGAAGGTCGCTTTATCGCTATCCGTGACATGTAGACCTGATGGCGGCTGATCGAGGTCAGCATATCAAGGGCGCACAGTGCGGGAACATCCCTTTGCTTTCTTGCTGCACATACAAGAAAAAATAATCCGCCGAAAGCACGCCCAGCCTTGGTACTCTGGTACTAGAAATGCGCGTTTTTTTGTCAACGATGTCGGAAGATCTCAATCCGTTTGGTGATTGTGCGCGTGCACTCATCAAAGAATGCGATTGGTGCGAACTCACGTTTGCCTCAAGTGAATCGTTAGAGTCCCGTAGCCGGGCTGTCAGAAGAGCGGATCTCCTTGTTGTGATCGTCGGTTGGCACCAAGGTCCGGTGCCGCCGCCTGTACTTGGAGGAAATGGTCGCAAGTCGTTCACCGAGCTGGACGTGCAGGCTGCTTTTCAGAACGCACAACCCGTGATAATCATGCGTGCTGACGACGATCAGTCGACTGCGACCCATGAAGGTCATCCAGTGATTCGGGCGTGGGTTGCCGATTTTCGAGCTGAACTCGATCGAATTGCCGTTGGTTTTTCATCTCAAGTGAACGAAGCTTCCTTGTCTGATTTTCGGGTAACTCTGCGTGAAGAGATTGAACGTCACAGATCGGCTTCATGGCTGACTGCTGTGCCGACCCGGGAAATACACCCTGAAATCACCCTTCGTCGATGGCCCCGTCCTCGACTGCCAGCGATGCCATACCCGCTCCTATTGCCCTACACGTGTCCAGAACTCCTGATGGGACGCGATCGGGAGATCAACGAAGTGAACTTGTTGCTCAGGCGCCAGGTTCCAATTCTTGGTCTCCATGCTCGTTCGGGCGCAGGAAAAAGTTCGATGATCTGTGGTGGCCTCGTCCCCGGATTGCGAGCCGCAGGTCAACCAGTTGCGTGTGACCGGAATCCTCATGAGCCCGGCCTTTCAAAGCGACTCCTTGGTGATCTGATCGATGAAGAGCTTCCTAACGACGATAGCATCGTAGATGCGCACGCTTTTGTCGATCATCTGCTCGAGGTCGCTCGTCATGCCGGAGAGCCACCGCTACTGGTTCTTGACCAATTCGAGGATGTATTGCGCAGTGACCGCGATGTTCGTGAGCGTCGCCGCGCTCGGGCGGTGGTTGGCATCTTATTATCCGCGACAATCCAGAGATTACCGAATTTTAATACTGCACCATGTCGTTGGCTCTTGGTCTATCGACGAGAATTCCACGGCGCTGTCCTGGCTTGGCTCCAGGATGTGCTGCGGGAAGCACGGAGCGAAGGATTGAACCAAGAGACTGTCCTGCCTCACGATCTTTCTGGGCCGCACCGTTTTCACTCCTGGGCAATGCCAGAGCTGGGTGCAGCCCGGCCCGGTGATCATTCTTTGCAATCAGCGCAACGGATTTTTCGGGATGCTATCGAAGGTTCGCTTCGTCTCAAAAACGATGATGGCACATCGTATTACAACTTGCGTTTTGCAGGTGATGGTGCAGCGCGTTTGGCCGGTGCATTTGCGGCTGCCCGAGTGCGCCAGCCGCGTGCTCCACTCGCACCAGAACTGCAAGTTGTTTTGGCTTATCTTCTGGCAACCGCTGGTGAGCCGGAAGGTGAGCGACCCGTTTTGATTACCGTGCCACCGAATCCTGGGGATTTGATCGACCGGGCGCTCGAAGAGCACCTTGCGCGAGCGCTATCTTCCGCATTACCAGGATTACGGAGTGAATACGAACGCCGCACTCGCACGCGTGCGTTGCTTGCACTCCGCGAACTTGCCGATGCATCTGGGCGATGTGGTCACGCCTTGTCCAGTATTGTCCTTGAACGCGCCATCGGAGCTGAGGGGCGGGATGTACTGGAGTGTTTCGCGACAGCACAAACTCGTCTGGTGGTCCCTGAGCAGGGACCGGAGGGAAGAACCTATGCTCTGGCTCATGATCGATTGGCGGAGGTTGTGGTGCGTGCGGTCGATGATGAGGGCCGCCAAAGTGGAATAGATGTCGATCCAGAACTGCTAGCACTGCGCCGTTTTGTGACTCTTCGCACTGATCTTTTTCGTTCTGGGGAAGAAACTGCTGCGACTGATCTCCCGTCGTCGACATTTCATAGGATTTCCGAAAACGGTGAAGCATTGTTGTGGGGGGAATCACGAGTTTGGTGGTTCAAAGCCTGCGTCGAAGCGCGTCAAAAACGTTTACGAAAACGTTTCGCATCGATCTCATTGGTCGTTCTTGTTCTGGCGGCGGTTGGTTTCAGCTCGTGGCGGTGGGCGGCGAGTCGTGCCGGGCGACAGGCGCTGCTGGAGCAGATTGCGACCGGTGAACCGGGAGCCGCCCTCGCGGCCTTTGCTGAAGCGATCACGCAATCGAAACTCAAGGCGAGTGTATCGGATGTGCTCATGCGCCGTGACAACCCCGCAGATCTACTCGAACTGGGGCTTTCAGGTATTCCGGAGGAAGATCGAGCTGAGATAGTGTTGGAGGTCGTACGCGCAGCACTACCTCTGGTTGAAAACGATCCAGAAGACCCGGTATTGCTTGCAAGTCTTGCCTGGGCCCTTGATTTTTTTCCTGCCCGAAATCAACTCTACGCGGCAGCTGCCCGTGAACTCAAGATACAGCTCCTTACCCCGTTGTGGCGAATTCGTCCACCTCCGCCCA
>PJEL010003394.1_pt1 | contig 13691 bp, 9 predicted proteins | sample 1853271 | NCBI WGS metagenome assembly PJEL01 (sample SAMN08108733, study PRJNA415343) | Invertebrate metagenome, whole genome shotgun sequencing project. | host: Globobulimina | place: Sweden: Gullmar Fjord | collected 2015-08 | reverse complement strand
ACAAGAAGAGAAGTATCATATCTAAAAAAACAAATATAGAGTGTTAGTAAATGAAATATTTTCGTAGAGGGAAGGACAAAAAAGCTAAACTATAAGTTGCCCCAAAAGTTATTTGGAAGGTCCCTTAATTTTAAGAACCTCTGGGTTATTTATTATTAAAACACAAGGATAAAATGATAGTGCAAAAAGAAGAAGAGAAAATCACTTTCACAACAAAGCAATATCTTTGCCTCTCACTGTGGTGTTTTTTAGAAGTATCCAATAAGTCAAAGATCATAAGTGAGCTTTTAGTAGTAGAGCACAAAAAGATTTTTGTAATTTTTATTTATCAAGTTTTGTAGAAAATAACACGCTCATAGTTGATCAAGTCGAAAAAGCATGCCTATTGTCGATATTATCCTATGTGTGGATAGGAAAGGAAATTAAACAAGCAAGTAGGGGCTTTGCCTATCTTACCATTGGTTTGAAAAAGCCAACCTAAGAGCACATCACCTATAATGTTTCCTAATACAGGTTTATCTCTGCTTCCAAGAGAGGCTTAGCTCTATCTCGAACCCCCTACTTTAGTTGATGGTAGGATGTAAGTATGCTTTTTATAAAGTAGTAAGCTAGAATCTGTTACGCTGTATTTCTAATAACTTTAAAATTTAACTCGATTAATTCGTTTAAAAAGAATTAATGTGTTATATTTGTAATCATAATAACACACATCTGTATTATGGATGTGTTATAATGTTATACATTTTTTGTGTTTGTTAGAGAGGGTGTTTAAAACCACCCTCTCGTTTTTTTTTTTTGAAAAATTGCCAAGACAACAACTATTGAGTTTTGTTAAACTAAAATTTTTTAATGGTATACTAAAGTCCCTAGATTTTCTCCATCGACCACTATTCGTTTTAAGTATCCAGGGTAGCTTGCTTTGTAGACAATTAATGGTAGTTTATGCTCCATGCATATAGTAATTGCTGTTTTGTCCATTACTTTAAGGTTTTGTTTATAAACTTCATCAAAAGTAATTTGATCGTAGTGAATATGTGCTTTATTCTTAAATGGATCTTCATTGTAAATGCCATTTACTTGAGTCCCTTTTAACATAAGTTCTGCTTCTAGTGAAATTGCACTTATTGTTGCTGCAGTATCGCAAGTAAAAAAAGGATGCCCAAGACCACCTCCTAAGATTATTACTCTTTTTTTAGAAAGATGGTAAATAGCTTCCTCTCTATTATATTTAGTACACATTGGAGATAGGGCTGTGTTACCCATAAGGTATGAGTTTATGCAAGCTTTAATTAAATTTTGATGTAGAGCAATGCTATTCATCATAGATGCCATCATTCCCATGTAATCTGCAGGTGCCTGAGGTAGTCCTATTTCTTTAGCTTGATTACCTCTCCACAAATTTCCGCCACCAACCACAACAATCACTTCTATTCCTTGATCATAAAGTACTTTAATTTCATTTGTATAGTGTAATAGGGACTTATGATCATATCCACTTTCTTTGTCTCCTGATAGGGATTTTCCACTTAGTTTAAGTAAGACTCTTTTATAACGCATGTACTCACAAATATAATATATTTATAACCAATACTTTAACTATTTACTTATTTGTGTTGAGTTGTATATAAGCTAAACGGATTTCGTCTTCACTAAACTCGTCTATAAGATCTTCTAAAGCTTGTTCAATATTTTCTTGATTTGTGGACTCAAAATAATCAGCAAGATCGTCCAACTGGTCTTGAGCTAGGATGTTATTTAAATAGTAACTTAAGTCTAATTTTATTCCTCCTGCAGATATTTTTTCAAGTTCCTTTATCAGTTGGCTATAATTAAGTTTATTTTTCTTGGCTATGTCCTTTAAGTTATGCTTTAGATCGATGTCTTGTATAAGTTTAATTTTTTTATTTGAATCTATGGGTTTCTTTTTTATAAATATGGGTTCTATAACTTTGTTCTCTTTTAAATAGTCTTTTATTTCTTCTAAGAAGTAGTTACCAAATTTATTAGCGTTTTCCAAAGTTATAGATTTTATCTTTATAAGATCTTTAATTGAAGCAGGGTAAGATGTAGCCATATCTTCAAGAGCTTTTTCTTGAAAAATATTATAAGGCTTTACATTGTTTTTTTTAGATATTTTTTTTCGAATATTAACTAAGTTTTTAAATAGTTTCTCAGACTTATTTAATTTACTATTTTTTTTACGTTCAATAGAGTCCTGTTCAAGGCTACTTCTATAAAGAGTTAAGGGTTTAGGGGATATAATAAAATTTTTGCCTTTCTTTTTTATAGAGAGAATGTTGGAGGTTGCTTCTTGATAACAAATGTAATCCTCAAGAAGAAGTTGATTAGCCACAATATCCCAAGTTTCTTTTGAGTACTCTGAACCCTTACCAAATATTGGGAGATTATCATAACCATTAATATTAGTTTGATAGTTAGACTCCCCAGCCAGTACTAGTTTAAGAGAATTAATATCAAATATATTATTTGAGCCTTCTATGCATTTTAGCAAAATTAAGACCTGTTCTTGTGCATCATAACCTATTTTTTTTCTTTTGCAATTGTCACAATGGTTACAATTAGATTCTTTTTTTTCTCCCAAGTAAGATAAAATTTGACGTTGTCTACATATAGGAGAGTTAGCATAACGTACAACATCATCAAGCAATATGTTAATATTATCTCTTTCAGATAGAAGTTTATTTTTATTAAGTTGTTTTAATTTGGTAACATCTTTATTATCGTATAAAAGAATACATTCTGAGGGCATACCATCTCTGCCAGCTCTACCTGTTTCTTGATAATACCCTTCAACGGACTTGGGTATATCATAGTGTAAAATAAATCTAACATTCTCCTTATTAATACCCATACCGAATGCTACAGTAGCTACAATTACATCTACTTCATTTGCAATAAATAAATCTTGTGTTTCTATCCTTGTAGAAATATCCATACCTGCATGATAAGCTCTGCTTGATATATTATTAAGTTGTAATTTTCTAGCTATTTCATCAACACGTTTTCTACTCTGACAATAAATAATCCCAGCTTGATTAGGTATTTTTTTTAAATAATTAAGTAGTTGCTTTAGAGGGTCTTCTTTTTTTACTACATGGTAGTTTATATTTTTTCTATAAAAAGAAGATTTAAATACTTGAATCTTATCTAGTTTTAAATTTTCAATTATATCTGCTTCAACCTTAGGAGTTGCTGTGGCTGTAAGTGCAATTATTTGAATATCTCCTAAAGAATTCAAATTCTTTTTGATGTTTCGGTACTCTGGTCTGAAATCCTGTCCCCAATCAGATATACAATGCACCTCATCAATAGCTACAAAAGAAATATTAATCTTATTAAGTAGCTCTATAATACTTTTTTTTTGCAAACTTTCTGGAGAAATGTAGAGTAATTTTATTTTTTTTTCTAGAACTTTTTTATAAATAGCTTCCAGTTTATCTTTTTTAAGAGTTGAGTTTATATAGGTAGCTGCTATATTTTTTTTAGTTAAATCATCCACTTGATCTTTCATTAGGGATATCAATGGAGAGATAACCAACGCCATGCCATCTTTGATGAGTGCGGGGAGTTGATAACATAGTGACTTACCCCCTCCAGTAGCTTTAATTACTAGAACATTATGTCCATCTATGATTGCTTCAATAATCTCTTTTTGATTGCCTCTAAAAGAATTATATGAAAAAAACTTACGTAAAATACCCATGAACATTTCTGTCACTTATATTAATTTATTTATAAAAAGCAGTTAAAATAGTCTTTTTTGTTATATGATTCAAAGAACATATTTTAACAAGCACTATTATAATACACAATTATGTCTTAAAACACTGCTTCAGTGACAAGATAAGTAACTTTTTTAATTAATAGTAAATTAGTTAACATTTTAGAAAGAAGTAATAGTTAGTAGAAAATATTTTTTTTTACACAAATAAAAAAACTTTATTTAATAACTTTATTAAACAAGTCAAGTAAATTATGTTACATTTCCATACTAATAAATTCAATTATATTATGATTAATATTTATATGTTGAGGTCTCAAAGAGACCGTTTAACATCCTTACTAGATACAATTAACTATTACAATAGGTTAAAAGAACTTCAAAAAACTGAAGAAAAAAATATTCAAAAAACAGAATACAATCAATCAAGTAAAGATAAAGCGATATGAAAAAAACTAAGAGAAGAGAAGCGACTTCTGGAGCGCTGTAAATCTCTCCAGTTACTGCAAGAAGAAGTAGAAATAATATACCAGTTTTGGGAAGAGAAGGAGGCTACAGAAGATGAGCTAGGTGCTATATATGAAAAATTAGAAAAAGAACTTAACTCATTAGAATTAATAATTTTACTTTCAGAAAAAGAAGATCACTGTGGAGCAGTTATTGAGATTAATGCAGGAGCAGGTGGGGTGGATAGCCAAGATTGGGCATCGATGTTAATTAGGATGTATACATTGTGGGCAAGTTCAAAGGGATATAAAGTAGCTCAAATTAGTAGGCAATGTGGTGGTGAAGCTGGAGTTAAGTCATCTACCTTAGAGATTGATGGTGATTATGCTTACGGATATCTAAGATCAGAAGTTGGAATTCATCGTCTAGTACGTCTTTCTCCATTTGATGAAAAACATCGTAGACATACATCATTTGCTTCACTATCACTTATACCAATAGTAGAAGAAGAACTAGAGATCCCTATATTAGATAGAGATATAAGGTGGGATACTTTTAGGGCAGGAGGAGCAGGAGGTCAAAATGTTAATAAAGTAGAGACTGCAGTGCGACTTCACCATATCCCATCTGGTATTATAGTTAACTGTCAGGCTGAACGCTCACAGTTTCGTAATAAGCAAAAAGCTTTAAAAATGCTTCAATACCGACTATCTGACCTTGCAAAAAAAGAGAAGCAAAAAAGTAAGGAGTCCATTCTAGAAAAACAAAAATCAATAAGCTTTGGGTCACAAATTCGTAGCTACATACTATACCCCTACCAAATGGTAAAAGATGAGAGAACAGGCTATAAGGTCAATCAAGTAACATCTGTATTAGATGGTGATTTGGATTCATTTATGGAGTCTTTTTTGCGTATGAATGCATCTAAAGTTTTCTAAGTAGGTTAAGTGCTTGTATAAAAGTATAATAATTAGTGAAATAATATCAATGAACTTTAGATTTATTATTAAGCTTTTTTACAAAAAAATTTTTATAATATAATAAACTTTATTTAGTACATTACAATTCTCAATATTTATATTTCTTTTTTTTAGTCACTTAAAATCAAAACTAGTGACCTTATTCCAAAGTAGGAAACTCGATATATCTACACTTTTTATTAACTATGCTAGGATTTTGTTATACTGGGCGCGTAGGTAATATCTGGTGCTTTGGCCTACCACTGTTGTCTACACCTATTTCTTTCTATACGTATTATGGGATTATTCACTATAGCTCTTTCTTTCCTATGCTGCTTAACTCCCCTTTGGTGAAGTGGTATTAGCCACCTATTTACATACTATTTAACTCTCATCTAAGGATCGCTCCACTACAAGACAGTGCTTTAATAATTAGAATTCTGTAAATGAGAGCTCAATAACTTCGCTTTTATTTTACTCCTAAACTTTTTTCTTACCTCATGTGAGCAATCCCCATTTAATCGCACAACAAAATTAACATTTTATCTATTGTGGGGTGCAGAAACTATTAAATGACGGAGATCGAGTTAACCTACAAACTCTAAAAGATTTCAGTTTGTGTTTTTACTTAAGGCTTTAAGAGTTTCTTTTATTTCAGCCTTCTTTTTTTACTAAAAACAACCTCTACGGTATTTTTTTACAAAAATTAAGATGCCAAAATTCTTAAATACACAATATCAGCCACATCTCCAATTATAGTTGCTTGTCACAGTAGTAAGACTTGTCTTAACTATAGTGACATGCTATGTTTATGGTATATTGAGTGAAACTCGCTTAAAAGATCAATACACACACCCCCAAATAAAAAATTAAGCCTTTGAATCGGTTTGAGTTTCCCACATATATTTGGAATGCAAAAACCATATATGAAAAGGAACAAAGGTCAAAGATTATCCGCCGTAAAGTAAATATTCTCACCTACCTCAAACATACTCCCAATATAGTACAAAAGAAGAAACACCTTTATTCTCTAATAATCAGAGCGCTTTACCCAAGTAACACCACCAGTAATAGGTATAAAACTTCCCAAAATTTTTAAAAAAATGTTGCACTCAACCAAGAAAACAAAAGAAAAGAGAACTCAAAAGCATTCATTTAACTCTTAAGTTATTTTTGGTTCATTAAAGGGAAAGATAGTGTAGTGATACTTTTTATTAAGTTGTAAAGCTAGCAATATAGGATAAGTAAGTGTTAAAAATCATTGCTGAAAATGCTCCAAGCTCTATTTACATGAAGAAAATGCATAATAAACTAAAGTTTATTTTTGTTATGAAAGTCAAACTCATAACAAACAACAACAGAACTATTAGGGCAATAACTAGCATTAAAAAGCTAAAAAAAGACTACTGTCGAAAAACATACCATAGATGGATGAAGTAAAAATACACATCCAGTTTTCTAAATAGTAAAGGTTCATTTTATATTAGTAGGGAAGAGCAAAAAAATAAAACTATTTTAGGACCTATCCTTAAGACGTTATCAAAAAAAACTTACAAGGCAAAAAAAGGTAAGTAAAACAATATTTTCTACAAAAAAAAAGCTTTCTTGATCAACTAAAGAGTAGAGCAACGATAAGGTAAAACTTTTGTCACCAAACAAACCCTAAATTAGTTGATAATAAAGAAACAAAACAGTCTTTAAACTATGAGTTCATCATACATCCTGTGACTTTTCTAAGTCTTTACTACCCAGCACAGGTAATCTTAAAAATCAACCTATGTTTTTACCTACTAATTCGAAGGTAGAGATAATGTGCTCTTAATTACTAAAGAGATTTATCTAAAGAGTAGTTCACAAAAATATCTCATATAAAGTGTAGCAATCTTGATATTATCCCAATTGACTATCAATGGCTCTGATACTATGTTGCGCCCAAAATAAGTGGACTGAATATTAGCATTGGCAACAAAATTCAACCCCAAATGTGAGTAATTACTTCTATTTTAATAATGTTATTATTAATAACTAAAACAACTCACAAAAAGCTAAAATACTCTACTGGCATTTAAAAGTTCTCAATACATTAACCTCTTACTTAGTTAAATCAATTTCTTAAAGCATAGAATGTTTTATGTTTTAAATACTTTTAATATAGAATAAAAAAAGAGGTTACTAAAAAAACAGCAGCTATTTTTCGAAAAATACTACTAATAAGTATACTTTTACAAAATGAGAAAAAAAAACCACAAGCTCCAAGAGTTACTTTCAAAAAAATATCCATATGGATTTTCAAGTAAAATAGATATGGAATATATGCGAAAAGGACTTAGCCAAGAAGTGATAGGGAAAATTTCTAGAAATAAAAAAGAGCCAAAATGGTTATTAGAATGGCGTCTTGAGGCTTACAGAAATTGGAAAAAAATGTCTCCTCCAAAATGGAGTAATCTTAATATTAGCCCAATTGACTATCAAGGGATATCATACTATGCTGCTCCAAAAAAAAGGGGGCTAAATAGCCTAGAAGAGCTGGACGCAGAAACTAAAAATACATTTGAGAGACTTGGCATACCAATATCAGAGCAAAAGCGTATTGTAGGGGTAGCAATGGATTTGATTATTGATAGTAGCTCTGTTGTAACTACGTTTAAAAAACAACTCATTAAAAATGGGGTGATTTTTTGCTCCTTTAGTGAAGCTGTCCAAAAGTATCCTGACCTTATAAAGCAGTATATTGGCTCTGTAGTATCTAAAGAGGATAATTATTTTGCTGCCCTTAACTCCGCGGTTTTTAGCGATGGTTCTTTTTGTTACATACCTAAAAATGTTAGATGCCCAATGGAGCTTTCAACTTACTTTAGAATTAATGCCGCAAATACTGGGCAGTTTGAGAGAACGCTAATTATAGCAAAAAAAGGATCTTATGTTAGTTATCTTGAAGGTTGCAGTGCGCCTATGTCAAAAAAACATCAATTACATGCAGCAGTTGTAGAAATATATGCAGAGGAAGATGCCCAAGTACGTTACTCTACCGTTCAAAACTGGTATCCTGGAGATGAACAAGGAAGAGGTGGAGTTTATAACTTTGTTACAAAAAGGGGGCTATGTGCTGGTTCCCACTCTCATATATCCTGGACACAGGTAGAAACTGGCTCGGCTGTTACTTGGAAATATCCGAGTTGTATTTTAAAGGGAGATAACTCAGTTGGAGAATTCTATTCAGTTTCCATAACAAAAGGGAAACAGCAAGTAGACACAGGAAGTAAAATGATTCACCTTGGTAGGGGGAGTAAAAGCCGTATCATATCAAAGGGAGTATCTCTAGGTGGTGGTAAAAATACTTACAGAGGTTTAGTGAAAGTAGTTGCGAGCGCCCAGGGCGCTCGCAACTACTCCAGATGCGACTCTATACTTATAGGTAAAAACTGTTCTGCTTTTGCCATTCCATATATAGATGTTAGCAATCAGAGTGCAATAGTTGAGCATGAAGCTACAGCTTCCAGAGTTGGTGAAGAACAACTTTTTTATTGTCAGCAAAGAGGTCTATGTGAGCAAGATGCTATTTCTCTTATTGTCTTAGGTAGTTGTCAAGAGGTATTGAGTCATTTACCAATGGAGTTTTCATTAGAGGCACGTAAATTATTGGAGATGAATCTAGAAGGATGTGTTGTTTAATTATTCAAGTAGAATATTCATATTATGTACTTTCTGTTTCTTTATTAAGTGATTATTTATACAGAAATATATTATAAAAACGATAAGTGCGTCAAAGTAATTGAAACCCCAAAAATAATTAAAAAAGACAAAATATCTTTTATAACATTTTTCATGCAATTGTTTTTCTAATTCATCTATCCATTGATTAATAAAGCTTAAATTATGCATGTCTTCATCTAGATTCTTTACTAGAGACCTGATTCCTTTTAATTCCCATAAGGAATCTTTGCGTTTTCAGCATCCTGGATGAAAAAATTTGAAAATGCAGTTTTATTATTATATGAGTTGGTATTAGACTGTTTTAAATCTTAAAATTAAACATACAATCTGTTCTAGATAGCACTTTCTTGTTAGAGCACTATCTAGTATGGATGTGACTCTATAAGAATCATTATTATAATTTTCAAATATCTGCAATAATAATTTTTTATATTGCTAAAAGCAATTTTGCATACTGCTGATTTATCATTGCACCGTAAAACCCCCTCTATTTAGGGCAGGGATATAAAGTGCTCTGGTTTTAGTTGGGTGTAAGTTGATTTTCAATATAGGAGCGAACAACACTAATGGATAGGCCACCGCAACTTCCAGAAAAATAACTAGGAGGGCATAAAGAGTTACTACGATAATGATTTTTTAAATACGAGTAGTATTGCTTAATAATCCTACTGGAAGTTCATTCTTCTATTAACTATTCTAGAAACATCAATTTTTGGAGGAAGAGTTAAGTAATAAGTGCACATGGTCTTTTTCTCAGTTAACTCAACTCCTAGGTCTAGACAAACTTTTTCAAATATGCTTTTCATAAAATAAAGGTATTTTTTAAAAAAATACGCCTACGATATTTATTAACAAACATCAAGTGTAGGTGCATTAGAAATGCGCACCTTCTTGCTCTCCTTAATTTTCTTGTATTGATTACTTTAGTTTAAGTGAGCCCTAAAAAAACTAATATCTGATAATATGTGAAGAACAACTCATGGCGTACTTTTTTAAGGGAAGTCCCATTAAAAACTAGTAGTAAAGAGCAATATAGGTTTAAAAAGCTATTTTTTTCAGCTTCTCAGCAGTACAATGCAAAGAAAGCGAGTCTCTAAGTCTGGTAAAATGAGATCAGATAGTAGGTTTAGAGAAGCTCTAGCTATATATAAGCAAAAAGAACAAAAAGCAGGAATCTAGGGGCATTTTTAAAAAATTAGCCCAAAATTATGGTCATAGATAATATGACTTGTATAGCTATAGGAAACAATTCAACACAAAAAACAACCCATTACAGATAGGCTCTCATATAAATCAAGAATTAGCAAAAAAAGCTTTTAGCTTTGGGAAAATAATATGAGTTAAAAAAGATGGGACGTACACGTTTTGAGGGTTAAAGGGGTATTAATAGCATAGAGGATAATAGTTGTGATAGCAATATAGGGCTAAAAAATAACTCTCCTTCACTCTCAAGGGATTAAACCCCCCTACTCTATAGATCTAAAAGACCCCATACATTACCATTGAATAGAGAGTAAAATAAAATATGCGAGAATAATAAAAAGTTTTTTTAATGGTACTCTTGCGATATTTTGTTCAACTTATTTGTGAATGTAGGCCATGGATTAAGGGAAGCAATAATGTAGGTAAAGCAACAATTATTTTTAGACATAGGATAACAAACAATAGCAATAGATGTAGGCAAGAAAAATATGCCAACTTAAAAGTCCTTTAGGGCAAGGCCGTTGGATGTGTATTTTCCTAATATTGTTTTTTAACTCACTGTCTATCGAGTCTATTTTTGGAAAAGCAACTCAATAAGTACTAATTCTGAAAGGAAGAATTAAAAATTCCTTAGTTAACTACTTGCCTAAATCTTGCATCATTGTTAATAAGCCATCTAAGGCGGTGTTGGGCTGCTCTTCGAATTCTCTCTGGCGCTTTTTTAAAGGCTTCTTTTAGGGACTGGCGTTCTAGTATTAAAAAATCTATATAGTCGCTACAGGCGTCGCTAAGAGCGCGTAGAGACGACGTATCGGTTTCTATTATAAGGCATGGCTTCTGGGGTATAGCTCAAACTCGAACAGTTTTCAACGATATTCACTTGATCTGAAATCCTCTTATCACTAAATCATGGAATACGAGATCCAACAAAGCATCTACTGAAAGCAGAACTTCTCTGTCCTAGATATGTTTTAGGAAGCGTTATACACGAACAGGGGCAAGGCCTGTTTTTTTTGGTTTTCTACTACGAGAATTTTTTTTCTACAAAACTTGCTAAAGTTAAGTATTAGTACCTCTAGTGGAATTTTTGCTCCACTCTTAGGCTCAAAGTAAGTGATATGCATCCACTCGGCATGCAACTACATCGGCGGTTTTCAATCCCCTAAATAGCTAACAGTAGATTTAGCTTTTTTTAAATAAAATCTCGGATAAAGTACCCTTAAAACCCCATTTTGAAGAAAAGCAACACCTTGATGGGCATTAAAGCTCCGAATAAAATGCCGACAAGAGCTAGATTTTTTTACTTCTACTGGTGGGGTTAATTGGACTAGAGGAAAGAATACCTTGCCACACAAACCTTACATGTAAAATAAAAAAGGGGGGTTGTTCCCCCTAAAAAAAATCGCAACCAATATAATATTTTTTAATTACTTAATCCCCTTAGTTCTTCTATGTTCTTGAGGGCTGTTTTTAAATAAGAGCTTGAATAAAGAGGCACTTTCATTTCTCTATCACTTATATAGGAGTCTACCGCCCTACCTTTTTTTACAGGGTTTTGATACTGTTGCTCTTTTGAGAAAAATCAATGCCTTGACGAACACAAAAGCTTGAATATAATGGGATACACATCCAACGGCCTTGCCCTATAGGTTTTCTCGCTCGCTGGAACCTTTAGGTTTCAGACTCATAGAGCGAAGTTCCTTTAACAGTTAGTGGTAGCAATGCTAAGCATTGCTACCCTACTTAAGAAGAAACCTAAATGTAAATTGAAGTTTTGGAGTTATCCTAAATGTAATTTTTTAAACTTAGTTTTGAATTACGTCTCCTTTATTTATTATGTACTGTTTATTAGCATAACTGCGTATATGCATGGGGTAATAAAATACTAATAACCCTATAAAAAAAATAGGGGAATTACAAAAAAATATCACCTCAGCGATTCTGTAAAAAATTAAGGGGGAAATGATTTTTTTTTAAAAAAAAAGGTGGGGTTTTGGTCGTTTATTTAAAAATAAATTTTGTAAGTTTGGAAGAACTTAGGTAAGTGGACTAAAAAGCTATATAGAGCTATTTTAAAAATGGCTTAAAAGATCTGCGAAAAGCAAAAGGCAATATACTGGCAAAAATGGAGTTAATCTTTAAAAATGTCCTCAATTTAAGTTCGATCAACAGGGGAATAGCAATAATGTAGAGCATGTCAAAAAAGAAAAAATAACATGAGTTTTTTTAATTAAAAAGATGGTGTGTTAAGCAGCACATAAAATGAGAGCCCAATATATCATCTTCCTTGGCAGGCTATTTAGGATTTCTACTATTTAGTAGGCACTACTGGTCATTTGTCTTTTAGAACTAACAGTTCTTTCAAAAATAAGGGGGGTTAGCGAACAAAAAATAAAAAAGAACTTTTATCTCTCTGCCCTAGTAGTAGAAGTATGCTGCCCTGATTTTTTCGTGCTTTTGAGCCAGAAATAACAGGACTTCTTTTGGAAAAAATAGACATACTTAATTAGGTATCTAAAACACGAAATACTACATACTCATCTTGTGCAAACATTTAAGCTATGGGTTTTTTAGCCAAGAAAAGTATCCCATAAAGGAATATGTTGGCATACTGCTAGACCTGACTTCGAGAAGAAGCCTACAAAGACAATGTCGAAAGTACGAACTTCTTTCTTCTAATTTAGAGAGTGAGGCAAAGGTACTGTTAACTGATTTTTCAGAAGAAATCAATAGAATAGCCTCTCGGAATATAAAAAAAAGAAAAAGCAATCTTAGAAAAACAGCTACAGCAGCAAAGAGATCAGGTGAAACAAAAATGTATAAAGCAGCAAGCATTCCCAGAGCTAAAAAAAGAACTCCTTTATTTAGCAGCTCAGATCAACCAAATAAACAATTTGGAGCTTTTTGTAATTCGTAAAAGACAAGCAGCAATACTAAAAGCAAAGATAGGCCACCTACCACAACAAGAGAAACACGCAGAGCTTGAACTTGAGTTTCTAGCTATAGAAAATATTCTTAACCAAAAAAAGACAACCTTACTCCCAGAAATAAAAAATGCTCTAAAAGACCTTTTAAAAAATACAGTTACCACTCTAGTAACCCACAAAATAAAAGATAAAGATAGTTATAAGGAAAACATAGATAAGCAACTAGCAATAACACTATCTAAGCATATAGAGAAGTACAGCAACCTAGCCATAAACCACCCTATTAATATATCAGAATTAGATTTACCTAACTCTAGTTTCTTACTTAAGCAAAAAGATTGCTATATACACCTCATATCTAGGCTTGGGCTAGAGCACTGTGTTAAAGCGCTCATTAGCGCGGAAGCAGATCTTAGCATGCAAAATAAATATGGATGTACAGTCCTTCAACTTGCTACTCGGAACGGACATACAGAGATAGCCATAGCATTAATAAAAGCGGAAGCAGATCTTAATATTCAAGATAAAGAATGTATATTTGATAAAATCTTTCATTATGCTTGGAAAATACTTAAACCCACAAAACGACATAGCCTTTAAAAGGTTATTTGGAACAGAAAAAAACAAAGATATTCTTATATCGCTGTTAAATGAAGTTCTAGGAAGCCAATTAGAGAATCCTATTAAGGAAATAAGTTT
>PJEL010003393.1_pt1 | contig 13696 bp, 16 predicted proteins | sample 1853271 | NCBI WGS metagenome assembly PJEL01 (sample SAMN08108733, study PRJNA415343) | Invertebrate metagenome, whole genome shotgun sequencing project. | host: Globobulimina | place: Sweden: Gullmar Fjord | collected 2015-08 | reverse complement strand
GCTGGCGGTTGCTGGGTAATTAATCCAAAGCGCATCAAGCACGTCGAATTCTGCTTTTGATAACTCAATCATTTTATTGCCTACAAATGTAATCTTTAACTTAAGACTACACCTGTAATCTATTTTTGCAAGGTTATTTTTTAACTTTTTGCGGTGTAATTAAGCGATTTGGTATTAGATTTTCGAAATATCAGCTTTATTAATTTGTATGGAGTGGTTTTCAGGGAGGTTTAGGTTTGAGAGGGCGAGTTCGCTAAATTGCACTCTAAATAAATCAATTACTTTAAAGCCGCAGTAATGCGCCATTTTACGTATTTGTCTGTTAAGTCCTTGTTTTAAAATAATACTAAATTGATTTTCAGCTATTTTAGTTACTTCACACGGTAAGGTTATTTGTTTATCAACGGGGATACCTGCAGCCATTTTTTCACAAAACGCGTTATTAATCGGTTTATCTACCGTGACTAAATAACGTTTAGGCTGGTGGAAGTCAGGGTGAATAAGTTGATTACAAAAGTCACCGTCGTTGGTCAAAATAAGCAAGCCGCGAGAGTCTTTATCTAATCGGCCAATGGGGTAAACCCGGGTGAGGGTAGGTAAATGGTGAATAAGGCTGGCGGGGTCATTTTCATTTAATTTGCAGTCAATACCTACAGGCTTGTGGTACGCAAAATAAACTAAATCGGCTGCCCCTTCAACTACTTGGCCATTAACTATTATGTCGTCTTGTTCATCAACGTGATCAATATGATTAGCAGGGCGATTATTTACCGTCACTACCCCTTCATCTATTAAACGCGATGCCTGTTTACGCGAGCACACGCCTGCATGAGCAATGTATTTAGCAAGGCGGATTTTGGTGCTCATAAAGTGTTCTCGTTAGTTGGCAATAAAAAACTGATCGCGATTATAGCAAAGCTGCGTATCGATAAAGCGATATTTAATTAAGGTGAACAAAAATGGGTATGAAATTTTCTGAACTAAAAAATCATGAGCCGCTACAAAAAGTAGTTGTTCACTCACTTGAAATGGCGCTTTATCAGGTTTCTGTGATCATTAATAATGTTGAATATTATGTAACAGAGGAAGACGGCGAATTTGTAAGAGCTGTAAGCCCGCTGCATGTACAAAAGCGGTTTGAAAAAATAGCGTACGCACAAATGATGCTTCGCCACACAAGCGCATACGACGAAATGTGCGGGCAGCCCGAAAAAACTTCTAGCAACTTACTTGAAGTGCCTTTCGGTAAAAATAATCTTTTTTAATTAAGTGTGTTTGCTAATATCGCTTTTTTAGGAGCGGTATATGTATCAATTAAAATCTGATAACAGTGATGCGTTAAGCTCAACTTTACGTAATAAAATAGTTGATTTTAATGCTAAGCATTTTGATGCGCAAAGAGTGCCACTCGGCTATAAATTTGTTGATAATAATAACGAACTAATGGCTGGTATTAGTGGTTGCGTATTTGGCAATTGGCTAATTATAAATTGGCTTTGGTGCAGTGAAATCGCTCGTAATGAAGGCCTTGCAGGGCAGTTGCTCACAGAATTAGAGCAAGCTGCAATATTGCTAGGCGCTAAAAAATCCCAGCTAGACACTCTCGACTTTCAAGCAAAACCTTTTTATGAAAAACGCGGATACAGCGTAAAGTATCAACTTGATAACTACCCACTTTGCGGCACCCGTTATTTTATGGAAAAACCACTTTAATTTATAACATAACTCAAGTTTTTTAATCGGAGCCCAGTTACTTCGCTGTTAAAGGCTCGCCCTCAAACGTAACGCCTAAAAATGGTGTCGTCTCTGGCGCTAACATAAACGTGCGAATGTTCATATGATCGTCGCCGTTAGGGTTTTTAAGCACCTCATCGCGGTAAAACTTACCAAAGCAATCAAGAGTGTTTTGCTTGCTAAGCCCATTGAGTTTTGCAAACGCAAAAATTTTACATGAACCGTTATTTTCACTCGCTGAACTCAGTAACCCGTGGTTATTAAAGGCACAAGCAGTAAAATCGTAATTGGCTTCAATCACCGCCATTGTATCGGTAAATTGAATGTTTTTTGGGTTCTCAGCCAGCTGTTGTAAGAAATCGAGTAATAACATAAGTATTCCTATTTAAAATTTAGTTATTGTTCATAAGTTCAGCACTAATTAACAGGCCATCGTAAGTATGAAAATAACCATTCCATAGTTCAGAAGTAAACTCTGCTTTATCTAAAAACTCATCGTACTCACCTATGCTTGACAATGAATCTGTAAAACCTTCGTATTTAACGCCCGCAAATTGCCAAGCAGAACTTTTTTTAAAGTAATTAGCTAACGCTTTTAGCTTAATGTTTTTAGTTGAAAAAGGTTCGATTAGTTTTATTTTTGAAATGTAGCCAGCATTCTCATATAAAAGCTCATTGCAGTTCGTTATGATAATTTTTTCATGATCTGCGTTTAATAGTTCAAGTGTAAAATTGCTTCTGTTTTTCTTTATATAGTCGTCAACTAAACCATTACCTCCGTAGCAATTACTATTACCTTTAATGCTTTTTACGAGGGTGCCTTGCGAAATGCCTGCTATTTGCTGCTGTGTTTCAGTCATACTTTTTTTGTACGTAGCAGTATTTATACTTGAGAAGCTCTGTTTAAGTTTGCTAATAAGTTGAGTTGTTAATGCTGTATTTAACTTAATGGGCTCATGTGAATCTAAGTGTATTTCTAATTCTTTATTTGTTAAAGGCAACTCATTGTTTAACATCATAGGAAGTAAATTTATATGAAATTGGTAGCCTACAAGTTTGCTATCGATAAAGTGAAAAGCGTGATTTCTGCCGTATATGAGTATCTTCTTATTTTCACTGCCTAATTCTAAACTTGCTAACCCTAATGCTGAACGTGTTTGCTCAATGCTTTGCCCTAGTTGCTGCCCAAAAAACAAAGACGGTGTCACACGCATATCATTAAATTCTTTAAACTTAGGTCCGTTACTCATATTTACCGTAAACTCTATTTTTTTTCCTTTAACAATATGAGTTTTCCCTTGTTTGTGTTTCCCCGCGATGAACATATCTTCGGTAATGGCTTTTTGTTTATTACAGTTTTTAGACGGTGTAAATGAGCCCACGTAATCTAGATGCCCAGTGACCTTACTAAATGATGAATTATTTTTGCGGGATGAAATCTCTAAATGAAATTGATCTACAACATGTACGCTTTCAGCATTTATACCTTTGTTATTGTACTTTTCGATTGCTTTGCTTCTAAGTCGTCTTTTTTCAGACGTTTTATCGTTTAGATTTGAAAGCTTTGTGCTTAACTTTACTTCAATAGTTTCAGACGTAGGCTTACAGCTTTTGTCTTTGAAAAAGAAGTCAACCGCATTGGCTTTAGAGTGACAAAGTAAAAGCATGGCTAATAAGATAAATCGCATATCAATTCCTTTTGTTTGTTTAGCAGTCAACTGTAACGTATATGTTTATTCATTTATAGATAATTTCATTCAACCAAAAGAGATTGTTTAGAGTTTGCCTTTTGATAAAGATGTAAGTACGGTAATTAAAAGGATTAATATAACTATATGCTTAGAATGAAAAAATTACTTTTTTTACTATCGTTATTATTGTTTGGTTGCACTCCAAGTGAAACTGATACATTAAATGAAATGTATCAAACAGCCAAAAAAGAAAAAGATTTAATAAAACTTCAAAACGCTCTGCATAACTTAAGTGCTCTCGAATCTGATACTTGGCAAGACGAGTACATCAGTATTACTCAATCCAACGAAAATATAAAATTAGCAAATGAGGCGCTGAGTCTAGGCCAACTTCACGACGCATTAAATTATGCAATAAAGTCATCGCAGACTTTTTACAGTAAGCAAGCGAGTGAAGTTGTGAGTGAAGTAAATAAAAAAGCAGTGAACCTAAAAAAGTTATACATCGAATTAAATACGCTAGATAAACAAAAAGATTCACTCAATAAGCGCATAGCAATGATTCACGAGCAAGATCCAAAAAATTGGAACATCATTGAATTTAATATGCTGTTGGTCGACTTAATTAATATAAAAAATATTTTCGCCAAATTAGCGTCAAAGCTTAGCAAAGTAATAAATGAAGGGGGTATTTATGTAGAGGCTAGTGAGCAAACCACTAAACAGCTAGCATTGTTAGACGATTCTATTAATATATTGCTTTCTCAGGTAGTTAAGCCAGTAAGCCATGGGCTTATTAAGTTTAGCGTATCTACATCTGAGCAAACCCTCTTAAACCTTAATCACTTTTCAGATAAAAACGTGCCAAGTATGATGGCTTCCTACTACAAAAAGTTTAATGTTGAGAACAAAAAATATACTGATTTACTTGAAAACGCTCATTTAGTGACTTTCCAAAATAACTACCAAGGCGCTATCAATATTTCAAATTTTTATAGTCTTTACAGTGAGCTCTCTAACCCGCCTGAAACATTCGAAAACTACGAAAAAATAATACAGTCAAAGCAAGTTGACGTACTTGCTATAGCCGACAAAGCTGAGCCTTATACACGTTTAAATCCTAAAATTACAGTATATAAGGCTCATTTTCTTACCGCGTTTTATGAAGATTTACAGCAATTTATGAACGAATAAAATGCGTTAATGCGTGAATATTGGTGATTTCTACGTCGGCTAGGCCTTTGTAGTTATACTTAGCGTTTTGATCGTTTAACCACACTGATTGGCAACCTGTGTTATTGGCGCCTTGTACGTCGGTATCTAGGCTATCACCAATATGAAGTATGTCGCTTTTGGTGACTTTTAAGTGCGCAGCTGCTTTGTCAAATAAGGTGTTATGAGGTTTAGCTTTACCGTGCATGCCCGCTTGTAGCACTAGCTCAAACTTATTGTGTAAATTAAAGCGTTCTATCTCAACATTGCCATTGGTTATGGCGATTAAGGTAAAATGTTGCGCTAAGGTATCAAGTAGCGCTAATACGTCGTCGCTGACTACAATGTTACTGCGTGCATCGGCAAATGCGTTATAGGCGTTACTGGCATGCAGTGCTACTTCTTGTTCAGTAAATCCTAACTTTGATAGTGCTAAACGCAATGTGTGCTTGCGCCACTGCGTTACATTGTCTTTTAGCTCGGGCTGTTGCAGAGCGGCAAGTTGCCGGCATTGTTGCCAGTATTGAGGGCCTTGTTCTTGGTAGCGTGGTAATGCATTTAAGTAATTTTGTTGGGCGCTAACGGCTGCTTTTATAATTGGGTGGTTGTTGTATAGCGTGTCGTCTAAATCAAAGCTCATGACAGAAAAAGGGCGTATTGCACGATTAAATCGGATCATTATAATTTCCTAATCAGTTTGTTTTTTAGCGCGCGGGTGGGTGTTGTCGTACACTTTGGCTAAATGCTGAAAATCTAAATGGGTATACACTTGTGTGGCCGACAAGCTACTGTGGCCAAGCAATTCTTGTACAGCACGTAAATCACCCGACGATTCTAAAATATGTGATGCAAATGAATGGCGTAATTTATGCGGATGCACCTGTGAGCTAATACCTTGCTTTATTCCCCACTCTTGCATACGCAAACGCACTTGGCGAATTGAAATACGATTTTTTTGGCTACTTAAAAATACACCTGGCTCGTCTGGCTTTGCAAACTGAGGGCGCACGGTTAACCATTTTTTTAATGCGTCTAATGCCTTTGTTCCCACGGGAATAAGGCGTTCTTTGTTACCTTTACCGCGAACTAATATTTCGCCACTTTTGGCATTAATATCTTGCATGTTAGCGCCAACTAACTCGCTAATACGTAAACCTGATGAATACATAAGTTCCATCATAGCTTTGTCTCTTATTGCCAAAGGGTCGTCGTCAGGAATTTCGAGCAAGCGAGCCATTTGATCAACGTCGAGGTTTTTAGGTAAAGGCTTGGCAAATTTGGGGCCTTTAATGCCGGTAGCAGGATTGTGATAATGCGATTGCTGCGCAATATTTTTAGCTTTTAAAAACTTATATAAACTTCTGATACAGCTCAATTTTAAGCTAATGGTTCGGCCACTTAGTTGTTTGGCGCGTAAAGCCATACTGTAACGGCGAATATGCTCTGCTTGTACGCCAAACCAGTCATCGCATAATTTATTAAAATAAAGGGCTGCAAAACCAAGTTGGCTAACATACTGATTTACAGTGTGCGCTGAATATTGTTTTTCAAATTTTAGGTAGTCGCTAAATAGCGTAATGGGTGTTCGCCAGTTGTCACTTAATTCGCTTATATTAGGCGCATCATCACTCATGCGAGTTTTTGTAACCTTAACTGCAGGGCACTAATAAAATCCAGAACGAACAGGTTGTCTTGTGCGGGTTCAAAATGGTTCACGTTGTTGCTGCCAAACGCGAGTATGGCAATAGGTTGCTTTTCATCACCAATTAAATAAATAGCCGCAGATTGCGTGTCATCACTAAATAACAGAGCCCGTTCTTGCGCTGTAATACGGCCTAAGTAATGTCCAGAGTTTGTGAGGCGGTGTTCAATAAGCTCGTCGTAGTCAGGGCTGTATTTTATTAATTTAAAGTCACTTATGTCGTTATTTGAACACACAATGGCGTGTAAATTTTTAGCGATGGTATCAAAGTCGTCATGGCTCCAAAGCTGGCGATGGCATTGGCTGAGGAGACGGTATACGAGCTCATTTTGAACTGCGTGCTGACTCATTGTATCGATTTGATTTTTTAAACGCGTATTGTGTTCACGCAATTGGCGCTGTTGAATATGTACTAATGACGTTGCCCCTTGCGCTTGCTGCTGAAGGTCTAGCTGAGCAAGCACGTTTGGGTGTTTAACTAAAAAGTCAGGATTTGCGAGTAAGTAGCTAGTAATTTGCTCTTCATTTAGCTCGCTCATAACGCGACTTGTCCATCGAATACGTGTTCAGCAGGGCCTGTCATTCGTACTGGATGACCTTCTCCACTCCAACGTATTTGAAGTGTTCCACCAGGTAGGTCGACTTGTACCGCGCTTGAAAGCTTGCTTTGCATATGGCCAATGACCATAGCAGCACACGCGCCAGTGCCGCATGCGAGCGTTTCGTTTACGCCGCGCTCCCATACTCTTAGCTTTATATGCTCTTGCGATATAACTTGCATAAAACCAATGTTAGCGCGCTGTGGAAAACGTTCGTGGTTTTCAAGCAGTGGACCCAATACATCAACCTGCGCGGTCGTAATATCGTCAACTTCAAGCACGCAGTGTGGGTTACCCATGGATACTGCGCCACTAAATACGGTGTGTTCTTCAGCCCTTATAATGTAGGTGAGTTCACGTTTGCTGGCTTTAAGTGGTATTTTGCTTGGCTCGAAATTAGGGTGCCCCATGTTAACCGTAACTTGGCCGTCTTTTTCTATATAGAGCGTTAAGTTACCCGATTTGGTTGATACACTAATTTTATGTTTGTTAGTCAGGCCTTTCATACGCACAAAACGTGCAAAGCAACGTGCACCATTACCGCACTGTTCTACTTCGGTACCATCGGCATTAAAAATACGATAATGAAAATCAAGATCGGGAGAGTATGGTGCTTCAACCATGAGTAATTGGTCAAAGCCAATGCCAAAGTGGCGATCAGCCAGTTTTTTTATTTGATCTCGTGATAAAAATACATTTTGTGTAATGTTATCAATAACAACAAAGTCGTTGCCTAAGCCGTGCATTTTGGAAAAATTAACTAACATAGCGCTCTAATTCGTGTTTGCTCTGTAGTAATCATGCCACAGAGCAGCTAGTTGGCAAAAACGTTTATGGTAAAATTTTCTCACCTTGATAAAGACTCTCAATGGTTTCACGTTCGCGAATAAGATGGTGCTGTTCACCGTCTACCATTATTTCAGCTACGCGTGGGCGAGAGTTATAGTTTGAACTCATAGTAAAGCCATATGCCCCAGCACTTCGCTGGGCGAGTAAATCGCCTTGTTTCAGCGCCAGTTCTCGGTCTTTTCCTAAAAAGTCACCGGTTTCGCACACGGGGCCAACAATATCAAAGTTGTAAGTTGGCGTATCGTCATCACGAACCGACACAGGTATAATTTTTTGCCACGCTTGATAAAGAGAAGGGCGAAGCATATCGTTCATGCCAGCATCAACAATGGCAAAAAATTTACTTTGGTTTTGTTTAATAAACTCAACTTGCGTAATTAATACCCCTGCGTTTGCAGCAATGGCACGACCTGGTTCAAAAATAAGTTCTAAATGGCGGTAGTTTTCTAGGCGAGCCGTTACTTGCTCTGCGTATTCACTAGGATGAGGTGGTTGTTCGTTGTCGTAAGGAACACCTAAACCGCCACCTATGTCTAAATGGCTTAATTCTATCCCGACATTTTTTAGTTCATCTATTAGCTCAAGGAGTTTGTCGAGCGCTTCTAAAAAAGGCTTTACTTCGGTTAACTGCGAACCAATATGGCAATCTACGCCTATTATGTTTAAGCCAGGTAAAGCAGCGGCTTGTTGATAAACACTTACAGCGGTTTGAATATCAATGCCAAATTTGTTTTCTTTAAGGCCAGTAGAAATATAAGGGTGCGTTTTTGCATCTATATCGGGGTTAACGCGAATAGAAATTGGTGCTACTAAGTTAAGCTCACACGCAACCTCTGAAATACGCTCTAATTCAGAGGCCGACTCAACGTTAAAACATTTAATCCCTAATTTTAATGCATACGCTATTTCGTCAGCGGTTTTAGCAACGCCTGAAAATACTACTTTACCGGCGTCTCCTCCTGCTTTAATTACACGCGCCAGCTCACCTTTAGATACAATGTCAAAACCCGAACCAAGGCGGGCTAGAATATTTAATACAGCAATATTAGAGTTTGCTTTTACGGCATAACATACCAAGCTTTTATGGTTTTTAGTCGCATTGGCAAACGCAAGATAGTGGCGCTCAAACGTTGCACGAGAATACACATAGCAAGGCGTACCATATTGCTGAGCAATAGCGGCAATACTCACATCTTCAGCAAACAATTGATTGTTTTTATAGTTAAAAAAATCCATTTATTGCTCCTGTTTTACTGGTGTTGTAGGTTGCTTGGCCTCTGCGGCAGGCACCATAGTGTTTTCTGGTTGGTTTTGCTCGGCCTGTTGTTCAGGCAAATATAATGGGCCGCTTTGTCCGCAGCCAGCTAATGCGCTAAATAGGGCCGTGCAAATTAATAGTTTTTTTAATTGTAAGGTATGTGTCGCTTTCATTAGATTAATATTGTTGCTGGCTTTATAATCGCAGAGTAACAGAATATCTAAAAAATGCAGCTATTCGCGGATGATTTTATTCCTGTTACACTAGCTGCATATTTTTAACGCAATTACGTACCCAATATTAGGCGGCCCGCCTGCAAAGGAATCAACAATGACTGAACACGAATATCACCAATTAGCCGAAGCTCTTATGTTCACAATTGAAGAGCAAATTGATGATTGTGAAGCCGATTTAGATTACGAATCAGCGCAAGGTATTTTAGAAATTATTTTTCCTGATAAGAGTAAAATTGTCATCAATAAGCAAGCGCCTCTTCATCAAGTGTGGGTAGCAACTAAATTCAATGGTCACCATTTTGAAATGCGTGACGGTCAATGGATTGATAACCGCTCTGGTGCAGAGTTTTGGGAATTCATTAACGAAGCGTCAACTCGCCAAGCTGGCCAAGAAATTAAGTGGCAATCATCATTATGAGTTTAGAGTTTGTTCAATACCCCGCACAGAGCGTGCATAAAGCAACAGTTATTTGGTTACATGGCTTAGGTGATTCGGGTGATGGGTTTGCCCCTGTAGCGCCGCAATTAAATTTACCAGCCGAGCTGGGCGTGCGTTTTGTTTTCCCACATGCGCCTGTGCAACCGGTCACCATAAATGGTGGTATGGAAATGCGTTCTTGGTACGACATTAAGTCAATAGAGCTTGATAAACGTGCCGATGAAGAAGGGGTGAGGGAGTCTGCCGAAAAAGTAGAGGCGTTAATAAATACAGAAATAGCCAACGGAATACCTGCTAACAAAATTATTTTGGCTGGTTTTTCACAAGGTGGTGTTGTGTCGCTTCACTTAGCTCCGCGCTTTGAACAAAAGTTGGCGGGTGTTATGGCACTGTCTACGTATATGTGCGCGCCGCATAAATTTACAGATGAAGCAAAGCATACCGATTTAAATGTATTTATGGCACATGGTAGTCACGATAACGTGGTACCAATGAGTGCAGGTAAAAGTGCATTTGATGTATTAACAGCACATAACATGGATGTAAGCTGGCAAGAATACCCAATGGCACACCAAGTGTGTGCAGAAGAGTTACACGCTATTCGCCAATGGTTAATTGCCCGTTTAAGCTAATTTTGGAGCCGCTGAGGTCAATATGAGTCAAAAAATAGTTATTAAAGCAAATGTAAAACGCGAACCACAAAACAGCCTACCTACGGTAAGCTATGAATGGCATTGGCGTCGAATTGTGAGTTTGGCTATGTTGATAGTAATGACGTCTGCGGCTGTGATATATGGTTTAACCAGCTCAGTAAATGCAGATCAGGGCGCACATCCCAATGAACAAACAGAGCTTTTAATTACTGATAGCACACAAGGTGATGAAGTAACTGAAAGCGAAACACATAATGCACCCAGCAACCAATTGCATATAGAGACTGAGCATGCTGAAACACTGCCTGCTGAGCAACTACCAACAACTCAAGAGGCAGACATTACCAATGCCTTACTTGAAAACGCTGAGTCAGTAACCGTTGCGCCAATCTCAGATGAGCCGACAGTAACCCAATCAACAGTTGACTCAATAACTGAAAAAACGAATACAGTTGATAACAGTAAAAACGATGCGTTGGTCACTAATGCAATAAGCGCTGATACAACAAGTGAAACTGTATCTGTACCTGCGTCAGAGCAAACTTCTGAGCTTGGCACAATCGCATTAGAGCCAGAGAGTAATATTGATGCACAACCTGTTACAGAGCAATTTGCTGAAGATGCCCATATTGCTAGCGTGGCACTCGGTGCTCAGATTGATACCAGTAAAATAAGTCGCGCAGTGCTTACACGCAGCGTAGTAAAACGCGAACCTACTAATGTGTTTGCAGCCGACGTGCGTTTAAGTCAGTTTGAAGGTTCGTTATCATTTTTTAGTGAGCTTAAAGGGCTGCAAGGCCAGCGCGTAAAACATGTTTGGTCTTTTGAAAGTGAAACAATGGCCGAAATTTCACTTAATGTTACTTCGCCACGCTACAGAACTTATTCAACAAAAAATATTATGAACACGCAAACAGGCCATTGGCGTGTAGCTGTTGTTGATGAGCAAGGTAATTTAATAGCTCAAAAAGAATTTAGAGTGTTAGCTAACTAAATAATGCTAACCGCAGTAATTAATTGGATACCCCTATGACAGAAAAAACAAAATTAGTACGTATAGCAACCCGTAAAAGCGCTTTGGCGCTATGGCAAGCCGAATTTGTAAAAGCGCAGCTAGAGCATTTTCATGATGACGTGCGTGTTGAGTTAGTCCCTATGTCGACACAAGGGGATATTATTTTAGATACACCACTTGCTAAAATTGGCGGTAAAGGCTTATTTGTTAAAGAGCTTGAGCAAGCTATGCTAGATGGTCGAGCTGATATTGCCGTACACTCAATGAAAGATGTGCCGGTGGAGTTTCCAGAAGGATTAGCCCTTCATACCATTTGTGAGCGTGAAGATCCGCGCGATGCGTTTGTATCAAATCACTTTGCTAACTTGAATGAGTTACCAGAAGGAGCGGTAGTAGGTACATCAAGCTTGCGCCGCCAATGCCAAATTAGAGCACTGAGACCTGACTTAGAAATCCGTGATCTACGCGGAAACGTAAATACGCGTTTGGCTAAATTAGATGCTGGGCAATACGATGCGATTATTTTAGCAGCGGCAGGGCTTATTCGTTTAGAAATGGGCGAGCGTATTGCTGACTACATTGAACCAGAAGTATCGTTGCCTGCAAACGGCCAAGGTGCTGTAGGTATTGAGTGTCGGATTGAAGATGAAGTGACAAAAGCGTTACTTGCACCGCTTGAGCACACACATACACGTATTCGTGTTAATGCAGAGCGTGCAATGAACCGCCGTTTAGAAGGTGGTTGTCAGGTGCCGATAGGTGCCTATGCGTTAGTTGATGGCGAACAGGTCCATTTACGAGGGCTTGTAGGCGCAATCGATGGCAGCGAAATTTTACGTGACGAAGTTGCGGGTCATATTAACGATGCCGAAAAACTCGGAATAGAGCTGGCTGAAAAATTACTTGCTCAAGGCGCAGATAAAATTTTAGCTGACGTATACAGAGACGCATAAATGACACATATTCTGATAACTCGGCCCGAAGGAAAAGGCGCAGCCCTTGCAGAGCAACTTGAGCAAGCGGGTTATCAGGCGTCATTGTTTCCTGTTTTAAATATTAACTATTTAACGCCCTCTAGTACTCAACTAAGCCCACTTATTAATGCAGATAAAATTATTTTTATCTCTCAGGACGCTGTTAAAGCACTGGCACAATTAAAGCCCGATATAAACATTAAAGCGCAGTTTTATGCTGTAGGGCAGCAAACTGCCGATACAATATATGAATTATTTGGTGTGCGTGCAGCCACGCCTAAGCAGTTCGATTCAGAAGGGGTATTGGCTCTTAAGTCGTTGGCTCAGGTTGATGGTAGCAATATTGTATTGGTTAAAGGGCACGGTGGTCGCCCAGACATCGCCAAGGTACTTAAAGAGCGTGGCGCGTTTTTAAATAATTGTGTTGTTTATGAACGTGAGCCAGTGCCAGATTTAACCAGTAACTGGACTGACCACTGGCAAAGCAGCAATGTACACGGTATAGTCATAACAAGTAATGCAGCAGTTGATGCCATGTTTACCCCCCTTGCTGCACAACAATTACAATGGTTACAACAGTGCCACTTTTATGTTGCCAGCGAGCGCATAGCCGCATATTTACAGCAACAACATGTTAGTTTGGCAAATATCCATATTGCAGCAGGGGCTAGCGATAACGCTATGTTTACCTGTATTAATCAGCAAGGTAGCAGCATGAGTGAACAACCTAAGTCAATAACAACAGAAAACACAACATCAACAGCTTCGAGTTCAACATCAGTTAAAAATGAGCCAGCAAGCGTAAAAAACAAACCCGCAAATGACAAACAAAAAGTAAGTAAAGTGGCTTCACTTGCATTGTTAATATCGTTGGTTGTGGCCTCTGGAGTTGGCTACGAGTTTTATCAAAAGCTAAATGCAGGTAAAGCGCAAAACACAATTGTTAACGAGCTAAGCGAGCAAAACAAGCTGCTCCAGCAAGAGCTTGCTGCACTTAAATCTTCTCAAATGAGCTTACAACAAGCGTTATTTAATAGCGAAGAAAAAGTATCTGAGGCATTAACGCAAAGCACTCTTGAAAATCAGCAAGCATTAAAAGCTGCGCTGCAAAAAGCGCAGCAGCAAGGTTCATCGTTAAACCCACAAGAGGTCACCAGCTTACAACGAATGGCTGAGTTTAAACTGTGGGCCGAAAAAGATTACCAAGGCGCAAGCGCTGTACTAAAGCGTTTAGACGGACTGTTAAGTGAGTACCCTGGCACAATTGAAGTTCGCCAAGCCATTATGCAAGACATACAAACGCTTGATAGTTTAAAACCGGTTGCTACCGAGGC
>PJEL010003392.1_pt1 | contig 13698 bp, 14 predicted proteins | sample 1853271 | NCBI WGS metagenome assembly PJEL01 (sample SAMN08108733, study PRJNA415343) | Invertebrate metagenome, whole genome shotgun sequencing project. | host: Globobulimina | place: Sweden: Gullmar Fjord | collected 2015-08 | reverse complement strand
ATGGAGAATTCTAGCGCGATCACGTTGAAACGGACTGCGATGATCGTGCTGACGAGTTGATAAAGATTTGAGTCGGCGTGATAACCATTGTTGTTCCATAATGTTCCAAATATATCTAAGGATTATTGAGTCTTTGCGCTATTATTACTGATGCACAGAAGTCGATAGTAGATCTTTATTAGTTTACAGGTTGTAATTTCACCATAGTAAGATCTCTAAGTAGTCATTGTAAACATTGAGTTTTGTATATTAAGCTAATGGGGTAACTAAAAGTGAAGTTTGTTAAACCGTTTATATTAATTTTTATTGGTTGTTTTTTGGTCTTGTCGGCTCACGCGGCAACCAAAATTGAGATGGTTGCAGGGTTAAGTAAACCTCCTTTTGTTATTCAAGAAAATGGCACGGGTATTCAACTGGATATGACTAAAGCTGCCTTCAAGACACAAAACATAGAAGTGAAGTTTATTCATATACCTTTTGGACGCTCGATTATGAGCTTTCAACGGTTTGAGGTTGATGGACTTATTACTGTTCCAAAAGAATATCAACATCCAGGAATGTACTTATCTAAACCTTATGTACATTATCAAAATGTTGCTATTAGCTTAGTAGAAGATAACTATTCGATAGATTCGATAGAAGACCTTTCAGGTAAAAGCATTATCGCTTTTCAACGAGCTCGTAAATATTTAGGTGAAGATTATAATAAAATTGTTAAGAATTTGGTGGGATATCGAGAATTAGCAGAACAAGCTGAACAGGTAGCAACGCTATTTTATCGTCAATCAGAAGTCATTATTTTAGATGAAAATATTTTTAAACACCTTATAAAGGACAGTGAACAATTTAGTGAGCCAGTTAAAGTACACCGTATTTTTCCTAAGCGTACTTATTCAGCGGGCTTTAAAACAGAAAAATTACGTAATGCATTTGACCAAGGCATGTCAGAAATTATTGAAAATGGTACCTATCAAAAAATACTCGATAAGTACCTGAAATAAATTGAGTTCTAAAGGTTTAACCTAATTAGATGGTCTATTTGTTAGCGATAAAAATTGCCCGTGTAGGTGCTGGGTAACCTTCAACTGTTTTACTTGGATCATTTGGATCAAGAAAATCTTCTAATGACTCGGTATCAATCCAATCAGTTTTTCGTTGTTCATCTAAAGCCGTGATGTCGGTGTTCACCATACGAACATTTTTAAAACCACAGCGTTCAAGCCAAGCACACATTGCTTTTGCACTGGGTAAAAACCAAACGTTACGCATTTTGGCATAACGCTCACCTGGCACTAAAACAGTGTTTTCATCGCCGTCAATAATGAGTGTTTCAAGCACCAACTCCCCCCCTTTTGCAAGCTGAGCTTTTAGCTGATAGAGAAAGTCTATCGGTGAGCGGCGGTGGTAAAGAACCCCCATTGAAAACACTGTGTCAAACGTACTAAGTTCAGGTAAGTCTTCAATGCCTAAAGGCAAAAGGTTGACGCTAGGATCTTGAATAAAATGCTGTACTGATTCAAATTGCGTTAAAAACAGCTGTGTTGGGTCGATACCAACTACAAATTTTGCGCCTGCACCTCGCATTCGCCATAAATGATAGCCACTACCACAGCCGATATCTAGTACGTATTTGCCTTTTAAATCGCTAATATATGGAGTAAGTCTGTCCCATTTAAAATCAGAGCGCCACTCTGTATCTATATGTAGGCCATGTATATGATATGGGCCTTTGCGCCATGGTTTGAATTTCTTCAATAAATTTTCTAACCGTTTGTATTCACCGTCATTAATATCTGTTTTTTTACCAACATAAACGCCTTTTGTTAGATCAATCGTTGAAGGCATTGTTTTGGGTAGGGCTGCCAAGGTTTTTTGCCAACTCGCAAATTCACCATGAAGGTTAGTTTCGCGCCAGTTAGTTAGCTGTGCTGGTAAAGTATCTAACCAATGGGCCAAACGGTTTGTCGCAATTTGTTGATAAAACTTATTGAATGAAGTCATTTTATTGATTCTATTGTGTCGCAGATTATTTTATTGCGATGAGTGAGAAAAAGTTAAAACATTGAAACCAAGGTGCTATATGCGAAAACCCCGCATTTTGTAATCTTTCTTTATGTGTTTCTAAAGAGTCAGGGCGCATAACATTTTCGAGCGCAGTTCGTTTTTGAGCAATCTCTAACTCACTGTATCCGTTAGCCCTTTTAAAGTCATGGTGTAGGTCTATTAAAAGCTCGTCACAGGTTTCATCTTGTGCAGCAATTTTTTCTGAAAGTAATAAAATGCCGCCCGGTTTAAGCCCGTTCGCAATTTTTTCAACTAAAGCTTGGCGTAAATCACTTTCAATAAATTGCATAGTAAAATTCAAAACCACCATGGAAGCATTTTGAATTTCAATATTTAAAATATTGCCTTCAATAATTTCAACCGGTGTTTTTCCTTTAAAAGCATTCACGTGAATCCGGCAACGTTCGACCATTGCCGGCGAATTATCAACGCCGATGATTTGGCAATTGTCAGCACTAATTGCTCTTCTCATGGCAAGTGTTGCCGCGCCAAGTGAACAGCCTAAATCGTATACCTTTGAATTATCGCTGACATAACGATTACTGAGACGACCTATAGTATCAATAATGGTGTTATAGCCAGGAACTGAGCGAGTGATCATATCAGGAAAAACCTCGACAACCTGAGCGTCAAAGGTAAAGTCTTTAATTTGGCTATGTTGATTGGAGAAAATCAGATCTGTTTCAGCAGTCATAAGTAGGTAATTTAAGCTTAGAAATTTTTGTGCATTTTAACCGAAATTTATGCATGAATGAACCAGTTAGATAAACTATTAAGTTTGTTGGTGTAATTCAAATGATTAAATGGGTAGATGTGCATTTAATCATTTGACTATCAACAGAGAAAAACAGTCAGGGAGGTGACATTATTCGCTATTGCTATATAATGAGCGCAAAATTTTATCCAAACGAAATTAAAGTGCGCAGGCACATAATTTCAAACGTTTTCAAGGCAAAATATTCATGCGTAGTCTTTATTGTGGTGAGGTGAATGCATCTCACATAGGTCAAGAAGTCACTCTCTGTGGTTGGGTTAACAAGCGTCGCGATTTAGGAGCGGTAATATTCCTAGATTTGAGAGATAGAGAAGGCTTAGTACAAGTTGTTTATGATCCAGACTTGCCTGACGTAATAGCTAAAGCTTCAACTCTACGTAATGAGTTTTGCGTGCAAGTTAAAGGTAAAGTACGTGCACGTCCTGAAGGGCAAATAAACAAGGATATGGCAACAGGGGAAATTGAAGTACTTGGTTTAGAATTAACTATTTTAAATAAAGCAGCGCCATTGCCACTTGATTCCAACCAAACAAACTCTGAGGAGCTACGTTTAAAATATCGTTACTTAGATTTACGCCGTCCTGAAATGACCGAACGCATGCGTTTTCGCTCTAAAGTAACTTCAGCAGTACGTGACTCTCTTGAAAGCCAAGGCTTTTTAGATATTGAAACACCTATTTTAACTGCGGCAACGCCTGAAGGTGCCCGCGATTATTTGGTACCAAGTCGTACACACAAAGGCAGTTTCTTTGCACTTCCGCAATCACCGCAATTGTTTAAGCAATTATTGATGATGTCGGGTATGGAACGTTATTATCAAATCGTTAAGTGTTTCCGTGACGAAGATTTACGTGCTGACCGCCAACCAGAATTCACGCAAATAGATATCGAAACTTCATTCATGAGCGCCGAGCAAGTAATGGGCGTTACTGAAACAATGATCCGTGAGTTATTTGTTAAAATGTTAGACGTGGACTTAGGCGACTTCCCACGTATGACCTATCATGAAGCGATGACACGTTTTGGTTCAGATAAGCCAGATTTACGTAACCCGCTAGAAATTGTTGATGTTGCTGATATCTTAAAAGACGTAGAATTTAAAGTATTCTCAGGCCCTGCAAATGACGAAAAAGGCCGCGTATCAGTTATTTGTGTCCCAGGCGGTGCAGCGCAATTCTCTCGTAAGAAAATTGATGACTTAACTAAGTATGTCGGAATTTATGGCGCTAAAGGCATGCCATGGTTGAAAGTTAATGACCGTGATGCTGGCCTTGAAGGTTTACAATCTCCAATTCTTAAGTTCTTAACTGCTGAAGCAGTTGAAGCCTTATTAACGCGTGCTAATGCGCAAACTGGCGACATTATCTTCTTTGGCTCAGATACTTATAACGTAGTAACTGAAGCGCTTGGCGCATTGCGTTTGAAAGTAGGTGAAGACTTAGGCTTAACCACAGACGAATGGAAACCACTTTGGGTTGTAGACTTCCCAATGTTTGAAGAAGTTGATGGCAATTTACATGCTATTCATCACCCGTTTACTGCGCCTAGCGGCATGACACCAGAAGAATTGCTTGCAAACCCAGTTGGCGCATTATCTGATGCATACGACATGGTATTAAACGGTTGTGAATTAGGCGGTGGCTCGGTGCGTATTCACGACGCTGAAATGCAATCTGCGGTATTCAAACTGTTAGGTATTGAAGCTGAAGAAGCACAAGAGAAATTTGGCTTCCTACTTGAAGCGTTACAATACGGTGCTCCACCACATGCTGGTTTGGCGTTTGGTTTAGATCGCATCGTAATGTTGATGACAGGTGCTAGTTCAATTCGTGATGTTATGGCATTCCCGAAAACAACAACAGCTGCATGTCCGTTAACTAACGCACCAGGTCAAGCCAACCCGCAACAATTGGTTGAGTTAGGTGTGCAAACTATCGCGAAAACAAGCGCTGATACTGATAACGCAGAATAACAACATCGCGTTCAAGCAGTAAGGCAAGTTTATATATAACGCCTTTTAGCACAAAAAATTTAATTGCAGGTAAAGTGAAAGCTTTAGCTGCATTTTTTTATGCATCAATTTAAGATGCATAACTTAAACATCGTTTTTAATTAGTGGTATAAGCTTGAGTATTATTTTGGGAATAGATCCTGGTTCTCGTTTAACCGGATATGGGGTTATTAAACAAGAAGGGCGCCAATTAACTTATCTTGGCAGCGGTTGTATTAAAGCTATTGCTGCGGGAAATGATCTCGGTGATAGGCTACAAACAATTTTTGCTGGGGTATCAGAGCTTGTTATTCAATTTCAGCCGACTATGTTTGCTATTGAACAAGTCTTTATGGCGAAAAATCCAGACTCAGCACTCAAACTCGGTCAAGCCCGTGGTGCTGCCATTGTCGCAGCTACTAATTCAGGCCTCACCATTGCCGAATATTCAGCACGTCAAATAAAACAATCGGTAGTTGGTACAGGTGCAGCCGATAAGTCGCAAGTACAGCATATGGTTAAATCAATATTGAGATTACCAGGTACACCTCAGGCTGATGCAGCAGATGCTTTGGCAGTTGCTTTATGTCATGCACACAGTCATAACTCTTTAAGTAAGCTTTCAGGTCAAGCATCGAAAACTGTACGCGGCAGGTTGCGATCATAATTATGGCCAGTTAATCTTTCTTTATACTTTACTGTATATTTATCTAGTGTTATTGTGGCGCAAATTAAATAGCATATATTAAGTAAAGGGTTTTAGCTTTGATTGGTCGACTACGTGGAATTCTTCTCGAAAAAATAGCGCCTGAAATATTAATTGAATGCGGCGGCATTGGTTATGAAGTTACCATGCCGATGACTAGTATTTACGCTTTGCCTGAAATTAATCAAGAAGCAATTGTTTATACGCACTTTGTCGTACGTGAAGATGCTCAATTATTATATGGCTTTTCAAATAAAGTAGAACGTAAACTCTTTCGTTTATTGATTAAAGTTAATGGTGTTGGCCCTAAATTAGGCTTAGCGATTTTATCTGGTATGTCAGCTGATCAATTTGTTAGCTGTGTTGTGCATGATGACTTAACTACCATAGTGAAAATACCCGGTGTAGGTAAAAAAACAGCAGAACGTTTGCTCATTGAAATGCGTGACCGATTAAAAGATTGGCAGGGCGACTTACTAACACCTGCAACAGATGCCATGCCAATAATAACACAAGGAAATCATACCTTTGTTAATAGTGCTAAAGGCGATGCAACTAACGCTTTAGTTTCACTTGGTTATAATCAGAGCCAAGCAGATAAAGCGGTGAGAGCTATTTATAAAGATGGCATGACAAGTGAAAACCTTATTCGAGACGCGTTAAAAGCGATGTTGTAAATAGCGGTATGCAATAGTGCATGATAAGTTGTTAAAGTTAAATAGAGCTGTAAATAAAAGAGAGTAGCAAACATGATAGAAGCTGATCGGTTAATTCAGCCTGTAGAGACAATTGAAGATGAAGGCGTAGATCGTGCTATTCGTCCTAAATTATTGAGTGATTATACTGGGCAGGATCATGTTAAAGCACAAATGGAAATCTTTATCGAAGCGGCAAAGCGTCGTGGAGAGCCGCTCGACCACCTACTTATTTTTGGTCCTCCTGGTTTAGGTAAAACCACATTAGCTAATATAGTTGCTAATGAAATGGGCGTAAGCATTCGCACCACCTCAGGTCCTGTTTTAGAAAAAGCGGGGGATTTAGCGGCACTTTTAACGAATTTAGAAGAAAATGATGTACTTTTTATCGATGAAATACATCGTTTAAGTCCTGTTGTTGAAGAAATTCTTTATCCAGCAATGGAAGATTATCAGTTAGATATTATGATCGGTGAAGGCCCCGCTGCTCGTTCAATTAAATTAGATCTTCCTCCTTTTACCCTCATTGGTGCTACAACACGAGCAGGAGCATTAACCTCACCACTACGTGACCGTTTTGGTATAGTGCAACGGCTTGAATTTTATAATGTAAAAGACTTAACGGATATTATTTCTCGTTCTGCTCATTTTCTTGATTTAGCTATTGATAGAGAGGGCGCTTTTGAAGTGGCACGTCGGTCACGCGGAACACCTAGAATTGCTAATAGGTTATTAAGGCGAGTTCGAGATTATGCTGATGTGAAAACCCAAGGTATTGTATCAAAAGAAACTTCTGCATTAGCCCTAGATATGTTGGAAGTTGACAATGAAGGTTTCGATATTATGGATCGTAAACTACTCTTGGCTATTATTGAAAAATTTATGGGCGGCCCTGTAGGTTTAGACAACGTAGCGGCGGCTATTGGCGAAGAAAGAGAAACTATTGAAGATGTATTAGAGCCTTTTTTAATACAGCAAGGTTTTCTGCAGCGTACGCCAAGAGGTAGAATTGCTACTGATAGGGCATATCAACATTTTGGCTTGGATCGACCTAAAACTTAGTATTTTAAGCAGTCCTTTAAAATCTAGGCCTTTATAGCAGGATCTTTGATAGCGCCTCTGCTTAACACTATCAAAGCCATTCGGCAAAAATTGTAAATTCAATCACACCCTAACAATTGAGTTACATTTGTTTTGACTATGTAACCTCTATTGGCTTAATACAAATTTTTCTAGCAACTGTTTTATACTAATCTCTGCGTTTAATGCATTTGTAATACAACCATGTAGGCGGGGAAGAGGGAATGAAATTAGCGCTAAAATTGAGGCTAGCTATTGCAAATAAAGTTATCTTAAATTAACAAAAGACATCAAGTAGAGAGTCGCAAATAGCACTCTGGTCTCAATAAAATCAAAGGGTTATGTGTGGTTGTGAGTTGTTTTTAGGAAAAAAAAAGCCCGCAATAACATTGCGGGCCAACTTAAATAAAAGTTGATAGAAGGAAGTCTATAGTTCAAGGGAACAAGTCAGAGAATAGAAATAACAAACTATTCATACAGTGAATTGAGGCAATGTCACTTTGAAGAACACTGCGTTAACTCAGAACTTGCGAGTATTTTACGTAGAATAAATTTACAATTCAAACTAAAAAAATTACACTTTCGCATTAGAAAAACTAATGAGTTACTGTAGTTGGTTTATTGAATTGAATAAAATAAGTTAACTTCTTTGTACTTGTTAAAAATATTTTCCCAATTATTTGTTAGCAATAGTGTATCTAGGCTTGTTTGATGCATTAGGTACTATTAATATATCCCTCTTTTCAAACAACAAGCTGTAGAAAAGCATTCGCATGACAAAAAAAAGTAGTCAATATTCAATTAGAGTCTTTTATGAAGATACCGATGCGGGTGGCATTGTTTATTATGCGAACTATTTAAAGTTTTTTGAGCGAGCACGAACTGAGATGTTACGAGATATTGGTATTTCTCAATCAACATTTTTAGAACAAAATCTAGGTTTTGTGGTCAGAAGGGTTGAAATGGACAATGTCGCTTCGGCGAAACTGGATGATTTACTAAAAGTGACGACAACGGTAAGTGAATTAAAACGAGCTAGTTTGTCTTTCACTCAACAAATTACCAACCCAAATAATGAATTACTTTGCACGGCGAACGTGCGAGTAGCTTGTGTTGATTTAGCACGTGGTAAACCATGTGCCATTCCCGAAATTATATTAGGAGCGTTTAAAGGTGTCAGCTGAAATTTCTTTTTTTGATTTATTTTTACAAGCCAGTTTATTGGTTAAGTCGGTAATGCTGATCCTGCTTGGATTTTCAATAACTTGCTGGGCTATGATATTTCAGCGTCGTAAAGCATTAAACGATGCCGCCACTCAGCTGAAAAACTTTGAAGATAAATTTTGGAGCGGAGCTGATTTAAGTAAACTTTATAGTGAGATCTCCGCAAGAGCGAATGTACAAGGTATTGAAAACCTATTTATTTCAGGCTTTAAAGAGTTTGCTCGCTTACGTAAAAGCCATCTAAACCACCCAGAAATTGTTGTCGATGGAGCTCATCGTGCAATGAGAGTTGCCTTATCTAGGGAAGTAGATTCGCTAGAAAAACATCTACCTTTTATGGCGACAGTGGGTTCTATTAGTCCTTATATTGGCTTATTCGGCACAGTATGGGGAATAATGAATTCATTCATAGCACTTGGTGCAGTTGAACAAGCAACACTTGCTATGGTTGCTCCAGGTATTGCTGAAGCTCTTATTGCAACCGCCATGGGATTATTTGCTGCAATTCCCGCAGTCATGGCATTTAACCGTTTTAGCCATAATGTTGAAAAACTTGAAAATAGCTATGGGAATTTTATGGAAGAATTTTCAAGTATATTACAACGCCAAGCTGCTGTAGAACAGCAAGCGTAACTTAGGAATAAACCTTATGTATACGCGAAAAAGACGTAGAAAAGTCGCAGAGATCAATGTTGTTCCATACATTGATGTTATGTTAGTTTTACTGATTATTTTCATGGTAACTGCGCCTCTAATCACTCAAGGGGTAAAAGTTGACTTACCCAAAGCTGATGCTGAGCCTTTAGACAAAGACAGTAAACCACCATTAGTGGCTTCTGTAGATGCAGAAGGTAATTATTATTTGGCAGTAGGTACCAGTAAAAATGAACCGATGAGTGCAGAAGAGGTAGCAACTTTAGTTGCTGCTCATTTACAAGTTGAACCTAATACACCTGTTGTTGTTAACGGTGATGGCGCTGTTTCGTACGACGCAGTTATTCAACTAATGGTATTGTTGCAGCAAAAAGCTGGCGTACCGTCAGTTGGTTTGATGACAGATTCCGTGGAGAAGTAATTTAGTGAATCAGAAGTACACAGTAGCCATTAGCTTGAGCGTAGCGCTTCATATAGCGCTTGCTTTTGTTTTATTATTTGGTGATTTTAACTCAACCCCAAAAGCAACACCTACGCCACAAGCGTCGAGCATGGAGCCTATTCAAGCTGTAGCTGTCGATAAGTCAAAATTAGAAGCGCATGTTAAACGTTTAAAGAAAGAAAAAGATGATACTAAAGCGCGAGAAACAAAACGTATTCGTGATCTTGAAGACCGAGCTAAAAAAGCAAAAAGGCAGCGCGCCAAAGAACAAGAACGTTTGGTAAACCTTGAAAAACAACGTAAGAAAAAAGAACAAGAAAAACGTCAAGCAGACAAAGCAGCTAAAACATCAAAGGCGAAAGCCGCAGCCGCAGAAAAAGTACGTAAGCAAAAAGTTGCGGAACGCGTAAAAGCCGAAAAAGCGGCGTCTGATGCAGCAGCCAAACGTAAAAAAGAAGAAGCAGCAGCGAAAAAAGCAAAAGAATTACGCGAGAAAAAAGAAGCTGAACGTAAACGCAGAGACAAACTAGCGAAAGAAAGGGCGGCTCAAGATAAGCTTTTAGCTGAGCAATTAGCGCAAGAAATGGCAGGCAGACAAAAAGCTAGACGTCAGCAAGTGATGACAGAAATTGGGCGTTTTACTGCATTGATCACACAGACAATTCAACGTAACTTGATCACAGATAAAGATACAATGGATGGTAAGTCTTGTAAGTTAACCATTAGCCTTGCTCCTTCGGGCTTTGTAACTAATGTAGTGCCAGGCTCTGGCGACAGAACAGTGTGTGAAGCGGCTAAGAATGCTGTTTATAAGGCTGGCACCTTGCCAGTATCGAAAGATCCAGACGTTTTTAAAGAAATGAAAACAATTAGCTTGACCGTGGTACCAGAATTCTAATAAAACAGAAGTCTGAATTTTTTAATAATAATTAACTTTGAAGTGATGATGAAATTTAAACACCTATTTATTTATTTATTTTCTTTTTTTTCAGCCCAAGCAATGGCAACTTTAGAAATTGTCATTACTGAAGGTGTTGATACCGCCCGCCCCATCGCCGTTGTACCCTTTAAATTCCAAGGCAGTGGTGAAATGCCAGAGAACTTATCAAAAGTGATCAGTGAAGATTTATTGCGCAGTGGTAAGTTTAGCCCAATTAGTAATCTTAAATTTCCACAGAATCCGACTCAAGATGATGAAGTTGATTATGCCGCTTGGGCCAATGAAGGTGTTGAAGCTGTAGTTATTGGTCAGATAAGTGAAATATCTATTGGGCGCTACCAAGTGCGTTATCAATTAGTTGATGTTATTAGAGGTCAAATGACCGGTGGTCAAAGCCAAATGTTAAGCAATGGCAGACTTATTACAACAACCGATCATATTCTTGCTGAAAGCTCTATTGAGATATCAGGCGAACAATTTCGCCGTTATGGCCACCGCATTAGTGATATTGTTTATGAAAAATTAACTGGTACACGAGGGGCTTTTTTAACAAAGATCGCCTATATAATTGTGCGTGACTCCGGTGAATTTCCCTATCAATTAGTTATTGCTGATTATGACGGTTATAACGAAGAAGTACTTTTAAGCTCTAGAGAGCCATTAATGTCGCCATCTTGGCACCCGAATGGTGACAAACTTGTTTATGTAACGTTTGAGAATCGACAAGCACAAATTTACACCATGGATATTTATACCTCTAAAAGAACAATGATCAGTTCATTTAACGGTATAAACAGTGCACCGCGCTGGTCACCAGATGGTAAAAAAATGGCATTAGTACTGTCGAAAGATGGTAATCCTGAAGTCTATGTAATGGACTTAGCAACGGAAAAACTTCGTCGAATTACTCGACATCGTGCAATTGATACTGAACCAAGTTGGACTCCTGATGGTAATTCATTGATATTTAGTTCAGAACGGGGTGGAAAAGCACAGCTTTATCGCGTAAATTTAGTCGATGGTAAGATCCGACGTCTTACCTTTGATGGCGAAATGAATCTGGGGGGCTCGATAACACCAGATGGTCGTCAGCTAATAATGGTTAATCGTACACGAGGCAAGTATCATTTGGCTAAACAAGAGCTAGACTCTGGAGTATTTCAAGTATTAACAAATACTCGCCTAGATGAATCGCCTAGTATTGCACCTAATGGTGGCATGATTATTTACAGCACGTTACACCATAACAAACAAGTTTTAAGTTTGGTGTCTGTGGATGGGCGGTTTAAAGCCCGTTTACCTGCACTTAACGGTGAAGTGAAATCACCAGCATGGTCACCATTTTTACAATAATAAAAGTAAGTAATTAAAGTAATTAAAGTAATTTAAATTTAAAAATTAATATTGAAAATAATAAGGAAACTAAAATGCGCTTGAATAAAACAGTTAAGGCCCTAGCGGTAGCTTTACCTATCTTTGCTTTATCAGCTTGTAGTTCTACAAACACAACTGAAGACGAAAGCAGCAAAGTAGATCAAAACGCTCAAATTGAAGCTGAAAAAGTAGCTCAAGAAGAAGCGGTCCGTGTTGCAGCAGCAAAGCGTGCAGAGGAATTTAAAGCTCAGCAACGTGAAGCACAAGACGCATTACGCGCTAAAAACATTGTTTATTTTGATTTCGATAAATCAGGCGTTAGCTCTGAGTTTTCTGAAATTTTAGACGCACATGCTAAATTCTTAAACGCTAACTCAAATGTAAATGTTTTAGTTGAAGGCCATGCAGATGAGCGCGGTACACCAGAATACAATATTGCTTTGGGCGAGCGTCGTGCAAAAGCTGTTGTAAATTACCTTGAGAACATGGGTGTTTCAGCTTCGCAAATTACTGTAGTTAGCTACGGTGAAGAAAAACCAATGATTAAAGACCGTTCAGAAAATGCGTTTGCTAAAAACCGTCGTGCTGTTCTAGTTTACTAATTGGTAGATAAATGAAACTCAATCCTGTTTTATTCGGGTTAAGCCTAGCTGTTAGTACCTTTAGTGTATTAGCAGCGGCTCCTGTAGTTGATGAAACTAATGCGCCTACTGGTGGTGTAAAAACTGGCTCTATATCTGAACAGCTAGCTAACCTTGACCGTAAGTTAGATGTTAGAAATAGAGCACAAGTTAATGTTCAGCGTCAGTTAGATGAATTGCAAAATGAAGTGAATGAACTTCGTGGTATTACGGAATTGCATTCGCATCAACTTTCACAAGTACTTGAACGCCAAAGAGAGCTCTATCAAGAGCTTGATAGACGCGTTTCACAAGCACTTAAATCTGATCAAAGTGCACCTGTAGCAATTGTTGCTTCGACACCGAACACACAAGGCTCAGTTAATTACAGCAGTGATTTAACTGAAAATGAAGCTTATGATCGTGCCGTTAACCTTGTTTTAAAAGATAAGCAATACGAAAAAGCAATTCCTGAGTTCAGAGCGTTTAATAAAAAATACCCACAATCGAGTTATGCGGCCAATGCGCATTATTGGTTAGGGCAATTGTTATTTAACAAAGGTGAACTTGGTGAAGCTAAGAATGAGTTTGAAATTGTTGTTAAACAATTTTCAGATTCAAGTAAAAGAAGTGATGCTTTGTTGAAGTTAGCAATGGTTGAACAAAAACAAAATAATAAAGCTCGTGCTATTGTCTTGTTTAAACAGCTCCTTTCTGAATATCCCAATTCAAGTTCAGCGCAGCTTGCAAAACCTAGGTTGGAAGCTCTTTCTCAATAAAGTTGTTTAATAATCTCGCGCTTTGCTGTCTTTTTGTTCGAACAAACCATAAAGACAAAAAAACTTTAATTTATGGTTGCACAAAATTAAATTATAAGTATTATATGCGGCGCGTTGGACGAGCAGTGTAACGCAATACAAATGTCGGTCGTTAGCTCAGTTGGTAGAGCAGTTGGCTTTTAACCAATTTGTCGAAGGTTCAAATCCTTCACGACCGACCACTTTCTTTTTTAAACTTTAGTTTATTGAGCAAGTGACAATTTGAAAATATCTACCTCGGTCGTTAGCTCAGTTGGTAGAGCAGTTGGCTTTTAACCAATTTGTCGAAGGTTCAAATCCTTCACGACCGACCACT
>PJEL010003391.1_pt1 | contig 13700 bp, 11 predicted proteins | sample 1853271 | NCBI WGS metagenome assembly PJEL01 (sample SAMN08108733, study PRJNA415343) | Invertebrate metagenome, whole genome shotgun sequencing project. | host: Globobulimina | place: Sweden: Gullmar Fjord | collected 2015-08 | reverse complement strand
CCTCATGAGCGCTATTAGAACCGCAATACTGATTTCCGGTCGTGGCTCCAACATGATGTCGCTGATCGCAGCGGCTAACAAAGAAGACTATCCGGCTGAAATTAGCCTGGTCATCTCCAGCGATCCCCAGGCTCCAGGTCTTAAGAAAGCGACAGAGGCGGGAATTACAGCCATCGGGATCAATCGCAAGGCATATGAGAGCCGCGAAGCGTTCGAGGCGGAAATGCAACGCCATCTGGATAGCGCAAATGTAGAGTTGATTTGTCTTGCCGGTTTTATGCACCTGATAACGGAGGGGTTTGTTAATACCTGGCAAAACCGGATGATCAATATCCACCCTTCTCTGCTGCCAGCCTACAAGGGATTGGACACCCACCGCAGAGTGTTGCGCGATGGCGGTAAGATCACCGGCTGCACTGTACACTACGTCCACCAGCTCATGGATAGCGGACCGATCATAGCGCAGGCTGAGGTCGACATCCTGCCGGACGACACACCGGAGATACTCGCCGCCCGGGTACTTGAGGAAGAACATCGGCTCTATCCGATGGCGCTTAGGCTTGTTGCGGATCGCACGGTCAAGGAGAGCGGAGATAATACCAAAGAACGTTGATATTGGTACACTTGACCGGCTGGAAAGGGGGTCTGCTCAAATGATGCAAACCCCCCGGTATGTCAGTCTATCGTGATCGCGCATGGATGCCCTGAACGCGCGTTCAATGTCTTCGGGCCTCATTCACGCAGCTCTTTCTTTGAGAGTTTGCCGATCATTGTCTTCGGAAGACCATCCCTGAATTCAATGTATTTCGGTATTTCTATTACCGAAAGCTTCGGCTTAATGGTCTGGAGGATGTCATCCTCACTCGCATGGTGGCCGGACTTGAGCTTGATAAACGCCTTGGGCGTCTCACCGCGATACTCATCCGGCACACCGATGACCGTCACTTCTTCAACGGCCGGATGGGCATGGATCGCGTCCTCAATGTTGCGCGGATAGACGTTGTAACCGGAGCAATTGATCAAGTCCTTGATCCGGTCGACAATGTATATGAACCCGTCCTCATCCATATAACCTACATCGCCGGTGTGGAAATATTCGTCCGAGAACGCCGCAGTGGTTTCCTCTGGCATGTTCCAGTACCCGCTCATAACCTGGGGCCCGGCGATACAGATCTCTCCTCTTTCTCCGAGTTCGAGTTCTTTGCGAGGCTCTTTCAGTGAACGGATCGACACGAACGTCCCGGACAGCGGCTGGCCGACAGAGTTATTCTTCTCAAGCCCGTTTAACGGGTTGGCCGTTGCCACGGGCGACGTTTCCGAAAGACCATATCCCTCGACGAGACGGCAGGAGGCAACTTTCTCAAACTTTAGGCGCACTTCGAGCGGCAATGGCGCCCCGCCGGACAGGCAGAATTTCAGAGAACTTAGGCTATCTGCACCGATGCTCTTGCAGTTCATAAGCGCTACGTAGATGGTTGGAACGCCGGGCAACAATGTAGGCTTGGTTGCCTTGATCGTTTTTACCGCCAAATCGGGATCGAATTTTGGCATTATGATTATTTCCCAGCCGCAGTCGACCGCCGTGTTCATAACGCAGGTCATGGCAAAGACGTGAAAGAAGGGCAGAACCGCCATGATGCGCTCTGCGCCCATTTCCGCCTCGGTGTTCCAGAGCCGGATCTGCTGGCAATTGATCGTCAGATTGGCGTGTGTGAGCATTGCGCCCTTGGAGACACCGGTAGTGCCGCCGGTATACTGTAGTGTCGCGATATCCTTGTCGAAGTTGATCTTCGCCGGCTTGAATACGCCATCATTGCTGATTAAATCGTCATAGCGCAGGAGGCGTTCACCAAGATCGAAACCGGTTACGTCAGCAAGCTCCCTGCCCTTCAGAAGCTTGAACAGAAACTTTTTCAAGCCGGGCAGAATATCGGGAAACGGGCATACGACAACCTGCTTTACAGCTCCAGATTTCATAGCAGTGGCGACTTTCTCAAACAGCACTTTAAGATCAAGCGTCACCATGAGCTCGACGCCCGCGTCGCGGGCCTGATGGTCGATTTCTTCTTCAGCGTAGAGTGGATTGAAATTAACGACGGTGGCACCAAGCTTCAGCACGGCAAAATAGGCGATTATGTAATAAGGGCAATTGGGTAGAAACAGTCCAACCCTTACGCCCTTGCCGACACCGCGTTTCTGCAGTCCGGTTGCCAGCTTATTCGTGACGGCGCCAATTTCCTTGAAAGTCAGCTTCTTGCCGAGAAAATCCGTCAGGTTATTTTCGCCGTACTTTTTGACCGCCTCATCGAACATGTCGGGCAGTGTTTTTGGCACCATTTGGGCATGCCAGTCCATATCCGCAGGATAACTGCTCAACCAATGCTCGGCGAGCTTGTTTCCCGCTGCAGCTTTTGTCTTTTTGGTGGATTTTTTTTTGCTCATAGTCTCCTCCCGAATGCGTAATACTAACCAGACCGCCCAGGATAAATCCAAAGACGGCGAATAGCCCGCCGGTGATTGTAACACAAATCGCCAAAAAAAGCCCTCCCCGAAACCGGGAAGGGCTGTTTTGTTACGCCTTATACCAAAGACCGTTGATCAAGGCAGCATGGTGCCGGACCATTTGCCGTCCGCGCCGACCACGTTCAGGTTGAAACGGCCCGTGACGTCACCGTTTTCATCGAAGTCGTTGATGCCCGCGGCGCCTTGGTAGTTGACCTTTTTGCCCGCAGCAATGAGCTTCTTGGCCTTGGCCCACTCGCCAGGGCGGACAACTTCGCCACCGGGACCTGCGACGGCCCTAAGAGCAGCGCTGATCTTGCTGCGATCGGGCGAGCCTGCCTGTTCAATAGCCAGAGCCATCAGGAAAGCAATGTCGTAACCATTTGCGACATACGGTGCTTTCGGATCGCCGCCGACCGCCTCGTAGGCCGCTGCAAAAGCTTTATAGGAGGCATTGTTTGTGTCTGAAGCAGAATTTGTGATCGAAATTTTGCCACGCAGTTCGTCGGCGCCAATCTGCTTTATAACAGCACCATCAAGCATGCCGTCGGCTGCGTAGAACTTGTCGAAAAGATCATTCTCCAAGCTGTTCTTGATAATGGTGATGCCGCTGGAGCCGTAATATGCAAACAACGCGAGGACTTCCGGACCTGCCTTGGCAAGAGTCGACATCTCTGAGCGATACGAAGCCTTGCCCGACTCGTGAGCCTGATTGCCAGTGATCGTGCCGCCAAGCGCATTGTATTCATTGACGAACACGTTCGCGATGCCGGCATTGTAGTCGTCGTTCGCATAGCTCACAGCAACTTTCTTGATGCCTGCGGCCCAAACAACATCCGCAATTGCCTTGCCCTGATAGGCGTCGGAGGCCGTTGCACGGAACACAAGATCGTTGTCCTTCAGAGCGGAAATCGAAGGCGCCGTGGCGCTGTCGGAGATTGTCGTTACCCCTGCGGGAATCGTAACCGAAGAGGCCATGCCATTTGTAGCTCCCGAGCAGCTAGGCCCGAGGATTGCAACAACCTGTTCAACGTTGACCAGCTTGTTGCCGGCATCAACGGCAACCTTCGGATCACAGGCACTGTCGCTGACAACCAGCTTCATCGTATCGCCGTTAAGCAGACCGCCGTTAGCATTGATGTGATCGACAGCCACTGCGCGCGACTTCACGATCGGGGCAATCAGTTCGGCGATTGGGCCAGTCAAGCCTCCGGCCGAGCCGACCTTTATATCGGCAGCTTGGGCGCCTGCGCTGAGCATGGCGACTATGGGTGCCGCTATCGCTAGTTTCTTCAACTGTTTCACTTTTTTATCCTCCCCTTTTCTCTTGATATTCGATAAAATGCACGGTTGCTCATCATACGGCATATATGGCCTTTTTGACCAGCCCGGTGTCAAGGGCAATCGCTTATTTCGTCTTATTTCCGCTTGCTGACTTCGGGGCGTTTTTCAGACAAAATCCCCTGGGGAAATTTCTGCAGGAAGAACTGCAACGTCAGTCCGATCAGGAAAATGCGGATATAAGCGGCGCGTATAGCAAGTTCATCCGGCAATCTTCCGGTGATAATTTCGCTTGCCGACCACACAGCCCATATCAGAAAAGCTCCCAGAACGGCACCCTTGTTGTTGGCGCTGCCTCCGATGATGAGCATCACCCAAACAAGGAAGGTGGCGAGCAGAGGATCGGTCGCGTTTGGGTCGACGAACTTGAGATAATGGGCCATCAGTGCGCCAGCCAACGCCATAATCATGCAGCCGATGACAAAGCCTTCCATGCGGAAGTTTTCAACGTTCTTTCCGGCAGCTTTCGCCGCAGTTTCATTTTCGCGGATAGCTGTCATAACACGGCCCCACGGCGACCTACGGGCAACTTCTACAAGAATGTAGACGAGGATCATTATGCAAATCACAAGAAACAGAAAACCGAAATGATTCCACGGCTCAGGCCAATGTTCAAATGGCTTGGGTATCTCCGAAATCCCACGCGGGCCGTTGGTGGCCCAAGTTTCGTTCTTCAAGATAAGCCGGAAAATCTCTGCAATCCCGATCGTCGATATCGTCAGATAATCGCTCCGCAGCCGCAGGCAGACTTTGCCAACCAGATAGGCAATTATCCCGCAACAGGCCATGGCGGCGGCAAAGCCCACAATGTAGGGCATCTCGTAGCCGCCGATATGGCGATGCGTCACCCCGGTAGTGAGGATGGCCGATACATACGCCCCCATGGCGAAGAAGCCCGCAATCCCCGCATTGAACAGTCCGGCAAAGCCCCATTGCACATTGAGGCCGAGTGTCAGTAGCGCGTAGATTCCGCCCATGGTTAAGAGCGAGATGGCGTAGAGCATATAACCGTAAAGCGCATCCATCTCAAAATACCCTGCCTTTGAAGAGACCGGACGGGCGCCAGACTAGCATTCCGATCATGATTGCGTAGGACACGCCAGCCTTATAACCGGGACTTATAAGCGGAGCATCGCCAATGAAGTGATAGGTGGAGACCTCTTCGGCTAAACCGACAATCAGGCCACCGGCCATGGCGCCATAGGGACGGCCAATGCCGCCAAGGATTGCAGCGGCAAACATCGGAAGGAGCAGTTTGAAGCCCATACGTGTTTCTACATGAGTGTCCACGGCCAAGAAGATGCCGGCTGCGCATGCTAGACCTGCGCCTACGACCCACGTGACGATGACTACTTTTTCGGTGTCGATACCGGTAAGGCGGGCAAGTTCCGGCGAATCCGCCATTGCCCGCATGGCCTTGCCGATCTTGGTGTGTGTGAGGAGGTAATGGACGGCGAACATTAAGACGCTCGCACCAACAATAATCAGTACGTGTTTGGGGGCGATGCGCAAGGTATCTAGCAGAATATAGGGCCGCTGAACGCCAGGTAACACGCTCTTCAACTGAGCGCCCCAGAAAAACTGGATCGCGGACCGGATCATCATCATAAGCCCGAACGAAGCCACGAACAGCAAGACTGCCGGGGCATCGCGCAGTGGTTTGTAGAAGGCCCGGTCGAGGCCAAGCGTGACCGAGATGGTGAGGATCATCGCAATGGGCATAACCACCAGCGGATGAAGACCGGTCAGTTGAACCAGCATCCAGCAAAAATAGACTCCGAGAGTCATGGTTTCTCCGTGGGCGAAGTTCGCAAACCGCAAGATGCCGAAGGTCAGGCTAATGCCAATTGCGCCCAGCGAATAGATACTGCCCAGGATCAGGCCGGGAATGATGTAGAAATTAACAAACTCACCCATCACCTGGCCTTCTTCTCGGTCTCGGTCCTAAGTACATCGGACATAGGCCTGCCTGCGCCGAGAAACATTTCAGCGATTTTCTGATTGTTCAGTAGTTCCTGGCCGGTCCCGGTAAATTCGTTTCGGCCATCCACCAGTACATAGCCCTTGTCCGCAATATTGAGCGCCTGCTTTGCATTCTGCTCTACCATCAATACCGGGATGCCGGTGGCATTGATTGTCTTGACCGTGGAGAATATTTCGTGACGTATTTTTGGCGACAAACCGGCGGTTGGCTCGTCCAGCATGAGGATCCTGGGCTCCAGCATCAGAGCCTTGCCCATGGCCACCATCTGACGCTGTCCGCCCGACAAGGCTCCTGCCGCCTGCTTGCGCTTTCCTGCCAGCGGCGGGAATAGATCATAGATCTCAGCGAGGCGAGGCCTGAAATCGTCCTCGCGCACATAGGCACCCATTTCCAGATTTTCTTCTACCGTCAGACCGGGAAAAATATTCTCCGTCTGCGGAACATAGCACACCCCCTTACGGACGACCTTTTCGGGTGGTGTGTTGGTTATATCCTCGCCATCAAGAAAGACTTTTCCGCTCGAAAGTCGCAACAATCCGAACACAGCCTTTATTGCCGTGGACTTGCCCGCGCCGTTCGGGCCGATTATGACCACAATCTCGCCGTTGGATACTTCCAGGCAAACCCCGTGCAGGATTTCTGTGTTGCCATAGCCGCCATAGACGGACTGTAGTTCAAGGACGGGGGCATCACTCATCCTCCTTCTCCCCACAGCCAAGATAGGCGTCCAGCACTTCTTGATTGGAGCGCACCTGCGCCATCGTTCCTTCCGTCAGGACCGAACCTCTAGCAAGCACGATCACCGGGTTACAAAGGTTGGCGATCAGGTCCATGTCATGCTCAATGATGCAGAAAGTGTAACCTCGCTCGTCCTTAAGCTGGGAGATCATGTCTATGATCTTGAGCACCAGCGTCGGATTGACTCCTGCCCCAGGTTCATCAAGTAGCACAAGTCTGGCATCCGTCATCATAGTACGACCAAGCTCCAGGAGCTTCTTCTGGCCGCCCGACAGGTTGCCTGCCCGCTCATCGCGCAAATGAGCGATGGAAAGGAATTCCAGCGCCGCTTCCGCCCTGTCGCGTACTTGGGCCTCTGAGGCTTTCACCGCCCCGGGCTTGATCCAGTTGTTAAGTATGTGCTCGCCCGGCTGATTAGACGGCACGACCATCAGGTTTTCCAGAACGGTCATCTTGGCGAACTCATGCGGGATCTGGAACGTCCTCACGATGCCGCGATGGAATAGCTGGTGCGTTGGCAATCCGGCTATATCTTCGTTCTGATAGATGATGCGGCCGGATGTAGGTGCGATCTCACCGGCGATCATGTTGAACATGGTCGTCTTGCCTGCGCCGTTGGGCCCGATCAGTCCGGTGATCGTCCCCTCGGCGATTTCAAAGGAGCAGTCTCGCACGGCCTGCAGGCCGCCAAACATCTTGTTTAAGTTTTCCACCCTAAGCACACGGCGCCTCTATCGTTCTTCAGCTTGATAAATCCGCCTTGTTTTTTTACAGGCTGTTAGTGCCACTTTTCCAGAATAACCACGTGCGGGCAAGACATGAATTGAGTTTTTTCAGAGTTTAATTGTAGAAGACCCGTCTTGATCTGACACCGCAGTTTTTCCAGAGAACTAAAAAGCAGCGGCGCATCTCTTGCGGGAAGATGGGTTATCCGTTTTGACGCTGGTGCACGCTGACCACAAAACGAAAGAAGTCTACGACCAGTTTAGCAATCGTCTTGAGATGGTCGAATTCTACCGTCATGCCTATCGCCAATATTGCTGGCCGGTGGAATCTGTGAGCGATTACAAACTGGCCCCTTCCATATTCTGGCGCATGAAGATGGTTTTAACATGGATAAGGATCACCTCTGGCATTTGGGGATGATCAATCTGCTCTGTGAAGCTGATCTGGAGTTGTTTCATAAGTGCGTTAGAGAGTGAGCCTGTTGATCCGAGGTTGTAGCAATTTTATGGCGGCTTATGACAAAAACATCCTGGTTATAGAAGACGAACACTCCATTGCCGATACCATCTGCTATGCCCTGAAAACGGAGAACTTTGCCGTGGAATGGAAAACATTGGGGAAAGAGGGCATTGATCATCTAAAAAATCATCAAGTAGACCTTATAATACTGGACGTTGGCTTACCCGATATCAGTGGTTTTGAAGTGTGTAAGGAAATCAGATCATTTTCAGAGGTGCCAATCATTTTCCTAACAGCACGAAAAGAAGAAGTAGATCGTGTGGTGGGTCTGGAGATTGGTGCAGATGACTACATTGTAAAACCATTTAGCCCACGTGAACTGGTTGCACGTGTCAAAGTTATATTAAAGCGCCTTAACCACAATTCAGGCATTCATAGTACTGTATTCCATGTCTATGAAGAAAAAGGACGTATTACTTACTATGGCACCGTCATGGATTTAACTCGGTATGAATACCGACTTTTGAAGTTACTATTATCGCAGCCAGAACGTATTTTTAGTCGTGAACAACTCATGGATCATGCATGGGATGCGCCTGAGTCTTCTATGAATCGCACTGTCGACGCGCATATCAAAATGCTACGCTCAAAACTGCGGGACATAAATTCAACTGATGACCCAATAAAAACCCACCGTGGAATGGGTTATAGTATCGAGATTTAGATGAAACTGAGCCACCGCATTTTTCTTGGATATTTTCTGGTTGTTGCCATTGCTGGGTTGTTCTTGCTTAAAAGCGTGCGTGATGAACTACGCCCTGCGGTACGTCAATCTATGGAAGAAACAATGGTCGAGGCCGCTAATCTCCTTGCTGAGATTGTCGAAAAAGATGTGCAAGAAGGAACGGTAAGTACAGGCAATTTTTCCCACGCCGTGCAGGATTTTTTATCAAGACAACCTGGCGCACGCATATGGGGGTTTTCCAAAAATAGCACCACCTACCGCATCTACATTACTGATTCCAAAGGTGTTGTTATCTACGATTCTGATGATGGAAGGGCAGTAGGAGAAGATTATTCTAGATGGAATGATGTATACCTCACTCTTAGAGGCCAATATGGGGCAAGAAGCACTAAATCTGATCCGAATGACGAGACCTCAACCGTGATGTACGTTGCTGCTCCAATAAAACATAATAGTGAAATTATCGGCGTACTTACTGTTTCAAAGCCCAACATGAGTGTCTTGCCCTTCATTCAACTCAGTCAGCGCAATATTGCGCAGGCTGGTATTATTCTACTGGTTACAGCATTGCTATTAGGCTGGGTTATTTCCGGATTTCTTGCACGCTCAACACGCAAATTAGCAGATTATGCCAATGCAGTAAAAGAGGGCAAGAAAGCCAAGCTTCCTGACATTTCAGGACATGAATTATCGCAGCTTGGCCAGGCGATAGAATCTATGCGCATGGCATTGGAGGGCAAGGAGTATGTTGAGCGCTATGTTCATACACTGACGCATGAGATAAAAAGTCCTCTTTCAGGTATCACCGGCGCTTCTGAGCTACTATCAGAAGATATGGATATAAAAGATCGCTCTCGATTCATTGAGAATATTAAGGAAGACACTAAGCGTATTCAAAATATCGTAAACCGTTTACTTGATTTGGTAAGATTAGAACAACAGCAAACATTAGAACATAGCAAGCCCTTGGATATGAAAAAAATAGTAGAGGGCATACTTGTATCTCATACATCGCAATTTACCAAAAAATCTTTGAAATACACCGTTGATATACAACAAAGTGATCATGTATATGGTGATCCATTCCTTATAAGGCAGGCCATTAACAATGTTATTGACAATGCTATAGATTTTTCCCCTATCAGTTGCACTATCAAAATAAGCAGTGTATGTTCTGATGCGGAATATACATTGATGATCAAAGATCATGGCTGCGGGATTCCAGCTTATGCTGAAGATAAAATATTTGAACGATTTTACTCTTTGCCTCGTCCGGATACGGGTAAAAAAAGCTCTGGACTTGGGCTTAGCTTTGTAAAAGAGGTAATGAAATTACATCACGGTAGGGTAGCAATAAACTCTGATTCAGAGGGCTGTGAGGTTTCACTTATATTTCCTATTTGCTAGATTTCATACCTTTTTCACATTCAGCGCACACTCTCTTCACACACACCTTTTAGCGTATCCTCACAATTTGTAAAAAGAGGGTATATCCGTGCAAAAGGCAATTATTTATAAATTTCTGGCTATTGGCGGTTTGTCATTGCTTTTATTAGTCCCGCTATCAATGATCAGCATAGTTATCAGCGAACGAGATTCTTACCGCGACGGCGTCATTAAAGATATTGCAGAAAGCTGGACGGGCTCACAGAAAATCACCGGGTTAGTTTTTGTTGCCCCTTATAAAGAAAAAGTAAAATTGGAAGTTGACATTAATGATGGCAGGAAAGATAAGACAGTTCTTAAAGAACGAACGCTAAAAAAATACAAATATTTCCTACCAGAAGATCTTACTATCAATGGCGACATCACGACAGAAGAGCGTTACCGTGGAATTTACAAAGTGCCTGTTTACCTGGCCGATCTAAAATTAGAAGGTCATTTTAGTATTCCGAAAATGCTAGGTATCACAGAAAATATCCAAAACATCACATGGCAACAGCCATATATTGTGCTTGGAATAAAAGATATCCGCGGAATTAATCGTTCAGTAAAACTACACTTAAATAAACAGAATATTCCCCTGCTTCCTGGAACACATACATCATTTATTAAACAGGGAACTCATGCATTCCTTAAATTTGAACATACCAAGGAGCAGCGCCTTGACTTTAATGTAGCTCTTGAGTTGCGGGGAATGGAACAGCTCTTATTCTTACCAACAGATAAATTTACCAAGGTAAACCTATCATCACCTTGGCCTCACCCAAGTTTTGTTGGTCGATTCCTACCTAAAATCCGCGAAGTAACGGAAGAGGGTTTTACAGCCAGTTGGGAAACATCGTTTTTTGCCAGCAATATGCTGCAGCGTCTAAAAAGTTGTACTGAAAATAAGAAATGCCATGAATTTAATAATAATAGCTTTGGCGTGACACTACACCAAGGAGTTGATATTTATCTACAAGCAGAACGCTCTGTTAAATACGCACTACTGTTTGTTGGATTAACGTTTGTTGCGTTCTTCCTTTTTGAGATATTGAAAGGTTTGCAAATTCATTTTGTACAGTATGGCCTGGTGGGAGTAGCATTGGCTTTGTTTTATCTCCTACTTATTTCCTTATCCGAACATATCGATTTTGGTATATCATATGCCATTGCCAGCAGCGCTTGTGTGAGCCTTCTTGCTTTTTATGTAAGTTTTGTGTTGCGCAGCGTAACAAGAGGGTTAATTTTCGGTGGTACACTGGTTGGATTATACGGTGCATTATACATGCTGCTTCGTTCCGAAGATTACGCCTTACTCATGGGTTCTGGACTGTTATTTGGTATACTTACCTTTATTATGGCTATTACCCGCCATGTTGACTGGTACAAAATAGGAGCAGGTGCAAGAGAACAACTGAGCAAAGATAATGTGTAGAAGGCTCGACTTAATCTGACACCGGAGACGTGCTCATCAAACAGGCATCATCAGCCATGACTTTTGCTGAAGCAGGAGTTAACGATCCGCTGATTCAGAAATTTGAGACTGTCGCATGAGCAGCGCTCTCTACCATGTCGCCGCGGTGCTATTGAGCCTCTCAATCAACAAGTCCCACACGCGCTTGATGCGTGTATTTTTGCGCAACGCTTCAGGGGCTGCAAGCCAAACCGGCAAAGAAGGAAGCTCAGGTTGAAAGTTGAGCCTTTCAACGCGAGGCTCTTTATCGCCGATTGCCGTTTGTATCGCCCCAACACCGCAGCCAGCACACACGAGTTCCCAATAGGTGGCCTGATCATCGCAGCGGACACCAAAGAAATGTCTATCGACCCGATACCCTAAATCGCGCATTATACGGATTATCATGTCTGACCGGTCGAAACCAACAAAAGGAAGTGAGGCTAAATCTTCCAGACTTTGCGGAAAGGCTGATCCTTCAAGCAGGCCAGGTGTAGCGTAGAGTGCCATTGGCTGGTCACAAATATGTTTGGCGATGATATCCAATTGCTTGGGACGATACATCCGAACGGCAATATCCGCCTCGCGAAAAATAAGATTTTCCGTCACATCAGATGGGAAGAGCTCTATTTCGATGCCAGGTTCTTGTGCGCGAATTTCTGCTATGATTGAGGGCAGAAGATAGTGGGATACCACGACGCTAGCCGTGATCCGTACCGTCCCTGAAAGACGCGTATCACGACCCACAGCAAGAGATTCTAGTTGCGCTGACGCTGCGGCCATATCTTGAGCTGGCTTAAGCAAGGATAGACCAGCTTCGGTAAGCATCAATCCACCGATACCACGCGTAAATAACTCCATGCCCAGAGCCATTTCGGCAGACTTAATATGACGGCCAACCGTTGGCTGACTTTGACCGAGCAATTTAGCTGCAGCCGTAAGCGAACCGGTTTCTGCAACAGCAACAAACGTTCTTATGTGAGACCAGTCCAATCGATTTACACGTGAGTCCATTCAATTATGAATATCAAATAGTCAAATTTATGCAATACCATTTCATTTTTGAATTCATATACTCGTGGCCTGTACGCTTAAGGACAATGTCATGAAAAATACCGTTCTCATTCTGGGGGCATCCGGAAAAGTCGGACGTCATAGTGCCCAGGCTTTTGAACTTGCCGGTTGGAACGTCAGACGCTTTGATCGTCATCGGGACGATATGACAAATGCGGCACAGGGCGCAGATGTCATTGTAAACGGGCTAAACCCTCCAAATTATCACGATTGGAAGTCCATCATCCCTGAGATAACGCGCAAGGTAATTGATGCGGCAAGTGCAAGTGGGGCAACAGTTATTTTGCCAGGAAATGTTTATCATTTTGGCAATCAGCCGGGCGTTTGGTCTGAAAAAACACCGCCGCGTCCGGTCAGCCGCAAGGGGCAAATCCGGCTCACCATGGAGCGTAGCTATAAAACCAGTGATATCCAGACGATTGTATTACGGGCTGGAAACTTCATTGACCCTGAACGTCGTGGGTGCGTGATGTCAGAGATTTATCTACGTAATATTGAAAAAAACAAAATAACTTTGCCCGGTCCCGAAGGTGTGAGACAAGCCATGTGTTACGTTCCCGACTGGGCGCGTGCTGCTGTTTTTCTGGCCGAAAAGAGGAAGAATCTTGCACGTTTTGAAGATATCCCTTTTCCCGGGCACAGTTTAACTGCTCTTGAAATCAAGTCCGCTCTAGAACGGATTCTGAGTAGGCCCCTGAAATTTTCCCGATTTCCATGGTGGTTGATGTCGCTGGCCGCGCCGGTCTGGGAGCTTGCACGCGAGTTAAACGATATCCGGTATCTGTGGAATACCGATCACGCGCTGTGTGATAAGCGTTTCAAAGCGCTCTTGCCGGATTTCAGATCAACAGACCTGGATGTAGTTTTAGTACCAAACCCCGATTCTGGATAAGGGGTTTGTGTGGGTGGGGGATTCCCAAATCATGATGAACATGATTGACGGTGTTATTGATAAATAATACCGCGGGATCCCCCATGAATGTTCATAAAGAAGCGTTGTTTTGTTGTCTCGATGATTTTTGCAAAATCTATCAAGATTGGGAACGCCATAACCTGATCCTATCTAGCCGAAAGCGGCGGCGGGCGGTAAGGCATATATTTGGCAATCATATCGGCCGCTGATATCCGCGCCTTCTTTTTCTTCTACGCAAGATATGTTAAGCGCGATCCAACTCAAGCAGGCGCATTATGAAACCTGAGAATTTGGAGTATGGGCAATGGTCGATAAAGGCGATTTGAAATTTCAAAACGAC
>PJEL010003390.1_pt1 | contig 13705 bp, 9 predicted proteins | sample 1853271 | NCBI WGS metagenome assembly PJEL01 (sample SAMN08108733, study PRJNA415343) | Invertebrate metagenome, whole genome shotgun sequencing project. | host: Globobulimina | place: Sweden: Gullmar Fjord | collected 2015-08 | reverse complement strand
TCCGGAGTTGAACCTTTAGACTTTTTCAAAGTCGGACAGTTAAGCTTCTTAGAACCCGATTTCAATCGTTTCCCCTGTTTAGCATTGGCTATGGAAGCTTGCAAGCAGGGGCAAGAAGCGACAACGGTTGTCAATGCCGCCAACGAAATATCTGTCCAGGCATTTTTAGAAAACAAGATTAAGTTTACCGATATTGCTAAAGTGAACGAAGCCTGCTTAAGTCAGGTTGCACCGCAGTCGTTGAACAGTATTGAAGATATTATTAGGTTAGATCTTCAATCGCGCACCTATGCTGCAGAATGGGTTAATAAAATTTAAATAATCTCTGAGGAAGGGAATGATAGATTTTTTATGGAACTTGGGTTCCTTTGTCATCGCTTTAGGCATGCTGATCACGGCACACGAATATGGTCACTTTTGGGTCGCCAGGCGTTGTGGCGTTAAAGTCGAACGTTTCTCTATCGGCTTCGGTAGAGCAATTTGGCGTAAAGTCGGGCAAGATGGCACGGAATATGTGCTTGCCATGATTCCACTCGGTGGTTATGTCAAAATGCTCGACGAACGCGTCGAGGAAGTACCCGATGAATTAAAAGACCAAGCGTTTAATCGCAAAAGTGTTTGGAAACGAATCGCAATTGTCGCAGCGGGTCCCTTAGCCAACTTTATTTTTGCTATCTTTGCCCTCTATTTCATGTATTTAATTGGCGTCCCGTCATTAAAACCAGTTATCGAATCTACTCAGCTTAATACTCCGGCTGCTCAAATTCAGGTTGATGAGCCTATGCTTATTACCTCTGTTGGCGGTAACACGGTTAGAAACTGGGAAGAGGTGACGTATGCCCTAGTGGGACATATCGGCGACTCTGAGATTGATATCTCAGTGTCTCCTATGAGTCGTAGCAGTGATTATTCTGACATTGAAACCGCATCCAGAGGGACTCACTACACCTTAGATACTAAAGGTTGGCAGTTTGACCCTGAAAAGGAATCACCGATAACGTCTCTGGGATTAGGTATATTCAGACCTGAAATCACCCCGACTTTAGGTTTAGTCTCCCCTGATGGTGCAGCAGCTGCGGCTGGCATTGAGGTTGGAGATACCTTAGTTGCGCTCAACGGCGAACCTTATGGCGAGTGGGATGATTTTGTCTATACGATTAAGTCTTCACCTAACCAAGCCGTACAGGTCACAGTAAGACGAGATGGTGAGCAATTACAGTATAAAGTGATACCTCAGGCGCGTGAAAACGCTCTAGGGGAAATGGAGGGGGTGATTGGTGTTGCTCCTACTCAGGCCGAATGGCCGGAGAATATGCAACTACAGCTAGAGTATGGCTTCATTGAGTCATTCGGCGTTGCAGTAGATAAAACATGGCAACTTGTCGTCGTCAGCATTAAGATGATTGGCAAGTTGGTTACCGGCGATGTGTCGGTGAAGAATTTAAGTGGACCAATATCGATTGCACAAGGTGCAGGAAGTAGTGCTAACTATGGTTTGGTTTACTTTTTAGGTTTCCTCGCATTGATCAGCGTAAACTTAGGCATTATTAATCTACTGCCTTTGCCGGTGCTCGATGGAGGACACTTGTTATATTACTTCGTTGAAGTGATCACAGGCAGGCCTGTACCCGAGAAGATACAGGAAATTGGATTCAGATTTGGGGCAGCGATGCTGCTAATGTTGATGAGCATAGCGCTTTTCAACGATTTCTCCCGACTCTGAGCAAGACACACACATAACTAGAAGCGTCTATGAGATTTAATAAACTTTTTGCCTCGATGGTATTAGTCGGTGCGTCTTTATCAGGGAACGGTTGGGCAGAAACATTCCAACCTTTTGAAGTAACCGATATACAAGTGCAAGGGCTACAGCGTGTAGCTCTTGGTGCCGCGCTACTGACCATTCCAGTTAAGGTCGGTGATACGGTTGATCAAGTTAAACTCCAACAAGCAATTAAGAGCTTGTATGCCTCGACTAACTTCGAACATATCGAAGTGAGTCGTGATGGCGGTGTATTGGTGGTCACGGTCAAAGAGAGACCGACAATCAGTACAGTGACATTTGAAGGCAATAAAGATATTAAAGATGAACAGCTTCAGGAGAGTTTAGATGGCTCCGGGGTGAAGGTCGGTGAGTCATTAGACCGTACCATGTTATCGGGTATCGAGAAGAGTCTTCAGGATTTCTACTATGGTGTGGGTAAATACGGAGCTAAAGTTGAAGCTCAAGTGATTAACTTGCCTCGTAATCGTGTAGAGCTAAAGTTCAACTTTACTGAAGGGTTAGCCGCAGAGATTAAACAGATCAACGTCGTTGGCAATGAAGTCTTCTCCGATGCTGAACTTATCGGCATGCTGGAGCTTAAAGATTATGTCGCCTGGTGGGATCTGTTTGGTGAGCGTCGCTATCAGAAACAGAAACTTCAAGCCGATCTCGAGACGGTAAAATCTTTCTACCATAACCGTGGTTATATTCGCTTCGATGTCACCTCGACACAAGTTGCGATGACGCCTGACCGTAAGGGCCTCTACATCACAATCAATGTCGATGAGGGTGAGCAGTATAAGGTTACAGAAGTTAACCTGACTGGCGACCTGATGGGACGTGAGAAGGTGATGAAGGGTATTCTTCCTATTAAAGAGGGAGACATGTATAACGGTGCCGATGTGACATTTGCCGAAGAGATGTATGGCAAGTATCTGGGCCGTTTCGGTTATGCCTATCCGGAAGTTAAGACCTATCCGGAAATTAATGATGAGACGAAAGAAGTAACCCTTAACGTTAATATTCAACCGGGTAAACGCGTCTATGTACGTAATATCAACTTTTCCGGTAATCAGGTAACCAAAGACGAAGTATTGCGTCGTGAGCTTCGTCAGATGGAAGGGGCGTGGTTAAACTCGGCGCAGGTTGAGCAATCTAAAGCCCGCCTGAACCGTCTTGGTTATTTTGAAACCGTTGATACTGAAACGGTTCAAGTACCAGGCACCGATGATCTGGTCGATGTAGCCTTCAATGTAAAAGAGCAACCATCGGGTTCATTTAATGCCGGTGTCGGTTATGGTACTGAATCAGGGTTGAGTCTGCAGTTTGGTGTTCAGCAGAGTAACTTCTTAGGCACGGGTAACCAGGCCGGGATTAACTTAAATACTAACAAGTATTCAAAGAACGTGAATGTCTCTTATACCGACCCATACTTTACCAAAGATGGTGTTAGTTTAGGTGGTAGCATCTACTGGAACGAGTTTGACGCACATGAGGCCAACCTCGAGCGTTATAAGAACAGCTCTTATGGTATTGCGCTTAACTCAGGTTTCCCGATCAACGAAACCAATCGAATTAACGGTGGTATTGGTTACCGTCATAACTCGATCTCTGAGATCTCGGCTTATGAGCAGGCGCTGCGCTTCTATAATATCTATCGTGACTCAGACGATCCGAATGCCGATCTGGCTTTCGATAACTTCGAGGCTAACTTAGGTTGGTACCGTAGTACGCTTAACCGGGGCACCTTCCCATCGGATGGTTCATCTCAGCGCTTGAGCACTAAGGCGACGATACCGGGTTCAGATCTGCAATACTTTAAGGCAGATTTTGATACCAGCTTCTACTTCCCAATTAACCGTAGTCACAGCTTTGTTATGTTGACTAAGGCTCGTGTTGGTTACGGTAATGGTTATGGTCAGTTTAACGATAACGACCAGATATTGCCTTTCTGGGAGAACTACTACTCAGGCGGAAGTAGCTCGCTACGAGGTTTTAAGTCTAACTCTGTTGGGCCACGTTCATTCTACCTGTATCGAGGTAGTGAGCCATGTTCTCCGGATCCTTCGGGTTCTGGCTGTTACCTGCCGGGCGATCCAAATCAAATTCAGGTCAGTGATGGTCGCTCAATCGGTGGTAATGCGATTGCAACAGCCAGCATTGAGATGATTGTGCCAACGCCATTCCTGGATGAGGCTTATACCAATTCAGTACGTACCAGCTTCTTCGTCGATGCGGGTAACGTATGGGATACCGAGTTTGATTATGACTCATACCGTTATCTTCCTGCACACGAGTTTGATAAGCTTGAAGATTATGCCGATCCGAGCCGGATCCGCGCATCTGCGGGTATGAGCGTACAGTGGCTGTCACCGATGGGACCTATGGTGTTTAGTCTTGCTTGGCCAATTAAGGAATACGAGGATGATGAAACTGAGATATTCTCATTCAATATTGGTAAAACTTTCTAAATTAAAACTAAGTTAAATTAAGAATAATCGGCAAGTTTTGCTGAATTAAAGGAGTCTATTTTGAAAAAGATGTTTAATCGCGCGATGATGGTTTTGGTTCTTCTTGCTGCACCTATTGCGGCACAAGCCGAGAAAATTGCAGTTGTCGATATGCAAGCCGTTTTCGAGCAGTTACCACAGCGTGAAGCGGTAAGCAAAACGCTTAAAACTGAGTTCGGTGACCGTGTTGCCAGCGTTCAAAAGATGCAGGAAGAGCTACGTGGCATGCTAGAGAAGCAGCAACGTGATGGTGCGCTTATGAGCGAGTCTCAGAAGACTGACATGGCTCGTAAGATGGAGTCTATGAAGTCAGAGCTGCAACTTAAAGGTAAGGCACTTGATGAAGATATGCGTCGTCGTCAGGGCGAAGAGCAGAACAAGCTTTTAGTTAAAGTTCAGCAAGCAATCAACAAGATTGCTGAAGCTGAAAGCTATGACATGGTGCTTCAACGTGGCGCGGTTATCTATGTTAAGCCAACTGCCGATATCAGCAGCAAAGTCGTTGACGCTCTCAGTAAAGGTTAATGGCAAAGGCTAATTATTGATGAAAAGCTACACCATAAAAGAGTTGGCTCAGAAGCTTGGCGGTGATATTCAAGGTGATGAGACTCTGGTTATTTCCAGTGTTGCTACCTTGGAGAGTGCCGGAGCAGGCCAACTCTCTTTTCTGGCAAACTCAAAGTACCGTACTCAATTGGAATCAACCCAAGCGAGTGCGGTATTGATCTCTGCTAAAGAGGTCGAAGGTTATACCGGTAATGCGATTGTTTTAAATGATCCATATGTTGGTTTTGCCCGTGTATCACAGTTATTGGATACCACACCCAAGGCTGCGGTAGGCATTCATCCATCTGCAATTATTCATCCAACGGCTAAGCTGGGCGAAGGGGTTGCATTAGGTGCTAATGTTGTTATCGGTGAAAACGTCATCCTCGGTGAGCTGGTACAAATTGGTGCCGGCTCAGTTGTTGGCCAAGACAGTATCTTAGGCTCGGGTACGCGTCTGTGGGCGAATGTCACAATCTATCATGATGTTCACCTTGGTCAGGACTGCATTATCCATTCAGGTGCCGTGATTGGTTCCGATGGCTTTGGTTATGCCAATGAACGTGGTCAATGGGTTAAAATTCCACAGACAGGCGGCGTTAGGGTGGGTGACCGAGTCGAAATCGGTGCCAGCACTACGGTCGACCGTGGTGCGATTGAGCACACAGAGATCCATGATGGTGTGATACTCGATAATCAGGTTCAGATTGCTCATAACGACATTATCGGTGAAAATACCGCCATTGCTGGCAACTCTACCATTGCGGGAAGTACCCGGATTGGTAAGTACTGTATCATTGGTGGTAACAGTGCTGTAGCGGGCCATCTGAGTGTAGCCGATGGCACCCATATCTCCGGTGCGACCAATGTCACCAGTATTATTCGTGAACCTGGCGTGTACACTTCGGCGACCGTGGCTATGGATAATAAGTTATGGCGTAGAAATACAGTAAGATTTAGACAGTTAGATGAGCTTTTTCAGCGAGTCAAAAAGCTTGAAAAATCGAATCAAACAGAAAAATAACTGCCACGCGGCAGCCTAAGGAAAAATTAGTGTCAGAACAATTAAATACCATGGACATCAAAGAAATCATGAACTCTTTGCCCCATAGGTACCCATTTTTATTGATCGATCGTGTATTGGACTATACTCCGGGTGAGACGCTTCATGCGATCAAGAACGTCACTATCAATGAACCTTTCTTCCAGGGGCATTTCCCGGTTCAGCCTGTGATGCCTGGTGTTTTGATATTAGAAGCCATGGCCCAAGCCACGGGACTTTTGGCTTATAAATCGATGGAAGCTGCGTCAGAGGATTCTCTCTATTACTTCGCAGGTATAGATAAAGCAAGGTTTAAGCGTGTGGTCGAGCCTGGTGATCAACTACACTTTGAAGTCAAGTTGATTAAAGAGCGCCGCGGGATTGGGGTGTTCACTGGTGTTGTTAAGGTTGATGGTGAGTTAGTTTGCTCGGCTGAGATCATGTGTGCTCGTAGAGAGATCAAAAAGTGATAGATAAATTAGCGTATATTCATCCTGATGCAAAAATTGGTAATAATGTCACTATCGGACCTTGGACCTATATTGGTGCAGATGTCGAGATTGGTGATGATTGTTGGTTAAGCTCCCATGTGGTAGTCAAAGGGCCAACGGTTATCGGCAAAGGCAATAAAATTTTTCAGTTCGCCTCGGTAGGTGAAGATTGCCAAGATAAAAAGTATGCAGGCGAAGCTACGCGACTCATCATGGGTGATAATAATATCATCCGTGAATCGGTGACGATTCATCGTGGAACGACTCAAGACAAGGGTGAGACTCGTATAGGCTCTAACAATCTGTTTATGGCTTATGTGCATATCGCTCATGACTGTGTCGTTGGTAACAACGTCATCATGTCAAACAGCGCATCAATTGCCGGACATGTACATGTGGGAGATTGGGCCATTCTTGGCGGCTTAACGGGTGTGCATCAGTTTGTTCATATCGGTGCCCATGCGTTTACTGCGGGTTACTCTCTTATCCTTCAAGACGTACCACCTTTTGTGATGGCATCGGGTCAACCTGCTATTCCTCGTGGGCTGAACAGCGAAGGTATGAAGCGCCGCGGATTCTCGAAAGAGAGCCAGATGGCAGTTCGCCGTGCCTATAAGACGCTATACCGTAAAGGGCACACAGTCGATGAGGCCATAGCTGCTTTGGCTGAAGAGTCTGATGATGAGCAAGTTAAGCTGTTAATCGACTTTGTTACCAGCTCCAGTCGTGGCATTATCCGCTAGTTACAAATATAAAAAGTATATCGAAGAGCCCGTAAATTTACGGGCTTTCTATTTTATATTCATCTGCAATTCAGTGGTGAATACACGCACTGAATTGACCTATGCTGATGCAGATTGGTATTAGCCTATTTTTAAACATTTAACCTAAGATCTGATCCTATGAGTGAAACAACACACCCCACTTTTGCCATGGTTGCCGGAGAACTTTCCGGAGATATCTTAGGCGCAGGCTTAATTAAAGCATTGCAACACCAATATCCTGATGCGCGTTTTGTCGGTATTGGCGGGCCGCGTATGGAAGCGCTGGGTTTTGAGTCTATCTTCTCATTCGAAGAGCTTGCGGTAATGGGAATTGTTGAAGTACTTTCTCGCTTACCGCGTCTATTGAAAGTCCGTAAAACCTTGATTGATGAGATCTGCTCCATCGAACCTGAGTGTTTTATCGGTATCGATGCCCCGGATTTCAATATCGGCTTAGAGTTAAAGTTAAAAAATCGTGGCATTAAAACGGTTCACTACGTTAGCCCCTCAGTCTGGGCCTGGCGTCCTAAACGCATCTTCAAGATAGCTAAAGCCACCAACATGGTGCTATCTCTGCTGCCATTCGAAAAGGCCTTCTACGATAAACACAATGTCCCTTGTACTTTCGTTGGACATACATTGGCCGACGACATTCCTTTGATTAGCGACAAGGCCGCAGCCAGAAAATTGTTGGGGCTGGATCCCGATGCTGAGTACTTAGCCGTGCTCCCCGGTTCCCGAGGCGGCGAACTGAAGCAACTGGCTGAGCCTTTCGTTAAGGCGGCCAGTCTTATCAAGGATAAGTACCCGGATATACGCTTCGTTACGCCACTGGTTAACGCTAAGAGACAGGCACAATTTGAAGAGGCTCTGAAACTCCATGCACCAAATCTTGAGATAACCTTAGTCGAAGGACAATCTCGGGAGGTGATGGCGGCCGCTGACTGTATCTTATTAGCATCGGGTACAGCGACCTTAGAAGCCATGTTGGTTAAGCGTCCTATGGTGGTGGCATATCGTGTTAACGCCATGACATATAGCATTGCTATACGTATGATGCAGATAGATAAGTTCTCTTTGCCTAATCTGCTGGCGGGGGAAGATCTGGTCACTGAGCTTATTCAGGAAAACTGTACCCCAAAGTTAATTGCTGATTCAGTTTGCGAGCAGTTAGATAAAGATTTCGCTCCGCTCCATGACAAGTTTATGGCGTTACATAAAAAGTTAAGGTGTAACGCCAGCGAACGAGCAGCCGATGCTGTGGTTGCGTTGATTAATTCGTAATATTAATATTTAAGGTACTTGGTATTATATGGCAGTTTTTAAAGGTATTACGCCTGAGCAGATAGAGAGTCTGTGTTGTGAAATACACGCCGGAGTAGACGAAGTTGGCCGTGGTCCACTCGTGGGGAATGTGGTTACCGCTGCTGTTATCTTAGATCCTAATAATCCTATTAATGGACTGAATGATTCTAAGAAATTATCCGAAAAGAAGCGTGAACTCCTCTTTGCCGAGATACATGAAAAGGCACTGAGCATTAGCGTGGGTCACGCTACGCCTGAAGAGATAGATGAGCTTAATATTTTACATGCGACCATGTTGGCAATGCAGCGTGCTGTGGCAGGGTTAGAGATCAAACCGTTATCAGTATTAGTCGATGGTAATCGCACTCCTACTTTTTATCATGGTGAGCAAACAGATAAAGCCATCGAAGCCCATGCTGTGATAAAAGGTGATGGGCTTATTGCTGCAATCAGTGCCGCGTCGATTATTGCCAAGGTCATTCGCGATAGGGAGATGGATCTGCTCGATATGGAGTATCCGCAATACGGTTTTGCTAAGCACAAAGGCTACCCAACTAAAGCACATTTCGAAGCCCTTGCATTGCATGGGGTACTTCCTGAGCACCGTAAGAGTTTTAGGCCAGTTAAAGAACGCATTGACCAGAGCTAGTCCCCGAACTTTATCGGCTTTCATCTAATGTTGTTCCATTCATTTGCAAGCTAGCTAGGTGAGATTGACTCTGTTAATCTCTATTTACTGTCCTAAGCTATCCCCAATTTATAAGTATATAGGTACTATGTCTGATCCCCGTTTCGTGCATCTGCGTGTTCACAGTGACTTTTCTATGTCAGATGGTTTGGCAAAGGTAAAACCAATTATTGGGAAAGTTACCGAATTAGGTATGCCAGCAGTGGCATTGACAGATCAGACTAACCTATGTGGCTTAGTTAAGTTCTATGGCGCCTGTCACGGAGCCGGGATCAAGCCGCTAATCGGTGCCGATTTTTGGGTTCAGGTACCCGGGATCGAGAAAGAGTTCTGTGCCATTACCGTTCTGGCAATGAATAATGACGGATATAAGAACTTAACCTTGTTGATCAGCGACGCCTATCTCAGAGGGCATATCAACGACAAGGCGGTCATCGACCAGGAGTGGTTGGCTAAATACAGTGAGGGTCTTATTTTGCTCTCCGGAGGAAGGCAGGGCGATATCGGTAAGGCGCTATTAAAAGGCAACCAGCCTCAAGTCGAATCCTTAATCGAGTTTTACCAGACACACTTTGCCGACAGATATTATCTGGAGCTATTGCGTACCGGTCGTCCCGATGAAGAGCGCTACCTGCATATGGCAGTTGAGTTGGCTGAAGAGAAAGGGCTACCTGTGGTGGCTACCAATCAGGTGGTCTTTAATTCTCCTGAGCTATTTGAAGCTCATGAGATCCGTGTGGCTATCTCTGATGGTTTTACTCTGGCCGATCCTCGCCGTCCGAAGAAATACAGTGCCGAGCAGTATTTCAAGAGTAGCGAACAGATGTGTGAATTATTTGAAGACATTCCGGAAGCGATTGAAAATACGGTTGAGATAGCTAAGCGCTGCAATGTCACCGTGCGCCTCGGCGAGTATTTCTTGCCTAACTTCCCTACAGGAGAGCTGAGCATTGAAGACTTTCTGGTCGAAGTGTCTGAGAAGGGGCTTGAAGAGCGATTAGAGTTTCTCTTTCCCGACCCAGAGGTGAGGGCGGAGAAGCGTCCGGAATACGATAAGCGTCTCGATATAGAGCTTAAGGTGATTAACCAGATGGGGTTCCCCGGCTACTTCCTCATCGTGATGGAGTTTATTCAGTGGGGGAAAGATCAGGATATTCCCATCGGTCCGGGTCGTGGTTCTGGTGCCGGGTCTCTGGTTGCATACGCTCTCAAGATCACCGATCTCGACCCCTTGGAATATGAGCTGCTGTTCGAACGATTCCTTAACCCTGAACGTGTTTCCATGCCGGATTTCGATATCGATTTCTGTATGGATAGGCGAGATGAGGTGATCGACCATGTGGCCGAGCTCTATGGCCGAGATGCGGTATCTCAAATTATTACCTTCGGTACTATGGCCGCAAAAGCGGTTATTCGCGATGTAGGACGTGTCTTAGGCCACCCCTATGGCTTTGTCGACCGGATCTCCAAAATGGTACCCGCCGAACCCGGTATGACTCTGGCGAAGGCGTTCGAGGTGGAACCTGCGTTGCAGGAGTCATACGACGCCGATGAGGAGGTGAAAGACCTTATCGACATGTGCCGCACCTTAGAAGGGGTAACCCGTAACGCGGGCAAGCACGCTGGTGGTGTGGTTATCTCACCCACCACCATTACCGATTTTGCGCCAATTTATTGTGACTCTGAGGGGCATAACCCGGTTACTCAATTCGATAAGAACGATGTCGAGACCGCGGGTCTGGTCAAGTTCGACTTCTTGGGGTTGAGAACCCTGACGATTATCGATTGGGCGTTGCAGATGATCAACCCCAAACTGAAGAGGCTGGGTAAAGATCCTGTGCGTATCGAGTCGATTCCACTGGACGATCCTGCCAGTTTCAGATTGTTGCAGCGTTATGAGACGACGGCGGTATTCCAGCTGGAATCCCGGGGAATGAAAGATCTGATCAAACGCCTACAGCCGGATAGTTTCGAAGATATGATCGCTCTGGTGGCTCTATTCAGACCCGGCCCGTTGCAATCGGGCATGGTAGATAACTTTATCGAGCGTAAGCACGGTCGAGAGGAAGTATCTTTCCCGGATGCCGAGTATCAACATGAATCTCTCAAGTGGGTACTCGAGCCCACCTACGGTATTATCCTCTATCAAGAGCAGGTAATGCAGATCGCTCAGGTCCTCGCGGGATACTCGCTGGGTGGGGCGGATATGCTCCGTCGTGCTATGGGTAAGAAAAAGCCCGAAGAGATGGCCAAGCAGCGTGGTACCTTCGAAGAGGGCGCGATTAATAACGGTGTCGACGGTGAACTGTCGATGAAGATCTTCGACCTGGTGGAGAAATTCGCGGGTTACGGGTTTAACAAGTCTCACTCGGCGGCTTATGCACTGGTCTCTTACCAAACTCTCTGGTTGAAGACCCATTATCCGGCTGAGTTTATGGCGGCGGTAATGTCTGCCGATATGGATAACACAGATAAGATTGTTATTTTAGTCGATGAGTGTGAGCGCATGGGTATGCCTCTGCTACCGCCTGATGTTAACAAGGGGCTGCTAAAATTCAACGTCGATGATGAAGGGAAAATTGTCTACGGCATCGGCGCGATTAAAGGGGTGGGTGATGGGCCGGTAGAGTCAATTTTGTCGGCTCGAAAAGAGGGGCCATTTAAAGACCTATTCGACTTTTGTGCTCGTGTGGATCTGAAAAAACTCAATAAACGCATCATGGAAAAGCTGATCTGTGCCGGAGCCCTGGATAATCTGGGTCCTCATCGCGCAGCGATGCTTGCAACTTTGCCCGAGGCGATTCGGGCGGCGGATCAAAATGCCAAAGCCGAAGCTATTGGCCAACATGATATGTTCGGTCTGCTCAATAGCGATCCTGAAGATGTGAAACAGCAATTTGTCGAATGTGCACCTTGGCCCGATAAGGTGTGGTTGGAAGGCGAGCGGGAGACATTAGGCCTGTATCTGACGGGCCACCCGATAAATCAGTACCTGAAAGAGTTAAAGCATTACACATCGGGACGCCTCAAGGATGTGCACCCTACCGAGCGGGGCAAGACCATGAAGGCGGCGGGATTAGTGGTCGCGACCCGTGTGATGATGACTAAACGTGGTTCTAAGATGGGGCTTGTGACGCTTGACGATAAGAGTGCTCGTTTAGAGGTGATGTTATTTACCGAGGCGTTCGAGAAGTTTAATCATCTGCTGGAGACAGACCGCATCTTAATCATCGAAGGTGAGGTGAGCTTCGACGATTTTTCCGGTGGAAACCGTATGACGGCCAGAAATATCATCGATATGGGTGAGGCCAGAAGCCATTTCGCCAAGGGTGTCGAGGTCGATATTGATGCAGAAGTTATCGATCTGCCCTGGTTGGAGACATTTAAAGAAGCCGTTGAACCATGGAAAAATGGTGCCGTGCCCGTGGTCGTTAATTACGCGCAATCTCAAGCCAAGGCTCAGTTCAGGCTTGGTGAGAGTTGGCGTGTAAACCCGACCGATGAGTTGATGCTGGCGTTGGAGACCTTAACGGGGGCCGGCAAGGTGAGGATCCTTTTTTAAGATGAGTAATCGCGCTCCTGCCCCGGAATTTGATGCCAGCAGTTTAATCGCCGACTGTGTCGCTAAGGCGTCTGTCGACTCCGGCTCTCAGTTAGTACTCGCTTACAGTGGCGGGGTCGATTCAGAGGTGTTGGCGCAAGGCCTGGCCAGGTTTGCCAGGCACAATCCTCAATATCGTTATCTGTTGGTGCATGTCCATCATGGGTTGAGCTTAAATGCCGATGCTTGGGTTAGTCATTGTCAGTCACAGGCTGTTAAATATCACCTGCCTATCGAAATCAAACAGGTAAAGGTAAAGATGGGCCCCAGGCTCAGTATTGAAGCTCAGGCCCGCAGTGCCCGCTACGAAGCGATAACTTCCTTGATGGCACCGGGTGATGCCCTGTTAACCGCCCATCACTTAGATGATCAATTAGAGACCGTTTTGCTTGCACTCAAGCGAGGGCTGGGGCCTAAGGGCTTGTCGGCCATGGGTGAGGTGCAGGCATTCGATAAAAACAAACAACTGCTCAGGCCACTACTGTCGATTAGTCGCGAACAGATTGAGGCGCTGGCAGCCAGTCAGGCGATATCTCATATTGAAGATGAGAGTAATCAAGACAGTAAGTTCGATCGTAACTTCTTACGTCTGGAGATCATCCCCAAGCTTAAGGCCCGCTGGAGTTCCATTGCCGTGACGGCAAGTCGAAGTGCCGCCTTATGTGCCCAGCAGCAGGCAGTTATCGACGAGGAGGTGAGTAAACGCTTACCTTCATATATTGTGCCAGTCAGCCAGGGCCGCGGCACCGCTCTGGAACTATCAGGCTTAAGTGAACAAGGTGCCAATTGGCAGCTCTTGCTGCTCAGGGGCTATATCGAATACCTTGGCTTTGCGCCATTATCGCAAGTTCAACTGGAGCAGGTGTTATATCAGTTACTCGATGCCAGAGTCGATGCTAAGGTCGAGCTCAGATTAGGTGATACCCTTGTCAGGCGCTTCAGGGGGCGGGCTTACCTCTCCTCTGTTGAAGCTGAGCATGCTGAGCGAATAAA
>PJEL010003389.1_pt1 | contig 13705 bp, 19 predicted proteins | sample 1853271 | NCBI WGS metagenome assembly PJEL01 (sample SAMN08108733, study PRJNA415343) | Invertebrate metagenome, whole genome shotgun sequencing project. | host: Globobulimina | place: Sweden: Gullmar Fjord | collected 2015-08 | reverse complement strand
TTTTGATTCCAATAGCAATTGCAATATTTGTTTCTGTTACAGGGAAGAAGAGCCAGAAAAAGTTCTTTTAGTAACTTTTAAAAACACATTTTCTAAGTGGTTTTTATGATAAGTAGAAAAGATAATGGGAATAATGGCAGACCTATGGAATATACGCCATATGGTCATGAAGAAGTCGGAGTGCTTTATGATGGAAGAAGATTTCTCTATCTTCCTAAAAATGGGAGGAGTACAATAGTCGTAGGTTTTTTATCTGATGGACAAGACCTTGGGAAAGATGTAATTGAAGTAAATCCTGTTAAAGAAGATATTATAGATGGAATACATACAAGATTGGATAGGTCTAAAATTAGTAGATTGCTTAATAGTAATTGTTCTTTCTGGTAATTATAGAAATGTTTAAAAGTATATTAGTTGGTTTGTTAAAATGGTTAAAACTTACAGGTATGCTCCTGTAAATGGAAGGTTTAAGGGAAGAAAGTTTGAGGTAACTATGGGATGTTTCCCTAGTTCTTTTCCTTCTGAAGTGGGAAAGGTTGGAAAAAAGTATGAAAACTGGGAGGATGTTTATCAGGAAGTTTTTAGCGAAAGAACTTTCATGGTAAGTGAAGTATTTCCAAATTCTAATAATGGGCCAAAATCAATTCGTCTTAATCCAAATAGTGGAGATTCATCTCTTGAAAGAATAGCTAAATTTTTTATAAGGAGACAAAGACATTTAATTCCTGGCCATGAAAAAGATGTAAATGTTCTTCGTAAATATTAAAGAACATACCTAAAACATTTTAAAGCTTCTTGAATTTTTGATGCGATGAACCGGATGGAATTTGATTCATCAGGGAAATTGATAGGTATGGATGGTAAATTAGGTGATTTTTCTGATAGAAAGAAGGAGGAAGAAAGAGAAAGGAGGGGAGTTAGAAGAGACCTTAAGACTTCAGAGTCTCTTGAGTTTCTGAAAGAAAAGAAATTTGAAGGAATTTTTGATAAAAAACATTGGAGCCTCTACTCAGATGATAAAAAATTAGATCCTTTAATTTTTTCTAATGGGAAGAGTCAGGAAGATATTGTTGAGGAAATTGTTGGCTTGATCAATGAAGGTAATAAAGTGATTTTTCTTCATGGGGTTTGTGGGACTGGGAAAAGTGCGATTGCTTTGAATATTGCTCGTTCTTTGGGCAAGGCATCTATTGTTGTTCCAATTAAGAGCTTACAGAGGCAGTATGAAGAGGAATATATGGAAAATAAATATGTTATAAAGCCAAATGGTAAGAAGATGAAGATTGCTATGATGACTGGCCGGGATAACCATGATTCTATAATTGAGCCTGGGAAATCTTGTGCTTATCCTTATTTACCAGATACTATTAAGATTACAGAAAAGAATGCGGGGAAGTTAAGGGAGTTTTATTCTGAAAATCCGTTCATTAATAATAATAGAGTTCCTGGATTAAGAGAATTGAAGAGGATTTCTATTGCTCCTAGTAACCCTTATTGGAGCCCTATCTTGCCTGCAGAAGTTGATTTAGGACAATTAAAAGATGCTAAGAAAAGAAAATATACAGGCATGTTTGGAAAGAAGTTTGTGTTTTATCATAGAAAATCAGGATGTTCTTATTATGACCAATATCTTTCTTATTTTGATGCAGATGTGATTATTTTTAATTCTGCAAAGTATCTTGCAGAGGTTGCTATGAATAGGAAGCCAAGAACAGATGTTGAAATTATTGATGAAGCTGATGAATTTTTAGATAGTTTATCTAATCAGATTGAATTGAATTTAACTAGACTTGCAGGAGCATTGAGATTATTGGTTCCTGATAGTGATAGTGCTATTACTTCTATTAAGAAAATACTTGATTTATTGGATTTGGAGGAGAAAAATAAAAGAGCGATTGGTGTTGATGAAGACAAGGTTTATCATATTAATGAGGGAAAGATTAAGAATATTTTAGAGATTTTTCTAGGTGATTCTGAATTGCAAGCTGAAGTTGCAATTGATGATTTAAATTATGCAAATGTTGCATTAGAGGCTTCAAGGAATTTTAAGGATTCTTGGAAAGATACTTATTCTGCATATAAAAAAGATGAAGAGGGACTAAAAGCGGTTCTTGTTACAACTGACTTGTCTAAGAAATTTAGACATATTGTTGATGGGAATAAGGCTGTTGTTTTAATGTCTGGAACATTGCATTCTCCCAGAGTCTTAAAGAATATATTTGGAATTGAAGATTTTGCTAGTGTTGATGCAGAAACATTGAATCAAGGAGCTATTGAAATTTGTAGAACAGGAAAAGAGTTTGATTGTAGGTATTCTAATTTTAAGTCTGAGAAGTTTTCAAGGGAAGATTACTTGAGAGTTTTGTCTGGAATTGTAGATAAGGCAAAGAAACCAGTGCTTGCTCATGTTAATGCATTTAGTGATTTGCCAAGCTCTGATGAAGTAATGGGTTTAGGAATTAATAATTTAATATCTAGGGAGAGATTGAAAGAATTGCAGTTTGAAGATAAGACTGGGAAGAGAGTTTCTTTATTTAGAGAAGGGGCTAATGAAGTCTTATTTACAACAAAGTGTTCTAGGGGAATTGATTTTCCAGGAGAGAGATGTAATTCTGTTGTATTTACTAAATATCCTAATCCTAATGTGAAAGATACATTTTGGAGGATTTTGCAGAAAACACATCCTGATTATTACTGGGATTTTTACAAGGATAAAGCTAGAAGGGAGTTTTTACAGAGAATCTATAGGGCTGTTCGTTCAAAGAATGATCATGTTTATGTTATGTCGCCAGATAGTAGGGTGTTAGATGCTGTTAGGAATTTACAGGTTAATGGAAACTAATCTTAAGACCTTCTTCTAACTCTTTTTATTGTGAATGCTGTTAATGCATAAACTCCGGCTAATAGTATAAAGAAGATTGAAATTACTAATGCTGGAGCACCCCCACCTATTCCTGTTACAGCTCCTGTTATTCTAGATACAAGACCTTGAGCAGGTTCTGTTGTTAATTCTATTTGTTCTGTTTCACAAGATCTAATTTCTTCAGGAGCTTCTGAATTAATTCTACAGTGGGATGGTTCTTTTGAACATTCTCTAGATTCAAAGCCATTAGAACATTCACTCCATTGTCCACATTCCCATTCTGCTACACAACTAATTATTTCATCACTGCTAGTTGATTCTTGTGTTTGTGTTGTAGGAATTGTCTCTTCTCCAATAATATAACGGCTAAATCCTGGAACTTCAATAATTACTGTTTCATCTGTTAATGGTGTTTGAGCATAACAACCTTCATCTTCTGTGCAAACAAATCCATCTCTAAGTATTGCTGGATTTTGTATTTCTGGTAATGATAGTTTGTAAAATGTTACTTTTGCCCTTTTGTTTAATCCTGGTTCTTTTTCAGAATTTATTCCTACTGAATTATATTTTAATTCAACAAGTTCATTTCCATTTTCCCCTTGTCCTGTAATTGGTTCAAGATATTCTACTTCTGCAATTCCTGGCTTCTTTATTGTTAATAAATGTCCTGATATTGAATATTTTTTTATGTTTTGATTTATTAATATCAAACGAGAATCTTCTAATTGACTTGATGTTAACAAATCATATCCATCAATGTTTGTTATTTCATTTCTAACTAATCTATTTTTAGTTTGTAAATAAATACCATTTCCAAGGAAATTAAATGCATTTTGGAAATTGGAAATCTTATTTTTATGGAAAGTGTTAAGTCTTGAATTTCCTTTGATTAAGAATGCGCTCTGTTTATTTGAACCTTGCAAGAAGTTATCTGTGAAGGTGTTTTTTACAGAGGAATATAATATTAGGGGGCTTTCTTCTCCTTTTATAGATATTTTATTGTTTTCTATATATGATTCATAAATTCCATTTAGTAGCAATGCTGGGCTTTGGAATCCTGCTGTTTTAATTGAATTATCTATTATCTTATTATTTATTGAGTTAGAAAGATAAATTGCAGGTGAATTTGTTAATATAGATTCTTGGTTTATATTACAGTTTTTTATTATTAGGCCATTTTGATTTGAGGCAATTATTCCATATCCTTTTTTATTCGTAGCATAGTAGATGTCATACCCATTACAGTTAAGAGTTACATCTGATGATTCAATTTCAAAGCAAGTTTTCTTAGAATAAAGTGTGTTTTGAATTACATAGATTCCAGGTTCTGAGATTTTACCACATTCATAAACTGCTTTTATTAAAATAGGATCGTCTAAAGAAATTATTGGCATTTTAATTAGAGTTCCATCATTAAACACTTTTGTTGAAATTAATCCATGTTTGTTATATTTTTTAACTGTTCCTGAGAATGGAAAATTTTCCTTGTTTTCTTTCCTTTCTGTTTTAGATACTAATGGGATTGTTTTTGGTTTTATTTCTGCACTGCTTCCTGAGCTTCCCGAGTTTGAGATAGAAATAGGATTTTGGATATCCTTGTTGGATATTTTTTTATCTTTGCTGTTGTCCTGTTCATTATCTGAATTATCTAGCTCTTCTGAAATTTCAACAGGTTTTTCTGTTTCAATTGTGTTAGATGTTGGGTTTTCAGAAATAATTGCCCCTGCAATAAGAATCACAAAAATCAATCCAAAATTTACGAATAATAAGTTGTTTTTCATGTTGGAAATAAGAGAATTTGGTTTAAATAATCTTTGATTTAATATTCAATGCCTTTCCTGGCTAGAAATCCAGAGTCATAAGGATGTTTTATTTTTTTGACTTCGGTTACTAAATCTGCTTTTTCAAAGATGGCTGGAAAAGGTTTGTGTGAGCCTGTTAATATCAGTTCGGTTTCTTGAGGTTTGTTTTCTATTAAGTTTATAATTTCTTTTTCTGTTAATAGGCCGAGTTGAACTGCATAAAGGATTTCATCTGCGATTACAATATTGTAATTTTTTAAAGATGATTTTGTGTATTCTAGAGCTTCTTGACATGTTTTGATTTGATTTTCTGTCGGAGTTTTAATTACCCATCCATCACTACCAAATCGTTTATATGTGAATCCTGGTAATTTGGATAATGAAAGAATTTCTCCAGGGATTTCCTGTTCTAAACTGGAGGCTCCATTTTTCATGAATTGAATTAAATGTACTGAATAGTTGTTTCCTACAGCTCGAAGTGCTGTTCCTAGGGCAGAGGTTGTTTTGCCTTTACCGTTTCCCCAGAATACTTGTGTGAAACCTAATTTAGTTTTATCCTCTTTATCCATATTATTAATTGGAAGTTAAGATTAAATAAATTTCCATAGTTTTTGAAATAAAATAAAAATAAAAAAATAATCAGGGAGGAATATCCTCCGAGAAAAATTAAAAAGTAAAAAATTACTTAGCGAGTTCTGCGTCTATTATCTGGCTAAATGCTTCAAAAGGTTGTGCTCCTGATACAGTTATTCCGTTAACTAAAAAGTGAGGTGTTCCTCTTGCTCCTGCTGATTGTCCTCTATCTAAATCTGCTTTAACGTCAGATGCTTTTTCTCCTGAATCTAAGCAACTATCAAATTCAGCTGTGTTTAGGCCTAATTGTACAGCATATGATTTGAAGGATTCTAGACCTCCTGAAACTCCTGATTCAAATAGCATGTCATGCATTTCTACAAACTTTCCTTGATCTCCTGCACATTCAGATGCTTCTGCAGCTTTTTGAGCATTTGGATGTATGCTAGATAATGGGAACTGATTGTATACTATAGCTACTTCTTGATCGGAATATGCGTTTCTTATTTGAGATACTGCGCCAGAATGGGCTCTTTCACAGAAAGGACATTCAAAATCAGAAGATTCTATAATTATAACTTTTGAAGTAGGGCTTCCCTGTATGAAATTATCCTCTTCTGTTACTTCTACATTATATCTTGTTGGTGCCGCATTATTTCCTGTTCCTGGGTTTACAACAGCATTGCCTGTTGTGCCTGAATCATTAGGTATAATAAATGCAATTGCTCCGATAACAACTATTGCTAAAAGGGCAAATGTTGCATATTTCCACATTGCATCTTTTTTGATTGTTATTGTTCCATCATTATTATTATTATTGTTTTCTTCTTCCATGTTAATACCCCCTTTCAACTTTATGAGTGGGATTTATTTTACAAACCTTGCAATTTGTGAGGTCTTTTGATATTTTAAAGATTGCTATTGTCATTATTGCTATTGCTATTACTGATATTTCTAAGCCCTTGAAGGGGAGAAAGGCTAGGAATACTGAACTTAGCCCCAAAATAGCAATTAATCCAAAACCACAGGCAGCACAGCCAGGAGCCAGTAGGGCAAAAAAGAGCCCTATTGTTCCTAAAATTCCTGCTTTTTTGGAACCTTTATGTGCTTTCTTTAGTTTAAATAAAATTAAGCTAATTAATACTCCAAAAAGAATGCTGATTATTATTAAAGTTATGAATGAATGTTGATGGATTGTTTTTTGGAATCCTAATGAAAGAGTAATGAAGAAAGTGATGGATTCTTTAAATCCGTAAGCAGAATAAAAATTAGAAAGATTTGAGAAGTTTGTTATTATTACATTAATTAGATAGAACAAGATTGCTACGACTATTGTTGTTATGATGTAACTAGGTTTTGAGAATATTCTTTTCCATACTTCTGTTGTTTTTGTTTCCATAGTTAGATTTTTGAAATTTAATTTATAAAAGGTTGTTTGAAACTTCAAACAAAATTTATTCTATGTTTAATTCCTAAGTAAATTAGTATTAATGATATTATTATGTAAATTCCTAGAATAATTGGGTTGTAGAATATTAATAATGATAGGAGTTTTGTATATGTTATGAAATTGCTTCCAGAATCAGAAGGTATTTTTATGAAAAATGAGATTATTAAGATAAGTAGGATTGCTATACCTATGTAGAAATGATATTTTGGCTTCTTGGTATTCATTCTTTCAAAACAACAACATTTGTCATTCCTCTTCTTTTTCTTTCAACAAATCCTTGACCTTCTAATCTATCTAGGATTCTAGTCATTTTTGCCTTTCCAAATCCTGTTTTTTCAATTAAGTCTGCCTGGAATATTGTTTTAGAATCCTTAATTATTTTAAATGCCTTTTTTTCTTCTGGTTTTAAATTTGATAGATTGTACTTTTTTGTTGGAGCCTTGGTTTTTACTTTCTTAATGATTATTTTTTCCTGCGGTTTGGAAAATATAAGAGTGAGGGCAATTATGATGATTAATCCTACAATTGCTAGTGATAAATAGGTTTGTTGGTCTATTGATTCATACATTGGACAAGAATCTCCGTGTTCTGCAGAGCAAGTTGTGTCAACGATTTTAGTCATTGCTGAATTGAATAATAAAACAATTATGATTATTACTACTGAAATTCCTAAAAGGATAAATCCAACATTTTTGTTTTCCATGTATTTATCGAGGGTTTGGAGTTTAAGAAGGTTGTGTTTTAATGGAGTGAAACTAGTTTCACAAAAGGGCTTATATAAAACTAATTCTTGAAAAAGCCATGACAGAGGAAAAACAAGTTAAGAAAAAAGATAAAGAATTTATGGCGCAAGTTATTGTAATTGGTGTCCTTGCATTATTAATCGCATTTAATCTAGGTAGAATGTATTCTGGAGGTATTGGTGTTGAGATTGGTAATGGAATCGGAACTGTTTCTGCTTCTGAGATAATTCCCCAAGGCCTTCCAGCTGTTTATGGGCAAGAGTTAGGTATTAGTTATGATGATGTTTCTGCTAGCAATCCAGGATTAGCAGATGCTACTATTGATAAAATGACTGAATATGAAGACCTTCCTTTAAATGATGAACAAATGGCCAGGTATATTAAAGTCGTTAGTAGTATTTCTTGTGAGTATTGTTGTGGTGCAGAGTCTATTATATTTAGTAATGGAGAGAGAGCTTGTGGTTGTGCACATAGTTATGCTATGCGTGGACTGGCAAAGTATTTGTTAATTAATCATCCTGAAGTGAGCGATGATGATATTTTAATAGAGCTTGGAAAGTGGAAAGTTTTGTTCTTTCCAGGGATAATGCAACAAAAAGCAGATATAATGGAAAGCCAAGGAATTGATTCAAGTAATTATATTAATCTTGCAAGTAATTTGTATAGAGATATTGAGAAAGGACAATCAAGTGGAGGCGGAATGGTTGGCGGTTGTTGAGGTGAAAGGAGGCAATAAATAAAAATGGAAATAAAGAAAAGTACAATGTTATGGATTGTTATTGGTGTAATGTTCTTATTAGTTTTGTGGATGACATTTAGTATTAGCCCTGGAGCTGTTGTTGAAACAGCTAAAGCAGCTAGTAGTTCTGCATCTGGAAGTGGAATGGTTGGCGGTTGTTAGAAGGATTTTTATATTTGATTTTATTCTAATAGTTATGAAAAAGAAGAATTGGATTATTATTGCTATATTGGTTTTAGTTATTTGGACTTGGGGTTCTATATTTTTTGAGTTTAATCGAGTAGAAGTGGATGTGAACGATTTTGAATCTTGCCTTTTAGCAGGAAATCCTGCTATGGAAAGTTATCCTAGACAATGCATGCATGACGGAGTAAATTATGTTGAAGAAATAAAGGAGAAATGGAGAAACGATGGAATTGAATTAAGACAGCATGAAATAGAAGGATTTTACGGATGTTTTGGATGTAATATTGGCAATCCTGCAATGTGTGTTGATCCCGTTCCTGAAATGATTTTTGCTGAAGAAAATCAAGCTAGGTATTGCACTAATGATTTTGAAGTTGTGGAGGTTGATTTGCTAGAGATTTGTCCTGATGAATGGATTCTTAATCAAATGCCTTGTGGCGGAGAGGGTTGTAACGAGTTTCCAAGGGAGTATTTTATAATTGATGGAGAAAGAAGAGAATTAGAAGAGTTTAATGTTGATTGGATTAAAGAGAATTGTGATTTAATGAAACAAGTTGCTTATTAATTTTCTTACAAAATACCTAATCTTAGTAAGGCTGAGCCAACCCATAGAACAAGAATTAGATATACAAGACACCATCCTTTTGTTGCTGGAAAGTGTTTAACAATTCCCTTGTGCATGTTCTTTTTATACCATTTAGCACAACAGAAAGATGTTATTACAGCTCCAATACTATCTATTAAAAATAAGTACCAAATTATCCCCTCAATTCCTATTGCCATGTTTTATTTAATGAATAAGTATATTTAAGGGTTTTGATTTATTTGTTGAAGTTACTCAGATAGGTGATTTTTTATTTACTATATTTTTATAAACTCCCCATTCTTTTTCAGTTTGGAATTGAAAAGGAGAACATATAAATGAAGAAAATTTTAATAACACTTGGGTTGATAGTTGCTATTGTTGCATTGGTTGTTCCTCAATTGAACCTTGCTGTGGCAGATATTGGAAAGAGTAATTCTTTATGTAAAGACCCTTTCCAAACTGGAAGGAATGGATTTAAAATTGGTCATTGGTTATTTTTTGGAGATGATAGTAAGGCATTAGAGTGGTGTAAAGAGAGATGCGAGGGCTTGAAACTTTCATGTGCGTGGACTAAAGAAGATCATACCAAATGTTTGAATGGTTGTTCTTATCAACATGAGCTTCACATAGGAAACTTCTCCTCAAACTCTTGGACTAATTTAAGATAATTTTAAATTCATTTTATTGTGAAACTGATTTCATAATAACAATTAAATAAGCTATTTTGCTAATCCTGATATGGTTTTGTGTATTATTGCCTTGCCCGTATTTGCAATTCTTGGTTTGTTTAGCTTGAAGTTTAGAAAGTTGACTATGGAATCATTGGAGTGTATGTTTAGAACAGTTACATTTAGGCGGTGTAGAAGTGGATTGGATGATAGAATTAGGTCTGGATTTACAGGGAAATTAATGCGGGTTAATTCTGGTTTGGCTAAAGTATTTTATAAGAATTATAAATTGATTTCATGGATTTTGTTAATTGTGTTTATCTGGGCTACTTATACTAGTGCTGTTGGAATTTATAATTATAATATATATGGTAATTGTAATGGGCCTGAATCTACTGGTTTTTGTTTGTTAGATCCTACTGGGGCAAACAGTGGAACTTCTGGAGTTGGAGGGAGTATTCATGGGGAAAGAATTTTTCCAGTTGTTGAAGGGGATGATTATATTTTTGGGAATCCTGATGCAGAACTAACGATTATAGAGTTTGGATGTTTTAGATGCCCCTATACTAAAAAAGCAGAGTCCATTATTACAGAGGTTTTGGAACATTATGAGGGCAGGGTGAATTTGCAGTTTAAGAATATGATTTTGCCTGCGCACTCTTTGAGTTATGAAGCTGGATTGGCAGGGAATTGTGCTTTAGAGCAAGATAGTTATGAAGAATATCATGATTTGCTTTTTGCTAGGCAGGAAACAATTGATTACAATGGCTTCTTTGATATTGCTAGGGAATTAGAATTAGATATGCCTAGATTTGAAATGTGTTTGAGGGATGAGAAATATGAAGATGAAGTTAGAGCCGATAGTTTATCAGGAGTTAATGCTCTTATTCAAGGAACTCCGACGTTCTTTATTAATGATAAGGTAATTGTTGGGCCTAAGCCGTTTAAGACTTTTAAGAGGATTATTGATAAGGAGTTGGGATAATGTTTGGAAAAAAGTTTAATGTTGAGGCAATAAGAAAAGATTTTCCTGTTTTAAGTAAAGGAATTTATTTGGATTCTGCTTGTATGAGTTTGAAACCGAGACAAGTTATAGATAAGATTAATGAATACTACCTTGAATATCCTGGGTGTGCAGGTAGGAGTTTGCATAAGATTGGAAGAAGACTTGAAGATGAGATTGCTAAAGCTAGGAAAGAGATTGCGAAATTTATTAATTGTAAGGATAAGGAGGTTGTGTTTACTAAAAATGCTACAGAGTCCTTGAATTTAGTTGCTCATGGACTTGGATTGAAAAAGGGAGATGAAGTGATAATCTCGGACAAAGAGCATAGCAGTAATATTATTCCTTGGTTGAAGTTAAAGAAGGATGTTGGGATTAAGGTAATTATTGTTAATACTACTGATAATGGAATAGATGTGGATGAGCTTAGTAATTTGTTTACTAGTAATACTAAACTTGTTTCTGTTGTGCATGTTAGTAATTTAGATGGTTCTGTTAATGACATTGCTGAGATTGTTAAGATTGCTCATTCTAAAAAAGTAAAAATAATGGTTGATGCTGCTCAAAGTGTCCCCCATATTGTTGTTGATGTTAGAAAATTAGATGCGGATTTTTTGGCTTTCTCGGGGCATAAGATGTTGGGCCCAACAGGTACTGGCGTGTTATATGGTAAGTTTTCTGAGTTAGAGAAATTGGATGAATTTATTGTTGGAGGTGAGACTGTTATTGATGCTACTTTTGATGATTATACTCCTGAAGAGATTCCAATGCGTTTTGAAGCTGGCTTGCAGAATTACTCTGGAATTGTTGGGCTTGGAGAAGCTTGCAGGTATTTGAAAAAGATTGGCATGGGAAAAATTGAGAAGCATGAAGAAAAACTAATGGGAATTGTTAAATCTGGATTAAATGATATTGAAGGGATTGAAGTGATTGGTGCTAATTCTGGAATATTCAATTTTAATATAAAAGGTATGGATATGCATCATGTTGCTAAGATTCTTGATTCCAGTAAGGGAATAATGGTGAGGAGCGGAGCTCATTGTGTTCATTCATGGTATAATAAGCATGATTTAAAAGGGAGCGTTAGAGCTTCATTTTATTTGTATAATACCGAGGATGAAGCTAGGAAGTTTGTTGATGCTGTTAAGAGGATTTTGAAGTTGGAGTAATATTCTTCACTGGGTAATAGTAACAAATAGTAAGGTTTAAATAGTTGAAAATGCTCTATTTTTTATGACAAAAAGAGTAAATACTATTGGAAAACTAGGGGCATATATTGCATCTGCGATTATGGCTGTTGGACCTGCAGAGGCAACTTATGATCTTGGAAGTGGAAGTGAAAGAACGGAGGCACTTATAACTCATATTGATGAAGATGATAATAGATATTCTGCTAGAGTTGACCTATCTCCTTTGATTAAGATAAATGGTAATAATATGGAAGTCACTGACTCAAATGGGGCTGATTTGAGAAATATTGATGATTCAACTGGTAATTCTGTTAGAATCGCTGACTCATATGGAACGGTTCAGAGTCCATTTAGAGATTTGATAGTTAATAGTACTGCTATTGAGAATCCAGGGCATGCTTATGAGCTAGAAACTCTTGTTTCAAATTTGGAAGGTGGGACACTAGCTATTGCGCCTTATTCAAGACCGGAATAGTCTTATTGATTACTCGTGAAACTAGTTTCACAAAAGCCCTTAAGTAAAACTATTTCTTATAAAAGACATGAAAAAATCAATTATATTTGGGCTTGTTGTAGTATTAGTTGTTGCTGGATTCTTTATGTTTTCAGGGGATGATGGGATTAATGGAAACTCTATTCAAGGAGTATCTGCTCAAGAAGTTACTATGTATAAATCTCCTAGTTGTGGATGTTGTGTTGGACATGGAGCTTATTTGGGAAGGAATGGATTTGATGTTAATACTATTGCGAATGATGTTACTTTAGATGGGATAAAAGATGAATATGGAATTCCAGGAAATATGAGAAGTTGCCATACAGAGATAATAGATGGTTATTTTATTGAAGGGCATATTCCTATTGAAGCAATAAATAAGTTATTATCTGAAAGACCGGATATTGATGGAATTGCAATGCCTGGAATGCCTTCTGGAAGCCCTGGGATGCCTGGAGTTAAAAAAGGAGATTGGATTATTTATTCTATTAAAGATGGACAAACAGGAGAGTTTATGAGAATATGAGATACGAAAAACAAACTTATTGGATGATAATATTGGTTTTGATAGTTGTTCTTGTAATTAGTTATCTGCCTAACCCTAATGAACGTATGATTGATATGGATGGGATGGATATGGATGATATGAGAGATATGCATATTTCTATGAAAAGTGATATGCAAGGAGATTTACTTGGACAAGGAGATTATAGATGTTGTTTGAAGAAGCCATGTACTTATTGTTTGGAAAAGACCCCTGGACATGGCGAAGGAGCTAGTTGTGATTGTTTGAGTGATATTGTTAATGGAAAGCATCCATGTGGTGAATGTATTGGAGAGATTTTGGAGGGACATGGTAATCCTTATTTGAAAGAGTATTTTGCCGAGGCAATTGCTGAGGAAGTTGGGATGCAACACTTAGATACTATACAAGAAATAATTGATGAGAAGTATGTTTAAAATGGGAAATGAAAAGTTTGTTTATTTGTTACTTGGATTGATAGTTATTCTTGGAGTATTTTTTACTTTTAATAATAATGTTAAAGATGTTAATGAAGTGAATCTTATTGATAGTAATGAATTTGAAGGTTTGATAGATGATGCTTTTGTTTTACAAGTTCATACTCCTTATTACGGAGAGATTGAAGGTACTGATTTAGTTATTGAAGACTGGGAAAATATTGAATTATATTTAGATGATTTGCCTAATGATAGGAAGATTGCAATTTATTGTAGAAGTGGGAGAATGTCTGGGATTGTTGCAGAGCAATTGGCAGAGTTAGGATATGAAGTTTATGACTTGGATGGAGGCATGAAAGCTTGGGAAGCTAGTGGAAGAGAATTGATTGTTAGATAATAAAGATGTCTAAGTTTTTATAGTTAAATAGATTATTAGTAAGATGAGAAAA
>PJEL010003387.1_pt1 | contig 13710 bp, 8 predicted proteins | sample 1853271 | NCBI WGS metagenome assembly PJEL01 (sample SAMN08108733, study PRJNA415343) | Invertebrate metagenome, whole genome shotgun sequencing project. | host: Globobulimina | place: Sweden: Gullmar Fjord | collected 2015-08 | reverse complement strand
CACGGATAGCCTCAACCTGGGCTGTGGCTTCCGCATCACGGGCATTGATTGCTTCAGCCTGAGCCGTTCCTTCAGCGCCCACAGCACGGGTAGCCTCAACCTGGGCTGTGGCTTCCGCATCACGGGCATTGATTGCTTCAGCCTGAGCCGTTCCTTCAGCGCCCACAGCACGGATAGCCTCAGCTTGAGCCGTTCCCTCAGCATCCAAGGCACGGATCGCCTCGGCCTGGGCAATTTCCTGAGCATCAATTGCTACCTGTTCATTGTTCTTGGCCTGTAGCTCATTTCGCATAGATTGCCAGGCAAACCAGGCCGCTACCAGGGCGGCAATAACGGCAATTGCACCCACCACACCCAACCAGATGGCCTGGCGGCGTGATTTGGCCGCGGCCTGGGCCTGTTCCCCGGCCCGGGCTTCCTGTTCTTTGGCCAGACTCTGGGCGGCTTCCAATTCACGGGCTTGCTGGGCCTCTTTTTCGGCTCGCAAGGCATCTTCTTTTTGCTGTTGGGCGGCCTGACCGGCCGCCAGAAATTCGTCCACCAGCGGCCCCAAACGCTGCCAGTTTGTGTCCAATGCTTGGGTAAGCTGGTGTCCCTCCAGTAATTTTTCTACCCTGCGCCCGGTATTAACCCACTCCTGGGCTAACCGTATCAGGGGTTGTTTAAACCGCCAGGCCCGGTTGGCCTCTAAAACAGGCTCTACCAAACGGTCGTGGGCCAACTCATACCAGGTGCCGCCAGTTCTCACGTCAGGGCGCAAAATAAATTTACTGGCTACAAAGTCGATGGTGGAGGTTGGTAAACCACCGGTTTCTTCTTTCCCCCGGAAAACCATGCCCCGCGTTCCGGCTTCAGTGGTAAGCTGGTCCTCAAACCAATCCCGCAGATCAGTTTCGGAGAGGTCGGTTTCCCGGATGGTCTCGGCCACGATTTGCTCGTAAAACTGTTTCAGGGCGGTGTCAACATCACCCAAATCTTGCACATCCCGCCGGGTAATGGTATCGACCGGCAGCGGTTTTGTGTTCAGGTTCTCCCAGAGACGGTAACAAACCACCTGTAACTGAACCGGCTCCACAAATTCGACCAGATAGGTTTGCTCATTCTCACCTTGGGACCGAACCTGCCTTAAGTTGTCAACCAGAATTTCGGCCACCTCCGGGGCAAAGGGGCGTTCCCCCTTTGCGGCGGGGCGTTTTATGGCTTCCAGAGCCGCCTGACGATGCAAACGGCGCATGTTAAAGCGCGTACTCAACTCGCCCGGCAATAGGGCCGTGTAGGGGTCCAGGCCGGCCACATAATCTTCGCGCAGGGCCAAAATAACCCACAGCAGGGGGTGATCATTAATGGCCTGGCGTAGTTGTCTGAAAAAGTTCTCTCGTTTGGCCCACTGTTCGGCGTTGCTGGTCAGAATTTCCTCGAACTGATCGATAATCAAGACCCGACCTTCGTTTTGGTCGTCATCGCTCGTCTCAGGAGTGGGCCGGTACTGGTGTAGATATTCGGCCAGCGTTATGCGGGTCAAGGCGGTGGCCTGATGTTGGTTTTGGTCTAAATTGAGGAGCAGGTTAAAGACAAAGATGTTATCCACTTCGTCGATGCCGGCCGGCAGGTTGCCGCTCACCCGGCCCACCGGCAGGACCTCAAAATTCTCCTGTCGCAAGCCGGGGGCCAGGCGAGTGTTGATCAGGGAGCTTTTACCCGCGCCTGATTGGGCGTAGAATAAGACCAAGCGCTCGGTCAGTACCAGGGATAATAAGTCGCGCGCTTCCCGCTCGCGGCCAAAAAATAGCTCTGCCTGGTCCTCTCTAAAAGTGCGGGGACCAACATAAGGATTATCAAAGGCCAAACTCATACTTAAAATTCCTCCCATTTTTCCCACAGGGTTTGCATAAAGCTTTGGGGGGTGCCCCAATAAATATCAAATTTGGCCTGATCAAAGTATTGGTGCAGGTAGTTTTGAAATTCTTGCGGATCGTTTACCCCTTCTATATCGGTGTGCGGCAATTGAATAGCAAAGCTACGCGAACGGCGCGGCAAATCTTTGATCAAACCCTGGAGTAGAACTCTCAGGTCCCAGGCATGCAGCTCGTACCCCAGCAATAACAATTGTGATGAAGATAAAGCATTGCGGATGGTACTGGGGATAAAATCAGCTTTTTTGAAATGTCGGGTCACATTGACCAGAAACTCCAGGTGATCATCCTCGGTTAAGACCAGCGAATCAGGATAATCATCTATGCCGTGCAGATGATAGACTAACGGGTTTTCCACCGTTGGCTCAAAATCCTGGTCGATCAGGTATTCAGGCGGAAGGTTATCTTTTAAGTCATCCCGCCAGCAATAAACTTCGGTGCGGGGTGTTTTGCTCATAGCAGTCAGGGCCGCTTCCATAAAATGATGATGGCTGGTAGTCAAGTAAATGGGCAGGTCGAGCGAGGCCAGAATGTTGAGCGGGTTATCCTGTTCCTCTTTGAAATCAGGATAGTTGAGACGGTTGGTGGCTAATTGAGATAAGGATAAGGTTTTAACATCACGTTTTAGCTTGGCTTTATCCAAAAAAGCCGGTTTATCACCTGACTTTGCTCTGACGAATTTCAGCAGTTGGCGATTCAAAAAAAGGAGGTAATCATTTTTGGCCTGCACCGGGTCCCTTTCGGTGATGCTGAGAAATTGGGCGGCCCGGGTTAGATTATCACAATCGGTTAGGGGATAGCTAATGTGGGTGGACCAGGCTTGCACCAGATTATCATTGCCAAACAAAGTGTCATTCATTACCCCATTGCTGATGATGGGCGTAAATCGTTGCTTGTCAATGCGGCTAATAATAGAGTCCCATTTGATTTTCTTGTTATCTAACATGTTCTCAGCTCACCATTACTTTCTAAATCCAAGTTTAAACATCCAAAGCGACCCGAAAGCCGAGGTTTCGATCATAAGCATCAGGCGCATAATACTCACGCTGGCTACAGCCCACTTGATTTTGGCTTTCATTGTAAGCGCCTCCCCGATAGATCCGAAAAGCGGGCGGGGTAACATCTAACTTTTCTCGGCCATCATTCTGGTACGGATAGCTAAAGTCGGCCTTTGTTGGCCGGCTGCCCCACAGGGTGACGGTCCATTCCCACACATTGCCCACCATATCATAACAGCCATAGGGACTTTTACCTGGCTTGTAATAATCCACCGGGGTTGTTTTGGGATTATTGTAGTTGCAATATTCATTGTTCAATTCATCTCCCCACGGATACAGGCGTCGATCTTTAGCGCCCCTGGCGGCTTTCTCCCACTCCGCTTCGGTCAGCAAACGATAATTCCGGCCTGTTTGTCTACTCAACCAGCGGCAATAGGCCAGAGCATTATCCCAACTGACACAAACAACCGGATGTTCAAGCTTTTTAGCAGGTGGATTGAGACCCCGCCAGCCTGAACCTCGTTCAGGGGCTTGCTCCGGGTGTTGTTTTACAAATTTGGCATATTCGCTATTAGTGAGCGGATATTTGCCAATCTTGTAAGCAGGTAAGGTTAAGTGATGTTGTTTCCAGGGCCCCTCAGTATCTACACCCATCCAAAATGGCCCGGTCGGGATGAGAATGGTTTTCGGCTCAAATTTAAGGTGTGGTTTCTCCTCAAGCGCCGGTTTGACCTCGTGCGGTGTGCCGGGTAAATCACCCTGTCCCGGGCCGTAGATATGGTAGTGATATTCGGTCTTATTCCCGGCCACCACATCTTGGCCCGCCGTGACGCCGGCATCAATGTCACCCTGGACGGTAATTGTCCCCCCGCTGACACCAGAGATGTTGACTCCACCGATGTTGGTTTCGTCGGTCATTGGCTTTGCTCCTGTTTGAACCTCTGGCCTCTCCCGCTTTGCTGACTTTTCTGCAAACTCTCGTGCTTTTTCAAACCCTGAAACAGTCAGCTTAAATAAACCATCATTATGACTAATCATGCCACGTTGACAAAGATCGTCAAATGCTTCGAGATACTTTGCTGCATATACAGGATCATTCTCATCTACAAAGTTTTCTACGCCTGTTCTAATCCAATATCCTGGTATTTCTTGTACAGATATTCTGTGAAACACTCCATCTTTCGCCGCAGCAATAAGCAACTCTTTTTCTTCTGTCGAAAATTTCGCTTCGGTCTCTTTGCCTGCTGCTTGCTTTCCTGTGACAGTGGCAATGATTTCAGCCACAATGGTGGTCAGATTTTTGTCAACGTGACTGCCTCCCTCACCCCAAACGGGTCGCTTGCTGGCTGGCCTGACCTGCATGGTGGTCAGCCAATCGGTCGCCTGCCAGACGCAATGCTTGGCAATGACCGGCGCCACCACCAGCCCCTCTTCAGCCTGCCGTTTCAGAATAAGGGGCACAATTCTCTCAAGGATAAAATCCGAGCCTAAAAAAGAAGCCGTAATCAGCAAAACAGCCACCTTCGCCCGGCCAATGGCTTGTTCGATTTCGACTTCCCAATTAGCCCCCAGACCAATCTGATCATCACTCCAAACAGTAATACCACGTACCGCTCTCAGTTGGGTCAGCAGTTGATTTTTTTCTTTTTCGTCACTTGGATCGTAACCGACAAAGACAAGAGGTTGGGTCATTTTGCTTGTTCCTGAGTTGAGACCTTTCGGGTTTATCATTTGACATCGTCCTGACGTGACATCTATCTCTTCCCGCTAAAAACAAAACGCCCAGACTTTGACCAAGCCGGGCGATTGAGGTAAGATTAACTATAATAAAGGCTTTGGCCGGGTGGTGTGGACCTGGTCAAATGCTAGTTGAATACTCCTCGATATCACTGGGGGGTATTTTTTGTTGAGCCAGTATACCACGAGTCTTAAGATAAAAGCAACGGCAATGGATTATTCTGCCACAGCATGGTAGCTCTCCAACTAGGGCTAAAAGATTATCAGGGACTAAAATAATTTACGATTTCGGATTGCCGATTGACGATTGAAATTGCTACCAGAGTTAATCGCAAATCCAAAATTGTAAGTTGGTCTCTGGCAAAATTGTTTACAAAGTGAGTTCGACAATCTTTTGTCGATGTGAGACCGGTTAGGGCATACCCATTTGTTTTGAGCCATTTTTCTTTTCCCTACTATTTTTCGTCGGTGTCGGCAGCGGATTGCTGTTTCGTTTTCATCTCGGCCAGGCGACGTTCCATCTCAGCTTCGTGTTCCAGAGCTGTGGTTCGCCACTCGGCTAACTCCGGCCCGGTGTAGTTGTTGAGCAGAGCCAACTGGTACAATGCCGTACACAGTAACGGGTCGTCAACCCATTCGTAATGTTCTTTTAGATAGGTGATGGCCGCTGGATGGCCTAGGGCGGTCAGGGCCTCGACTTCATACTCGGCTATTGATTGTTTAACAGACAGGTAATCTAACAAGCCTTCAACCGAGGCTTTGGTTGGGATGTTGCCCAAGGCAGCACAAACATAAATGTCATAAACAAAATCAACCAAGCCCAATCTCTCCGCCGCTGGAGCAATCGCACCCGGCCCGATAGCCACCAGGATGTCTCCGGCCGCTTCCATCACTTCATCAGCTTGGAGGTTGTCCATCAGGCCCAGAATGGCCGGAACCGCCACATCAACTTCACCGGGGTGTGCTTGTGCAATTCGTTTCAAGACATTCAGAGCACGAGACACGGCCCAAAAGTGATTGCTTTCCAAAATATCAATCATAAAAGGTACAATACCTGGGCCAAGGGCTACGATTTGGTCAACCACATCCGACATGATATACATTCGGGGCGATTCCAGAATGTCCAACAATATCGCCTGGCGGATCATTTCATTCGGTGCAGCCCGGAGCATCGCCTCATCATCCTGATCGGTCAGAACCAAACCCAACAACGTCATACCCAGGGCCACCATATCCTGATATTGTTTGGGGTTGGTCGGGGAATGATCAACCAGCGTAGTGAGCATAAAGTGGGCATAAAGCGTTCGCCAGCGGTAGCCAGCAAGTCGTTTTTCGCTGTCCCAAGCCGCCATCCAGGTCGGTAAATCGTCATTACGCTCGGCGATAACCCGCTCCAATTCAACCAGGATATGCGGCAGCAGCCCGATGTAAGACCCGCTGGCTACAACTTCGTCAAGGGCCATCTCGAAGGTCTCTGAGTAGGGAACTTCTTGATCCAGCCACTCATCCAGCAATAAGATCATGTTGTCCAGACTGTCGGCCATGATATTAATCAGGTCCCGAAGCAGGGGGCCACCCTCAACCACTTCAGCCAGAGCAATGGCGGTATGTTCCCAAGCATCGGCAGCGTGGGGTTTCAATTGGCCGTAGCGCTGCACCAGATGAGACAGGGTGTCCGGGTCGGCAAATCTGAGCAAGCCTTGAAAGGCAGTGTAAGTCAGGCGGTCATCGTCCTGGTAACGCTTCACAAAGTGCCACAAGGCTGACCGGGCTACCTGATCAGGATAGTGGCCCAGAGCATCGACAAGGCTAACCATAGCCCAGTTTTGGGTCTCGGCAGGTGAATGGTGGGCCGGGATCGCTTCCAGATCGGCCACCAGTTGCGGCAGCAAGGTCGGTGAGCGGAGTTGGCCCAGGATGAATGTGAACCAACTCTTGGCAGACCCTTCGCTCTCTTTCCATGCCGCTAACAGGGCTGGCTCGTAGTGCCTGTCGCCGCTTTGTTCGATAGCCTGGGCTGCCGTAATTTGCAGGTGGGTATTGGGGTCGGTCAGCAAACCGACCAAGCTTTCGGCGGCCAGGTGGGGATATTGCTCCTTGATACGATACGCAGCCCATGTGCGGATCATCGCTTCAGGGTGTTTTAGAAAAAACTGATAATCGTTAAGAAACCAGATAGGTCGGTGTTTGTAAGTCATAGAGAAGATTATACCATTTAATAACGAAATTGAGTTATTTTGGTATCCACTCCAAATTCATGGGGATATGAAAGTAGTCCCACATATAGAACTGAGCTTTCCTATGCTGAATTCATTCAGAATTTTGTCAGAATTGACGTGAGAAACCCAAGACGTTTATGCTTGGGTTTCTCACAGTTCAAGGAGATTTTCTGCGTATTGGTGTTGGAGCTATTCAACCTGGGGAATATACAGACAGCGAAGGCCATTTGCAATCTGGGACGATAGCCCAGCTGTCTTTTTTGGGCCTGAGCATCCTGATCTTGAACAGGATTTAAATGTTCACGAAGAACAAATAATGGTCGTAGCGGGATACCGTAAATTCTGGACGCACCCCCTGGTTATTCGGTTTTTTAGGCAACTTGTAGCCGGGGGCGGAATTTATAACCGTAAACAATAATGCCTTCATCGCCCTGGGTTTGTAGTTTGCGGGTGACCATTTCAACGGGCATCCCGATTTCAACCTCATCATTGTTGACATCGGTCAGTTGGGCCGTAATTAAGGGGCCTTCCTCTAATTTAACCAAAGCTACGGTGTAGGGGACCATCTCTTCATACCCTTCAGGTGGGTTATGGACGGTTGAGTGTGAATAAATTTCGCCCTGCCCGCTGAACTTAAATTCGGGTTGGGGTGAGTCGTCGGCACATTTGGGGCAGACATCACGAGGGGGGAACATTTTGTTGTTACAGGTGGGGCAAACTTCGCCTACCAGTTGATAGCGTTGAGCTTTTAATCTCCAATGTCTTGCGATTTCGATGGTCATAGTTTTTCTCCTAATATTATTTGGATGGTTAATTGATGCGCTCAAAAATATGGGTGACAATGGTTGCGCCACTGCCCCCAATGTTTTGGGTCATGCCCAAGTTGACATTTTTTAGCTGATTATGGCCAGCTTCGCCGCGCAGTTGCTGGCTGGCTTCTACAATTTGGTAGAGGCCAGTGGCCCCCACAGGATGACCGCGAGCCTTGAGACCCCCCCGGGTTGTAATTGGAATTTTGCCGGCTGGGGTAATTTCACCATCGCGGGCCAGCCATGTGCCCTGACCTCGTTTGGCAAAAGCACAGGCTTCTAAACTTAAAGCGGCCATAATAGTAAAGGCATCGTGCAGTTCAAAAAAATCAATGTCTTGAGGGCTGACACCCGCCTGACGATAAGCCTGTTGAGATGAGTCCTCAGCCGCTTGCAACCATAAGGGGTCGCGGCGGTCATGCACACTCAGGCTGTCGGTGGCAACGGCACTGGCTTTAATGCGAATGGCCTTGTCGGTAAATTCACGGGCCTGATCGGTGGGGCAGAGGATGACGGCGGCGGCTCCATCGGCTATGGGACTGGCATCCATCAAACCAATGGGGTCAGCAACCATACCCGATTTCATAAAAATATCTTTGTTGATGGGGCGTTGGAACATGGCGTTGGGATTGCCGGCGCCATTGGCATGGGCATTAAGGGCAAAACCAGCAAAATCTTCGCGCTTTAGCTTATGCTCATACATATAACGTCGCATAATCAAAGCATTTAAGGCCACAAAGGTAATGCCATGAATCACCTCATAATCGGCATCAGCCGCCGAAGCCAGCCCGGCGGTTAAGGCGCTGCCTACATTGTCGGTCATTTTTTCAATGCCAAGCGCGATAACGATGTCCAGCAATCCGCTGGCAACACCCATATAAGCCTGTCGAAAAGAGGCCGCAGCACTGGCACAAGCCGCCTCAACTTTTATGGCCTCGATGCCGCGCAGCCCCGCAAAATCGGCAATAAGCGGCCCTAAATGGGCTTGACCTGATACTTCACCAGAAAGCATATTGCCGACATACAGGGCATCGGGCCGTTCGATGTTGGCATCTTTCATGGCTGCGGCAAGGGCATCATAAGCCAGGTGACGCAAACCCCGGTCCCAATGTTCTCCCACGGGAGTTTGGCCTATTCCAATAATTGATACATCTCGCATAGTTAATCTCCGTTCAATTCAAGCTTAGGGCTAAGGATTGTTTTAAACCGGGAATTTACCCGTCCATTCCCGGTGCAAGTTTCTGGTTTTAATTAATCCTCAATCCTTAGTGTAGTTGTAATTTCTGGCGGTAGCGGGCGTAGGTGGCGTAGTCAATTTCTATACGGCGATTAATATAATCTTGGGTAACTGGGGCTAGACGCTTTTTGGCGGTAATTTTGGCGCTGACTTCAATTGAAAAGGCATCACTGCCGGCCCCAGACCCAAAAGAAATACACAGGATTTTATCACCGGGTTGGGCAATGTCTAAAACAGCGGTCAAACCTAACAGACTGGCCCCAGCATACGTATTACCTATGATGGGCGATAGTAAACCTGTCACCCATTGCTCTTTTTCAAAACCAAGCATAGCGGCCATACGCTCCGGGAATTTTTTGTTGGGCTGGTGCAAAACAACATGAGCATAATCTTTGGCCGTTCGTCCCATTTCATTCAGTAAGGTTTCTGCGGCGGCGGACACGTGATGAAAATAGGCTGGTTCGCCAGTAAAGCGTTGGCCGTGGCTAGGATAATGGGTGGTGGGGCGTCGCCAAAAGTCGGGGGTGTCGGTGACGTAAGAAAAAGTAGTTTCAAAACGGGCCAAACTTTCAGCCGCCGGGCCAATGATGTAAGCCGCACCACCCGCCGCGGCGGTGTATTCCAGAGCATCTCCAGGGCGACTCTGAGCGGTATCTGCTCCAATGCCCAATACATATTGGGCCATACCCCCGGCTACAAAACCGATACCAGCCTGGATGGTTTCGGTACCTGCTTTGCAAGCAAATTGCCAATCAGCAGCCTCGGTGTGGGGTGTAGCCCCAATTGCTTCAGCAATAATGGTGCTGGTTGGTTTAACGGCATAAGGGTGGCTTTCACTGCCAACCCAGACCGCCCCAATATTTTGGGGGTCAATTCCAGAGCGGACCAGCGCGTTGCGGGCTGCTTCCAATCCAATGGTCATTGTGTCTTCATCAGGGCCGGGTACAGCTTTTTCGGTGATGGGTACACCCCCTTTACCATCTGTCCACACCCGAGCTATCTCTCGGGCTGGGATACGGTATTGAGGAATGTAACTCCCATAACCGACAATGCCGATATCAGCTACAGGTTTCATTAATGACATAAATTACTCCAATTGATTTGAATATTAAGTTCAGGTCTGCTTCACCAGGCCCACTAATTCCCTGGCCCGCTCTGCTCGAATAGTTCCTTCGGCCACCAATTTATTAGCGATTTCTTGCACTTTGGCCCCCTGCGCCCCAACGGATAGGGCCACTTGGCGGGCATGGAGGCGCATGTGACCCTGCTGAATACCTTCTGTAGCCAGGGCACGGATAGCCGCCAAGTTTTGAGCCAGACCAACCGCAACCATAATTTCAGCCAGAGTGCGGGCATTAGGGTGTCCCAAAATTTTCATAGCTACCCGAGCGGTGGGATGTGCTTTTGTGGCTCCCCCCACTGTGCCGACACTTAAGGGCATATCCAGCGCCCCACGCAGATGGGTGCTGGTGTTGGCTTTGGTCACTATTGACCAGGTGGTTAAACTACTATACCGCCCCTTACGGGCAGCATAAGCGTGTGCTCCGGCTTCAATGGCTCGCCAATCATTGCCTGTTGCTATGGCTACGGCATCAATACCATTCATGACGCCTTTGTTATGCGTTGCCGCCCGGTAAGGGTCAGCATCCGCTAAGGCCCAAGCCTCAAAAACAAACTGAGCCACTTGAGCGCCGCTGACATCTCCCTTAGCCAATTGTTCAATTGGAATCAAACATTCCACTTTAGCGGTGCGCTGGTCGGTAAGGTTTGATAAGATGCGTAAATTGACTCGCCCACCAGTGATTTGCTCAATCAAGGGGGCAATACCCTCAGCAGCGGTGTTGACAGCATTGGCTCCCATTGCATCCCGACAATCATATAATATATGAACAATAAGCATGGGGCCGGCGGCTGTGTTGGGCAACAAACGATATTCAATGCCTTTAGCTCCCCCGCCTAATTTTTGAATGGTCGGATGATGTTGGTTGGCCGCAGCCAGTAGGTCGCCTTCAGCCACTTTAAGTTGTTCGACGGCTTTATCTAAATCTGATATATCCAGGAGTTGTACCTGTCCAATCATAATGGGGTCGCTGCTGCTGGTCTTAAAACCACCACCAGCCCGGATTAGTTTGGCCGCATAACTTACCCCAGCCACGATGCTTGACTCTTCAACTACCATAGGGACTACAAGTTCTTGGCCGTTGATAAGAAAATTGGTTGCCAATCCTAACGGTAAAACGTAACGGCCAACGACATTCTCTATCATAGCGTTGGCTTGTTCGGTGGAAAGTCCAACGTTTAAGGCCATTAACTCAGCCTCGCTCAAGTTGGCATAGTCGGCTAACTTTTGCAAACGTTCTGCTGGTGATAATTTGTAGAGACTTTTTAAGCTACTATTTTGACTCACAGCAATTACCTTTGTGGTTGAATGGTGAGAAACCCAAGTATAAATGTCTTGGGCTTCTGATTTAGTACCTTAAATCAGCTCAAATGGGTCTCTTGTGAAATAGAAACATTTTCACTTGGGAGAAGTGGCTTCTCAGCTTCTCCATAAAATTAGGGTTTTTCCCCGTAATTTACTTTATTTTACAATAAAAAGACTCTCAAAAACTATCAGGTTGGGTTAAAAATCACTTTTATAACTATAAAGCAACAATTTTTAAGTAATACAGGTTGTTATTTTATGTTTTTTACCATATTGGAAATGAGAGTAGGACTATTGTTTTCTTGTCATAGTATTGAGCAAATGTTAAAATATATAGTATACTTAGGAATGAGATTTTAATAACTGTCCTGTTTGCTGATAACACAATATTAAGTAATGCGTAGTACTTTGTAAACAAAGTCGTAGTGCGTGAAAAACCCCCCACTAAAGTAAGGGGGCTTCGGGTTTGACATATCAAACCAAAACGCTCAATGGGGTTTTTCTTATATTTGATATCTCAAATCAGAAAAGCCGTATTGAGCTTATGATAAAGCCAAGATTCTGGTCCCTCATTCTTGATGAGAATTCATCCCAAGCCCACCGCGTGGGGCAGCCCACTGTGTGGGGCACTAAAGCACTAAGCTTTGTAGTGTAAAGCAGCTTTCCCGACTTTTCTAGTAAAGGGGAATTTATACGCAATACTTAGTACGCAGAAATGGGACAGTTAATTAATCTTTGTTCCTTATTTGGGGGAGGAATAAGAAGCAATTGGATTTTCAAAATGTTGGTGGTAGCCGTAACCAAAATCTAGAAATGCAGATAGCCCGTCTGGAGATGATTCTGGATATAAGTCGCTCCCTTAATTCTACGCTTGACTTGGATGCGCTATTGCAATCTATTATGGAAGTGGCTACCCAATTAACGAATGCTGAAGCGGCCAGTATTTTGCTTGTCGAGAAAAAGTCGGGCGAACTTTATTTTGAGGCAGCAACAGCTAATCAGGCTGCGATGGAGCGGATTCAGGTGCCAATGGAGGGTAGCATTGCCGGCTGGATTGTTCAAAATGGTGAAGCTCTGGTCATTGATAATGCCCAACAAGATTATCGCCATTTTGCTGGCGTTGATCAACAAACAAATTTTGTAACTCAAAATATTTTAGGGGTTCCATTGACGGCTAAACAAAAAACAATTGGGGTTTTAGAAGTTGTCAATAAGCATGGTAAATCTGGTTTCAGTAGAGATGACATCAACATTTTGAATATTTTGGCAGATCAGGCGGCAGTTGCTATTGAAAATGCACGCCTTTTCCACCAAAGTGATGAATTGGCAAATGTTGTCCATGAATTACGCTCACCTATGGTTTCAATTATTGGCTACAGCGAGTTAATGCTGATGCAGCCCAATATGTCGCCTGAGCAGTTGAGAACGGTGTTAGAGAGTATCAATAAAGAAGCCAATCGTTTATCGCAGATGATTAATGATTTCCTGGATTTAACCAGATTGGAAACCGGGCGCACCCGGATGGCAAGTGACCCGGTAGATTTGTCACGCTTGGTTCAAGAAGTTGTGGACCAACTTTATCCCCAGGCTGTTAAAAATGAAGTCAAGGTATCTTTGCAAGTAGGCACTGATATTCCTGAACTTAAGGGGGATAACAATCGCTTGAAACAGGTTATTCTCAACCTGGTTGATAATGCTATCAAATATAATTGGCAAGATGGCGAAGTTAAGGTGGAGTTATCTTGTAACGAGGTTAGAGTACAATTGTCTGTCTATAACACAGGTCAGGGTATTGGCCGGGATGATTTGGAGTTGGTTTTTGATAAATTCTATCGTATCCAGGTTGAGGAAAATGAGGTGCGGGGTACGGGTTTAGGTTTACCCATTGCCAAACAAATCATCGAAGCCCATGGCGGTGATATTTGGGTCGAGAGTGAGGTTGGGGTCAGCAGCACCTTTACCTTTAGTTTGCCCTTACAGCCAATAACCTGAATGTGTCGAAAAGCCCCCCAAAGGGGAGGGCAACGGCTAAAACCCCCCCTTATGGGATGGAGGGGCTGGCTGGGTAGTTACAAAGAACCAAAAATAAAAAGGGTTTCCCTTCAATTGGGGAAACCCTTTTTATAATTTATAGGTGATTCTTTCTTCTAACTTTGGGCGCGTACTTCGGTTGGGCTGCCATTTCGACGGAACATGCTGCGAAACTCACCATATTGCCAGGAAACAAGAAGCGGAACGGCGTTAAAAATGGAGGAGTAGGTCTCGCTGATAACCCCAATTAAGATAATGGCCATAAATTGTTTGATAGTTGCCCCCCCAAACAGCAAGATTGCCATGACAACAAACATGGTACTGACAGATGTGCCCATGCT
>PJEL010003386.1_pt1 | contig 13712 bp, 13 predicted proteins | sample 1853271 | NCBI WGS metagenome assembly PJEL01 (sample SAMN08108733, study PRJNA415343) | Invertebrate metagenome, whole genome shotgun sequencing project. | host: Globobulimina | place: Sweden: Gullmar Fjord | collected 2015-08 | reverse complement strand
AGCAGATTGTTATTTTTTCGAACTTTAACTTGCTTTTTCAATTTATAATTAATAAAATATTGTTTATTGTTTTAACTTGCAATGACTATAAAATATATGACAAATAAAAGTGATTATAGGTCCTTTGGATCCTCTGAAAGTGAGATAATAATAAATTTAGCCTAGAATTACTTAAATTAATGTCATTAAAAAACAATTTAATGAAGAATGGAATTACACTATTGGTTTCAAAATGAGTAAATTACTCTTACTTAAACCCTTAAATACTTTTATCAATTTAATGAAAATGTGAAATTAATCATCAAGTATTACAAGAAAATACCTATCAGTGTGGTATTAGTCAAAATAGCTAAATTGGCTGTAATTAAAGCCTTTACTGCAAGAGACATAATTTCTTTTTGACGTTCAGGAATTATACTTGTATATACTCCCACTATTACCCCTAGGCTTCCAAAATTTGCGAAATTAGAAATCGAACATATGGTTAATACTGCATTCTTATACGAGAACTTATTGACAATAGATGCAAAATCTTTATATGCTAATAATTCATTAAAAATATTTCTTGTAGCTAAAATATTGGAAGCTTCTGAAATATTTTCAAAGTCAATACCAATTAGCCAAGAAATGGGGTAAAATATCCACCCCATGATTATTTGTAAAGATAATTCGTGATCAGTAAAATTTAATATTAAAATTATTTGATTAAGCAAGTTAATCAGAAAGATAAATGATAAAAGCATTAAAACAACCCTTATATATAAAGAAGCTCCTTCCATGGTTCCTTTATAGATAGAGTCTAATAATCCAGAAGATAGTTTTTCGGATTTAAACTCTTGTTTATAACTATCTTTTTCTTCTTGAGGAATAACAATCCTAGAAAATATAAGAGCAGTTGGAATCGATGTAATCAACGAAATAATAATAATATTATTAATGTTTGGAAATCCTAACTTCATCATGTTATTAATGATAATTATTATACCAGTTGAAAGACCCGATGCCCCACAAGTCATCATTGCAAAAAGTTCTGACCGAGACATTGTTTTAAGATAAGGGCGAATTAGTATTGGGGTTTCAGACTGGCCAACAAAAATATTGGCTACAACACCAAATCCTAAGGGACCAGAAGTATTAAATAAATATCTAAAAATTAATGAGAATGGCTTTATAATGATTGGCAAAATACCCAAATAATGGAGAACTGAACTAAGAACGCTGATAGTAATGAGAATAATAAATCCATGTATAGCTAATATGAAACCCATATTACCAGAGGGACTAGATAAGTCTCCAAGCAAAAATTCTAATGAATTTAAAGTAGTAGAATGAATAACTAATAACCCTCGATCGACAAAAGTTAAAACAGACTTTAAAAGACAAAGGCGGAAGGAAAGAAATATCAAAAATAAATTGGTTAAAGACCCTTTCAATAATAGGGAATAGGAAATTTTTTTTTTATTTTCACTAAGCAGAATCCCCAAAGAGAGGAATAATGTTACTGAAAATAAGACTCTAATAATTTTTAGAATTGAAAAATGTTCCATATCGTTTCTATGACTTTTGTAATGATGTTATTATCTCTTTAAAAGCATAAGTAATCATCTTGGTACCTATGCTGTTTCTATCTGACTTTGGAATAATCAAATTGGCAAAGAATTTAGTTGGTTCAATAAAATTGAAATGCATATTTCTTACATGACTAAGATATTGAGAGATTACAGAATCTAATGTTCTTCCTCGATGTTTAATATCTTGTTGAATACGTCTTATTATACAAAGATCTAGAGGAGTATCTATATAAATTTTTACATCAATCAAGTTTCTCACCTTTATGTTATTAAAAAGGAGAATCCCTTCTAATAGATAAATTTCACCTGGCTCTACAAGTTTGTACTGCTCAGACCTGATATGGTTATGATAATCATAGACAGGTACTTTAATGGGATGATTATTTTTCAAAGCTTTTATGTGGGAAATTAACAATTCATAGTCAATAGAATTGGGGTGATCATAGTTGTTTTTTTGTCGCTCACTAAAAGACAGGTGGGAAAAGTCTTTATAATAACTGTCAATATTAATAAGTTGCACTATCTTATTATGAAATTTGTTAAGTATATCTTTAGTAAAATCTGTCTTGCCAGAAGCTGAAGGGCCTGTTATACCTATTAATACATTATTCATAGATAAGGAAATATTTAGAGGAACTTCATAAGGTTCACATTGAAAATAAAAAAAATACTACACTTATAGAGACTGTAAATTTAAGTCTGTCTAGAGCCCTAACTTGCCCTAATACCTAAGGGCATCCTATTACCAAATTTTATAGATAACTGCTGTGCAGTCAAGCCCCAACTATATATTGGAGAGATCCATTTTTTGGCAATATTCTTTGTAGCTAAATATACCAGCTTGAGTAAAGCCATATTGCTAGTAAAGCAACCTTTTTTTGTTTAGTTACCTTTCGTATCTGTCTATGGTACACTTCTACGGTATAGTAGTGTAAGCGATTTTACGAATATCTGGGTTATATTCAAAATAAGTACTCAATTTTGCACAATTATATTCCCATGATTTTATTACTACAGGATATTTGGCACCCCATTTTCCTCCCAGTTTTAATAAATTTTCTTCTGCTATATTTTTTGTGTTTGCTTTGTATCCTAAAATGAATTTTGGAATTAGTACTATGATTTTTTAGATTTAAGATCCTTCTGAAAAACTCAAAAAGCCACTCCATCGTTATTAAATTAATAACTAGAAATTCATTTTAGGTTTGTATACTTCTTTTAAATTACACATAAATTCTTTTTGATCTTTGGATGCAACATATTGAGAGGGTGGAGTTTTAAATGTGTGCCCGGCATGGATATACTCATCACCATTGAAAATGAAGTTAAAATGATACGTAACTGCCCGATTATCAATGTTGTGTTTATTCAAAATGATAGCCTTTGGGTATATATAGACAGATAGACAGCGTCAGGGATAATGCGATGCTTCTTCTTATATGTATTGGTATATATCGATAGATACTACTTAAAATCCTCTTTTTTTTATAAATTGGCAATGCGTTTCTAGAAATGTTGCGCATTTAAATATGTTTAAACTATAGTAATGAAGATCTCTTTAAACTGGCTAAAGCGCTATTTGGATATAAACGAAGATATTAAATATATAGAACACTCTCTTACAGATATTGGATTAGAGGTATCTCATATAGAGTTCTTCTCTATGCTTAATGAAAATTTAATTATAGGAAAAATTGTTTCCTGCATACAACATCCTGATGCCGAACGTCTAAAAATTACTCAAGTAAATGTTGGTGATAAAGATGCGCTGCTAAACATTGTATGTGGAGCTCCCAACGTAAGGATAGGGCAGAAGGTTATTATAGCACCTGTGGGTATTGTATTAGATCTTGCCGACGGAACTCAGTTAAAGATAAAGAAAGCTAAAATTCGGGGACAAGTATCCGAAGGTATGATTTGTGCCGAAGATGAGATAGGACTTAGCACAAACCACGATACTATTATGGAGCTAGATACAGATTTGGATCCTGGAGTACCCGCTGTGCAGTACTTTGGCATTCAAAAAGATACTATCATAGAAATAGATATTACCCCTAATAGGACAGATGCTTTATGTCATATTGGAGTAGCGAGAGATTTGGCTGCTAGGCTGAAGAAAAATATTAAATACCCTAGTATAGATGAGGAACTGTTTTTCAAAAAAGATAATGACAGTAAATTAAAAGTCAAAGTCGAAGACCCAACCCTATGTGTCAGGTATTCTGGCCTAGTTATAAAGGATGTTGTGATAAAAGAATCTCCTATATGGTTAAAAGAAAAGCTTAAATCTATAGGTTTAACCCCGATAAATAATATTGTAGATATAACAAATTTTGTATTACAAGAATATGGACAGCCTCTCCATGCTTTCGATTATGATACTATTGAAGATCAAACCATTGTTGTAAAAACTATTGAGCCAACTGATTTTAGCTGTTTAGATAACAAGACTAGAAAACTCCACGGAGATGAAATTATGATATGCGATACTAAAAAGCCTTTATGTATAGCAGGAATTATTGGTGGAGAAAATTCGTGTGTAACTTCGGAAACAAAAAATATTTTTTTAGAAAGTGCATGTTTCAATCCTGTTTCAATATCAAAGGTTGCTAAAAAGTTAGGTATTAGCACAGACGCATCTTTTAGATATGAAAGGGGTACAGATCCAAACATTACTATTATGGCTTTAAAAAGGGCTGCAGAAATGATAGTCAAGGAAGCAAATGGGGCAATAGCTTCTGATATAGTAGATATATATCCAAAAAAAGTTGAAAAATCTAGAGTGAAATTAGATTGTAAATATCTCAACAAGCTTGTTGGTCAAGAAATTCTGAAATCAGAAATTATAGATATTCTCAAAAGATTGGAAATAAGATACAAAGACAATGGTGACATTTTAGATTTAGAAATACCTACTTATAGAATAGACGTAACCCGGCCTGCAGATGTTGCAGAGGAAATTTTGAGGATATATGGCTATAACAACATCAAAACAGTCGACAATAATGTGCAATATGAATATATAGCTCCTGATTCTAAAGCTACAAGTAATAGTAAAAGAAAAAATAAAATAGCAGATTTACTTGTTGCTAAAGATTACAATGAAATAATAACAAACTCACTCACAAATAGCGAATATAGCAAAATAGCACATTCAAAATGGGACTTTCCTATATCCATAAATCAAAATAAATATAGTATAGAAAAAGAAACTATAATGGATGGCTTTATGACACAAACATCAACCACCAAAAAGGATGAAAAAATAGATTTTGAAGCGTCGTCTCCGACTTTTTCGGAAGAAAACATAGAAGATAAGTTCCCCAATGTCGAGAAAGAAAGCATAGATATCTTAAATCCACTTAGCAGTATAACAAACTCTTTGCGTACTACATTACTTTTTTCGGGCCTCGAAGTTATTGCAAGAAATATAAATAGAGGTAATAAACACTTAAATTTATTTGAATTTGGTAAAATATATTATAAATCATCGAAAAAAGAAACATCTATAGATGCCTCAGAAGGATTCGATATCTTCGAAGAACAAAGACTAGGAATATGGCTTACAGGTACCAAGGATCAGCGTTTTTGGATAAAACAAAGCCAAGATTCTGAGTTTCAAAAACTTAACTCTGTTATTCATGGCATATTTGAAAAACTTAAAATTCCCATAAACACATTTTTAAAAGATAGTATCTTGTATTTTTGCACTGGCAAAGATCATAAAAACTCAATATGTAAATTAGGTATGCTAGGAGATAATATTTTAGAAAAATTTAAAATTCAACAAAATGTAGTGTATGGAGAGGTAAACTGGGAACTTATAAAAAATATAGTACGAAAAGAGACTGTATATACTTCAATATCTGTATTTCCTGCTGTAAGTAGAGACCTATCTCTAATTTTAGATAATAATATTATGTACGAAGAGGTGGTGAATGTTACAGAATCTTTAAACGACCCAAAAATACAGCAAATATCTTTAGTAGATACATACGAGAGAGAAAAGCTACGAGGGAAAAAAACTTATACCATAAACTTTAAACTCAGAGACTTTAAAAAGACTTTGAAAGAAAAAAACATAAATAAAACTATGGCAAATCTTATAAGTGTATATGAAAAACAATTGGGAGCAGAAATTAGAGATCACTAACTGGTGCGACATTGCGCAGCTCGTTAATTGAGACAGATATAAAATCAATGCTTAAACTAGAACAGTATAAAAGATATGGATTATGTACTTGTACTATATTGCAAGTAATATTTATCACTATCGTTCTGCTTACAAATATTATTACGGGAAAATATATAACAATATTGAAAATACCTCTCACGGCGGGAATAATAACTTATCCCATAACATTCCTTATAACAGACATAATCTCAGAAGTTTATGGCAAGCAAAAAGCTAGCGAAACGGTATGGCTAGGACTTATTGCGAGTATTGTGATGATTATCATACTTATGGTTGTTAAAGTTCTGCCAATACACCAAAATTCTCCAGTAGATACAGAGAGCTTTAATAAAGTTTTCTACTTCACTCCAGGCATTGTTTTTAGCTCCATGATTGCATATTTGGTATCTCAGTTCTGTGATGTACATATCTTTCATTTTATTAAAAATAAGACAGGCGGGAAGCATTTGTGGTTCAGAAATAATGTTGCTACTATCATAAGCCAATTTGTAGACACAATAACTTTTGCTGTTATAGCGTGGATTGTATGGAAGGTCTTTTCTGCAGAAAATATGCTTCCTTCATTTAGTTTGTGGTTTAAGATTGCAAGAAGTGAGTTTTTTGTTAAATGTATATTTGCCTTTCTAGATACTCCTATTTTGTACTTTGTTTTGTGGGGAATAAAAACGATTCCTGAAAATAAATATAATTTTTAAAATATCCATAATCTATTATTTGAAATAAACAGGTTTATTGTTGCATTATTGGTGATTATTTATTAAATTTGTGCTGTTTTATTTACGAAAAATTATATGAGAGACTTGTTACAAATAAAGGGTTTTTCCCAAATATGGTTCAGAGATGATTTTGTTTCTTTGGTTGAAGGATGGTAGATAACAGATTTATTATTTATGCATAATTTATTTTTAAATAATTTATTTTCCAACCATATGTCGGGACTTTTCCACCAATTGAATCCTGATTTTTTCCAATTATGTGCCATTTTTATGGGGTAATTACTAATTTTACGAATCATAATCGGTAACAGTTTAGAATTTACTAAATTGCCACTCCATCCGACACCAAGTTTAATAAACATGCATTGATGATTAATGTTGTAATTGTCGATATAAGAAAAAATAGTTTGAAATATATTTGGGCATAAAGTAATATCATCTTCTAAGAATAAAATCCATTCTGTAATATCATTACTATTATTAATGTATTTCCAAAAAAATAACCAATCAAAAGGGAGGCAAAATTCTTTTTTATTGGGAAGGGTACATAATGTTCTATTAAATTTCCTAGGATAAAATTGATTGTTGATATAATAATAATCTTCATTTATTTGTAATAGTGAAATAGGAAATTCACACTTAGATTCATATATATTTGGCATACGTAAATACATTGATACAAATATTTTTAATTTTTTATTAATATAACTTCGATCAGTGTATTGATTTCGTTTGTGTTATTATATGTATTTGTTTGCACAAAACATTTATTGTCAGCATTTTTATAATTGCCTTTTGTTATATTAGAGAGTTGATAAAGGTTTTCATTATTCAGTATTCTTACTTTATTATTTACGTCTGTAAAAAGTGAAGAATCGGTTAATACTAAACTTTATATTATGATGATGGCTATTAATAATAATATGTACGGTATAAATTTGGTAATACGCATTTTTTTAACTGCTACATTATCATGTTTTACTATATTTTTAGAAATTATATTTGTACAATCCTGTGTATCAAGGTTTTTATCTAATTCACAATAAGAATATTTCATTTCATTTCATTTTATTTTATTTTATTTTATTTTGAATTTCAACACCTGAACAGCTGAGAGTCATAAATAATATAACTTTATAACTCGAGTTACGCAAAGCAAATAAAAAATGATAAATTGGGGTGTTTTTAATAAAAATAGTTTTTAAGATGAAAATCATAGATTTATACACCACCTACTCGAGCTATGCATTCACATCGAAAACAAGCTGATTTTGCAGTTTTTTGAAATAAAAAATCATTGATTTTAGCGAAATTTTAAATACACTGCGTAATTCGAGTTGCTTACTTTACTCGAGTTATAATCATGCGATAGGCAGACGTGGAAAAGTAATAAATCCGATGACCTGTCTATACTAATAGATAGTTAATTTTCTACTCCAATTAACTATAGAATGATAGATAAAACTCAATACTATAAAGATAAAAAGACGTTGAAAGAAAAAAAAGAAGTAAGGTAACAAAAAATGAATATTTAAGAAAAATCCTTAAAAATTTAACAAAGCGATTAAAGGGTAATTTCAAATATATACTATACTCATTGCCATTGAAAGTGAAGTTAAAATGATACGTAACTGCCTGATTATCAATGTTATGTTTATTCAAAATGATACCCTTTGGGTATATTTATTTTAAAGTACGAATTTTCTTAGGTATTTTTTTGAAACTCTATTTTTTTGATAAAAATGAGTTTGTTTAACTATTTTAATTTCTAAATGCATATAGTTGTTTTTTTTATTTTATATATTTAGATTATTATTAGGAATAAAATTTCAATGAATTTAAATTTATTAAACTTAAAAGTGTATGTATAAGCTAGTAATAACTATTATTTTATTCTATTCTATATATATATTTATAGGATGTTCTTCTAATAATTCAATAAAAAAATAAATTTAGAAGATACAAAAAAAGCAATAGGTAATTTGCAATTTAAAGATATTGAAAAATCTGATTTTGATGAAACTAATTTTAACAAAATAAAATTAAAGTTATTAACAGCGCTGAATTCTTTTGGGGAAGAGGGTATTGATAAACTAGAAGATTTTTGCGATGACGCAGGCGAAAATATAGAATTTGATAAATTTCTCTTTGAGAATATTTTAGATTTAGATACAAGCATTTCTAAAGAATTCATAAAATATCTTAACTTAGAAAATAAATTTAATTGTGAATTAATATTAAAAATCATTGAAAAAATTTATGGTAAAATAAATATCAAAAATGAGAATGAAGAAATAAATTTTGATCATAATTATAATCAAGAAGATATTCAATGTGCAATGGAAGATTTTTTAAAAAAATATATTATTGAAAATGAGAAAAGTGAAAAAGGAGAAAATCTTTTAAAGGATTTAGAAAAACTTAAAGGATTATGTGGAGGTTTTGTGTTTTCATTTATAGCAGTACAACGAGATATTGATGTAAACCTAAAAGAAGGTTGGAAATATATTAACAAATATAAAAAAGAATGTCATATGCATTATTGGGGGGCAAAACCATATACATATTTATATAAATCCAGAAAAGACAAAATGCTTTATTTTATAAAAGAAATATTACATTTACATAATTTTTATAGGATAAGTCGAATCAAAAAGTCAAAAAATAATTTATAAATATCTGAAATTAGAAAAAAAATTAAATGAAAAAAAGAAGAAATATAATAAAGAAACGTTTAAAAACTATTTATTATCTTTAAATAAATATAAAAATGAGAATATATACATTAATATAAAATTGGTAAAACCATTCCATGCAATGCTGATTTTCAAAAATAAGAAAGGTGATATATTTTTCTTTGATTCTCTAGCTAATGGTTTTATCAAAAAAATCAACATAGAAAATGATTCATTTATCGATCTTTTTTGGAAATCCACATTAGCTAGTAGATGGAAAGGCACAGATGATATTAAGGAAAATAGAGGGATCTATAGAACTCTTGAAATTTCTACTTTTAAAGATATCTATACTGATAACCTTTGAAAATGAAGTTAAAATAATGCGTAACTGCCTGATTATCAATGTTATGTTTATTCAAAATGATACCCTTTGGGTATAGTATATAAATATTCTTCTACTCGGGTCTGTAAACTAAAGTATGTCTGAGTTAAGTTTACAGACGCACCAGAAATGAAAATCAAAACCAATTCGCAATATCAAAATTTTTAAATAATCATATTTTTTAATAAATTATTACAAAGAGTCTCACGCTCTAGTTTATTAAATAGGCATTATTACAGATCGATAAAGGTTGATTTTGATGGTTAAGAAGCTTTTTTGCCTAGGTTTTGTAAGTTAATATCATTGTATATGTTAAAGAGTTTAATATTACTCATAGTTTTATTTCTATCCATAAAACAAAACCATGTTCTTGGAGAGACTATCAATAATATATCTTCCAACAAAGAAGCAGGTAATGAGAAAAAACTAGAGCATCATAGGAAAACTCATATAAAAAAGCCTAACTGCAGTATTTTCAATTATATTATATCTATTTTATTAAAAAAAACTCCTAAGTGTAAGCAAGAAGACCTAAAAATACCTAGCGAGAAAGAGATTTTGAATGTATTGAAAGTGATAGATGATCTTACAACAGAAAAAAAGATAGATTTTACAGATTCATTATCCAAAGAAGTGGTATATGTAGACAAAGCGCATGCCAAAGAAGCTACAAAAAGACTAGGAGAGACTTTAAGAAATATTGGAAGCGGTGTAGATCATCTTATCATAAAGCTTATGGTAACATTAGTACCACTGCTTATAAGATTAAATAAAGGCAAATTTGATCTTACTCCACTTATTAAGCTCATCAGGAATCATGCCAAAACATTGGAGGAGCAGTATGCTGTAAAAAGTAACAATACCGTTAAAAAACTCGTTTGGAAAAAAAAATTAGATTATAAAATAGAGAGGAGAGGTATGGAGCTTATAAAAAAGAATGCAGGTATGTGTCCTACAAAACAATTTAACATAAAAGAAAATGGATTTGGCCCTTTAGTAAAGGAGAATAAGCAAAAATTGATAAATATCGTTTTGTCTATAATGCCACCACAGGGATTTATAAAGTTGGGATCTTTTAAGGATTATTACAATAAAAAAGTAAATGCTGTAAAAGATAAAAGTTCAGAAATATATATACAGGTGCATAAGTCTATGGCAAGAGATAAAAAAATGGACGACAAAATGTGTGTTATCAACTCGTTGATAAAAGCGATACAGATAAACAACGAAACAGTTTTGGAAGAGCAATGTACGAATATTTTAATGAGCGACTATGTTGATGTTGGCCCAGAAATACCAAATATGAAGGGAAGAGTTAAAAGAATTCTAAGAATCGATAAAAAATATAAAGAACTGAATATAGAAGAAAAAAATAGGTTAAATAACTTAAGTGCTATTTCAAAAATAATATTATCAAATTGTGAATTTATTCAAAAAATAGGACTCTTGCCTTTGGATATTATAAAAGAGTATAGTGATATTTTGCATTTAAAACTCTTCCATTTTAAGAATAGAGAAAATGCTTTAAATGCTCTTAAACGTATTGTGAATGGTAATAATGATGCTAATAAAGCTATCGTTTGTACTGCATTAATTTTTTGGGGTAACGTTTATGATAGTTGTAATATGCACTATTTGAATGTTATTCATTCTTATGATGATGGTACTTTTTTGATAGAAGATACCGATGGTACAAGATATAAACCCTCGCAAAAGTATAAAAAATCGTTGATAGACCTGATGAAGATATGTATAAAAAAACCCCTCAGAACATTTATAAAAAATTTTGAAAGTATACTAACAAGCGGTTTGGGGGAAGATATTAAAAATAAGTTATTAGACGAGATAGAAATTTTTATACAGGAAAGGATGGGAGGTAAAAATGTTCATTATTGCTTTATAGTTTCTGACCCCAAAAATATCCTTGGAAATACGAATACGGCCTAATACAGTCTAAATTTTATAAGTTATAGTTTTTTATTAAATTTACTGTTCAATGTAAGTTAAGTCTAAATAGCCCATGTCGCGTTACCATGCGTTACACGAGTTATTTAATGTAAATTAGGTGTATTTATTAAATTCTAAAAAAATTTTTCTCCAAAAAGAAACACGGTCTAATATTGTGTTATATTCTAAATTGCCTACAGGGCAATCTTTAGAATCTTTATCTAATGCCCTATCTTCTTCATTTTGCCAAGACGTAACACAGCATAAAAATGATATTAGAAAAACACAGACTTTAATTGGAAGATTGCTGTTATTGGAGGGGTTGAAATATATAGGTATAGATTATAAGAATTACAAGCTATGCTATAAAAAAAATAAACCATATTTATTGAATAAAGTAGGAGAGGGGATAAAAAAGGAAATATATCCTCCAGTTTATTTTAACATATCTCATTCCAAAGATATGGTTTTGTGTGCCTTCTCAAAGACTCAAGAAATCGGCATAGATGTAGAGTATTGTGGCAAAGATAGATTTGGATTGCAAAAAGCAAAGTTTAGCAAATATACTCTAAAAAAGATTTTAAAAATTATGTCATACGATGAAGTAGTGTACGTTCGTCAGCATACAAATCCTTTATTAGCATTTTATAAACTCTGGACCAGGAAAGAAGCTGTACTGAAATGTTTAGGTATTGGTATTTCCTATTCCAAACTTACCAAAATCGATGTTTTGAAAGATAGTATTAATTTTCATGATAAAAATCTTTCTTTACATACCATAAATCTAGATAAAAATTATATCTTGAGTTGTGTTATTATAGAGGAACGTGTATTTAGATATTAATAATTGTAAAATATTTGGAATTCATGTATATATTTGCCATATTTTAGTGTTGTATTTCTAATACATCAACATGAATAGGGTTTTTGTAAAAATAATACTTATAGTATCCTTTTTTGATTGTTTGAGTCAAAAAAGTGAAAAAGCAATGGATAACTGGTTCTGGTTCTGTTGCTGCAATGGGTCCAAAAAAGAAGATACTTCCCTTGCTATCAAAAAAAGGGAGGGAGGTATGAAGAATTACAAGAATATCGTACGCATTTTCAAAGAATATGACTCAAAATGTATAGATAGTGTTGGATCATTTATATTAAATCTAAGCAATTATCACAATGAAATTTTTGATATATTTCATAAAAGAGACGAACCCGAGGCCAAGGCAATACAAGAATTTTATAATATCTATATAGATAAATCATATCCTGTTATAAGGGTAGATCAAGGAGAATTTATAAAAATATCGTCCATGAATAATGAAAAGAAGTTTTCTATTGTAAATCATGTAAATTATGAAACTGATGAGGATTTTAATATTTTTGGTAATTTTAGTGGTAAACTGCCTATGATTGGTTATTTAGTTAATAAAAATTGGACAGTAAAAGAGGAAAAGTGTACTGGAAATGATATTTTATTGGTTCTCAATCGAAGTATAGAAAAAACTAGTACATATACACTTGGAACGCGTTGTCGGATATAATGTTACAATGAGCGTTTATTACCTGGAGGAGGAGATTCATATTCAGATGGACATAATATATTACCTATATTGCTTCCTTTTAATTGTAAACCCTCTAAATATAGCGATTATGAATTTAAATGTAGTAGAAAGGGGGAAGTTAGTTTTCATAATTTTTTTAAAGAAAATATGATAAAGGTGCCTAATGAGGCTCATAAGGTGCCTTTTGAAGCACCATTTTATTTTGAATTTCAATATTGGGAATGCAGTATTAAATTCGATGATGTAGATTATGTGCTTATTCCAGAAAAGAAAAAAAACGATCAAGATAATAATGTAGATATCGAATTAGTAAAAAAGATTATATATTACGGAGATAATGAAATTCCCGAACAGAAAATGATAGAACTATACAAGTAGAAGCAATAAAAAAATATCAAAGAGCTTTAATTTGCCCGCTAGTTTTACCATATCGTCTTTCCTTGTTATAGAAAAATTTTATAGCATCATCCAAAACCTCGTCGTTGCAATCTGGCCACAATATATCTGTAAAATATAATTCTGTGTAAGCAAGTTGCCAGAGTAAGAAATTACTAAGTCTTTTTTCACCTCCAGTACGTATTAGCAAGTCTGGATCTGGTATATATCCAGTAGGGGAGATGTTATTGGGAGTGTAGGGAGGTTTTGTAATAAAGCTATCCATGGA
>PJEL010003385.1_pt1 | contig 13712 bp, 11 predicted proteins | sample 1853271 | NCBI WGS metagenome assembly PJEL01 (sample SAMN08108733, study PRJNA415343) | Invertebrate metagenome, whole genome shotgun sequencing project. | host: Globobulimina | place: Sweden: Gullmar Fjord | collected 2015-08 | reverse complement strand
TTTCTCAATCATATCGGGTGGGATCGAAACACCCTGGCTGTTTCCTATGGAACAAATCTTTCTCTGCATGACTTCCTCCTGATATACGTTATAACATAATTATAACACATATTAGGGTCTCAACGCACTCGTGCCTGAGAGGTATTACAGAAAATACAAAACCGACTCGACAAGGTCTACTGCACGAATTCAAAGAACTCCTGATGCTCTGAAAGCGGCTCAGCAGCTTTAAGGCCGACGCTGTGTGTCAGTTTCTGAGGCGGGGTTTTATATGACCACCTTACAAGGTATTGAAGCTTGAATGTCTTGCCTGAAGGTGTTACGGATTCAAGCCTGACAGCAGTCCCCGGAGCAAAACTCACCGGGTCACTGGTGGGAGCAATCAGTATGTAAAGGCCGCCTTTTGAAATATTACCTATGGAACCGGCATAGCGATTGCCGTCAAATATAATCGTGGCCTTCAGGTTAACCACTATTCTTTCATGCTCTCTTTTTTCCATAATAACTGATTTTAATCTACAATATTTTCTCACATCTATCAATTAGTGTCTGCAGCGCTTCTTCCCCTCAAGGCCCTCTTCACAGTATATTCACTCTAATTTGAATATAATAAACAATGCGTAAGGTGATTACATAATATGTTAATGCTCTTTCTGAAAGAGATAAGGCACAGGTGGATGATACATGTGCTTATCGTTCTGCTTATGGCCTTTATCGTATCTATCCTTGTTGTACAAAGCTCCCTCAATGCATCTGCCGAGGGCAAGATCAAAGAACTTACACACGAGCTGGGCCAGGGCATGCTGGTCGTGCCTGAGGGAACAGACCTTGAGGCCTTCTACTCCATGAAGTACGGCCCGCAGGTAATGCCTGACGATTATGACGAGCGTGTAAAGAATTCTCCTCTCCGCAAGCATGCCGGCATGACTGAGGCAAAACTTTACGGAAACATCAACATTAAGGGGGCTGACCTTATAATAGTCGGCGACAAAAAGAAGTTCCCCAGTTTCGCTGTCTCTGGCCACACATCTGTAGCGATGGGAAGCGGTGCCGCAAAGAGCCTCGGCCTTAAAAGAGGCGACACCCTTGATATCATGGGAACAAAGTTCGGAGTTGTCGGCGTGATAGACCCGCCGCCCAAAGGATATGACATGGCGCTCTTCATGCCGCTTGCCGCTGCACAGTCCCTGCTTGATAAACCCGGCAAGATAAACGCTCTCCACCTGGGTGGTTGCTGGTGCAAACTCGATATCCCTGCATTTGCCGCTGAGGTTGAGGCCACCCTGCCCGGAACCATGGGGATAACTATTGACGGCATGGCTAAGGCTCAGACAGAGATCAACTCACTGATGGAGAAGTACTCCCTGCTGCTCTGGATAGTCGGCACTCTTCTTGTTACCGGAAGCATCGCCTTCCTCATCTTCTACATGGTGCGTAAGGGAGAGAGGGAGATCGGCCTTCTGCTGAGCATCGGACTGTCACCTTCAAGGATCATCATAAAGAATATCGCTGTTGCGATTTTAACGGCTGTCACAGGCGTGCTCATCGGCTATATGCTTAGCGTACCGCTTATGTCATGGTTCGGAAAAACGGTCATGCGTATAAGCCTGGACCCGTCATGGCAATACTTTTCACATTTTATTACGGGTTCACTCGTTATAGCGCTTGTGGCATCATCTCTGCCCTCATGGCTTGTGACGAGGATCGACCCGACAAAACTTATGAGAGAGGAATGATATGCTAGAACTCAGAAATGTATCAAAGGATTTTATAAAAACCAAAAAAGATGAGGTCGCTGCCTTAAACGGGATCACCCTCAATATAGAGGAGGGGGACTTCCTCTCTATTGTCGGCCCCAGCGGAAGCGGCAAGAGCACACTTCTGTTCATAATTGGTGCACTCATGAAGCCTACTGAAGGAGAGGTGCTTTTAAGGGATGAGGACATTTACGACACAACTCCGGCATACAGAGCAAAACTGCGCCTTAAAGAGATAGGCTTTGTATTTCAGACATTCAACCTTCTTCCTTATCTCAGCGCCCTGGATAATGTCGCTGTGCCTGCCATGCTAACAATGGGTTCCAGGGCAAAAGCGGCCAAAAAGGCTACCGAACTCCTTGAACGCTTCGGCCTCGGCCCAAGGCTCGATCATAAGTTTTCAGAGCTGAGCGTGGGCGAGCGGCAGAGGGTAGCGCTATGCAGGAGCGTGATCAATGACCCCGGGATAATACTTGCTGACGAACCTACGGGCAACCTCGACCCGGCCATGACCCGTGAGGTGATGGCTCTCTTTCAGGAACTCAACAATAACGGGCACACTATCATAGTGGTAACGCACGAAGAAGAGGTGGCCGCATACGCTCAGAAAGTGCTTCATCTTGAAAATGGAAAACTCACAAATAGATCCGGCAGCTGAAGGCATGCCTGCAAAGAAGGTGCCTTTTGCCCTCTGGCTTTCATGGCAGGAGTTGAGCAGCCGCAAAGCGGTTTTTTTGATAAATGTCATTATCGTCGCCCTGCTTATAGCCCTTCCAGTCTCGCTCGACCTTATGGGAAATGCCAAAAAGAGCTCCATCGACACGAGGGTGGACTATATCGGGCCCTCACTAATACTTGCGCCTGATGGGATAATCTCATCAGACATTACAACCGCGCAGTTTAAGGGCAAGTCCTTTTCATCCTCTATCTTTAAAACCGTCAGGGAAAAACACTCTTCTTATTTAAGAAATGCAGAGGCACGCCTGACCGAGCGGCTCCCTGTCAAGGGAAGGGAGATGCCTGTTGTCGGCATAGATTTCAGTAGTGTATACTCATACCCCTTCAGAAATTACGATGTCAGTGATAATGAGGCGCTGCTCGGAAATGTAGCTGCCGAAAAGCTTAAAAAAGAGAAGGGTGATAACCTTGTTATAAATAGCGGGACATTCATGATCGCGGACATTATTCCTACTTCAGGGGACATAGGGGACGCGTCTGTATTCCTTACGCTATCGGCACTTCAAAAACTATCTGCAAAGGATTTCGCGATAAATGAGATCCGGCTCTTTCCTGAATCCGCATTATCATATGAAGAGCTTAAGTCACGGCTTGCGGCTGACAGCTACGGCCTTCAGGTTATAGACACATACCGTGGAGAGACAGCTGAGGAGGGTATTGATACCACTCTCCTGAATTATCAGAAGGCGCTTTACACAGTTGCGTTCATCCTGATAGCCATCTGCATAATGATAAGCACCTATATAAATCTGGACGAACGCAGGGCCGAGGTCTCAACAGTCTACACACTGGGTGCTGCACAGGGGATAATACTGCAGGCACTTACATTAAGAACGGTCTGGATAACCCTGCTCGGCTCTCTGGCAGGGCAGATGGCCGCCCTTATTATCACGGTCATTCAAACAGATCAGGTCCCGGTTCGGATGATCTGGGACACAGCTTCATTTTTTGAGGTTCTGGCAGGCACCGTCCTTCTCGGTATACTTGTCACCATCCCGTTTGCTCTTTATTCGGTATACAAAAAAGACCTTATCGAGTACCTGTAAGAACTCAACCGCCTTCTAAGGAATGTGCTTACCGAGATCGTCTTCAGTCTGTTCGTCCTTTCTCCTGTCCTTCCCGCTTCTTCTCTTATGGTACCTTCGGTCAGACCCTTTACGGTTCTGATTTCCCCAGGGCCTTCTTCGGTCCCTTAATGTCCTTCTCCCAAACTTACGCTGTTCAGTTTCAGAAAGTTCCTCCTCCTGAACATCTTCGCCCCTGTTATCATATGTGCCCTCAAGGTCCTGGGCCTTTTCTTCCCCGAGGTCTTTTTTATCTTCATTATCATTCATATTAAAAATTCCTTGAAAAGATAGTATCACATAATTGCCTGACATTGAACAGCATGAACAACCCGCCCTTTAATCTATTTGCATTTCCGGTCAAATAAGCATATATAATATAGATGGTATATCTTAGAAGCATCTTCAGGCATAACCTCGTAATCTTATCGGTCTTCGTGTTGATCTCTTTAATAATAGGTTTTGTCACCTTTAACTTCTTTGCCCAGATGGTCAATTCTGAGATAGGGCTCAGCGATAAAAATCAGATAACCGCCTTAAATAATGCAAAGAATATTGTAGAGAATAGATTCATATCCATTAAGAGCAACATCGTCTTTCTCAGCAAAATTCCAAGCTTAAAGGTTTTCTCATACGGCAATTTCAAGAATGTCAATCAGAAGGATAATATTACAAAAAGTTTCCTTCAACTGATGTCAAATCATCAGGAGCTATATAGGATGAGAATCCTTGATTCTTCAGGCAAAGAGGTATTCAGGGTCATCAACAGCTCCTATGATTCAAAACAGATAAAGGATAAGGAGACCTTTGAATTAACAGATGTCACCACTCCCCTGATTGATACAAAAGGTGTCAGAAAAGGGAGCCTGGTCTCAACCATATCAATATTCAATATGCTGAGCATTATTCCCGGACAGGTCTTCTTCATTAATAATAACGGAGATAAGGTCACCTTAAACCCTGACAAATCAATAAGGGTGTCAAATACGAAACACAATATTAAAGGGCGGGTGGGGAAGGCGTACTTATCCGCAACAGAAAGCCTTCATTTCCAGACAGCCAACATAACCTCAAAAGTAAACCTCTTAATGGGCATCGCAACTGATGAGATGCCTATAAAGAGCGCCGTCTACGAAAGGGCCACGATCCCAATTATACTTCTCACCCTTTTTGTGTGCCTGATCATCCTCCTTGCTTACTTTAATGTCACAAGATTCAAGGAACTGGCAAGGGCGCAAAAGATAATAATACATTCACTTGCAGACACGACCGAATGGAGGGACAAGACCACCGGCCGCCATCTGCAGGCAACAAAGGCATATGTCAAAGCGCTCACAAAGAAACTCCGCTATACCGGGAAATTCAAAAAGACGATAAACAAGAATTTCCTCAATGACATTGTGGATGCCGCGCCCCTGCATGATATAGGCAAGGTCGGGATAGAGGATGCTGTGCTTCTGAAACCGGGGAAGCTGACCGAAGAGGAGTTTGAAACCATGAAGAATCATGTCTACATAGGAAAGCAACTGCTTCAGAGCGATATTGAAAAGTTCTCGATCAAACAGACATTCTTTAAGGTAGCCAAAAACATCTGCGCCTATCACCATGAAAAGTATAACGGCAAAGGCTATATCGGGATAAAGGGCGATAAGATCCCGCTTGAAGCCAGGATATTCGCGATCTGTGATGTCTATGACGCACTCAGGTCAAAACGGCATTACAAGGATGAGATGTCGCATGAAGAGGCGGTCGATATCATTGCTTCCGAGCGCGGCAACCACTTTGATCCTGATGTCGTTGATGCCTTTATGGACTGCCATGAGTATTTCTTCGAGATAAGTAAGAGCAACAGCAACAGCTGACCCCGCTTAATTACTACTGAAAAAGCACATTATTTCGCGATAGTTGTATGCGGGAGCGTGTGGGAATCGAACCCTCACGCTTAAACCACTACAAACTCTTCAACCACTCCCTGACCCTCTTTATATACTCCTCAAGCATAAAGACCTCTTTACCGACAGTCGTACGCTCTTCATCCGTCCTTGTCTGGTACCTGTGCTTCACTATCTCAACCTTCATATCCGAAGCCAGTATGGTATCTATCGCAGCCCTGATGGTGTCCGTCATGTCAGCTGTACCGGATTCGTCTTTAACGTAGACATCAACATCAGTCATGCCGATATCCATAGCCTTCTGTGTTGCAACATCAGCAGCCTTCCTTGCTGCAATCGGCATCACCTTCCACCTGCCCTCAAACCCCTGCGTCAAGGAGGACGACCACGCAACAGTCTCACCCTTCATATCTGTAAAGGTTATGATGATGTTGTCCGGCAGGATCTGTATAGTTGCATTTCCAGCGCGGAATGAATCTCTCTTCTCCTCCACCTGATCTCCTCCAGGAATGTTACATGCATATAAAACATGATATTATTCAGGCTATTACAGCAATTACCACATTTTATCACAAAAACAGGATAAGTCTATAACAAATGAGCTGGAGATTCGGCTGTCAAGGGTCGGAGCAAAATATAAAGGGGGGGGGGATCTCTCAATTAGAAAAACAGACTTATTAATAATAAGTCTGAAGCATTTCTTTGTTGGAATTTGATTTTTGAATTTTATTTGAAATTTGAAATTTGGGATTTGAGCTACCCGCGGCCGAAATCATCATCAAACCGCTCAATATCATCCTCCCCAAGATAGTCGCCCATCTGGATCTCAATGATATGGAGAGGCGCTTTTCCGGGGTTCTCAAGCCTGTGTTTTGTGCCTTTGGGAACATAGGTCGACTGGTTCTCCTCAAGCATGATAGTCCTATCGCCGTTGACTATCTTTGCCGTACCATGAACAACTATCCAATGCTCGTTCCTGCTCTTGTGACTCTGCAGGGAGAGCTTTGCCCCGGGGTAGACAACAATACGCTTTATCTTGTTGTTGTCCCTCTCTTCAAGTATGGTGTAGGTACCCCACGGGCGGTAGACCTTTGTATGCGCTTTATACTCCTCACGCCCTTCTTCCTTCAGTTCGGTGACTATCTTTTTGACATCCTTGCTCTTCTCAAGGTCTGAGACAAAGACCGTATCAGGCGTCTCAACCACAACTATATTCTCAAGGCCGTTTGCAACTACCAGCCTGTTGTCCGCTCTGATAAGACAGTTGCTCGTCTCCTTCAAAATTACATCACCCTCCACCACATTGTTATCGCTGTCCTTTGGAAGGAAGTTGTAAAGCGTCTCCCATGTCCCTATATCACTCCACCCGAAATCAGACGGGAGCACAACGCCTTTTGCAGTCCTCTCCATGATAGCGTAGTCAATTGAGATGTTAGGGAGCGCCTCATACTTCCCGGCAATATCCGGGTCGTCATCCTGAATAGCCTGCATACTCTTAAGAAGCTCCGGCTCAAACTCACGGAACTCTTCGAGCATTGAAGAGGCCTTGAAGGCAAATATACCGCTGTTCCAGAAGAAGTTGCCCTTCTCAAGGTAGCCCTTTGCAGTATCCATATCAGGCTTCTCCACAAACCTTCTGATCTTAAGAGCACCCTCCTCAACATCTTCAGCACCCTCTATGTATCCGTATCCGGTCTCAGGCCTGTCAGGCTTTATCCCGAATGTGACTATGTGCCCCTGCCCGGCAAGATTCACCGCTGTCTCAAGCCTTTCGTGAAAACCTTCTATATCCCTTATCACATGGTCAGACGGAAAGACGAGCAGCACAGCATCCTCCTCATCCTTAAGTGTGTTCAATATGGCAAGGAGGATCGCAGGGGCTGTATTTCTGCCGCACGGCTCTGTAATGATCTTCCCTTCAGACGAGACACCCATAGCCTCAAGGTGTCTTGCAATCTCAAAAAGGTGCTCATTGCCACAGACGATCCTAAGCCTTTCAGTATCTACCGCAGGTGAGAGTCTCTTGATGGTATTCTGTATCAAAGAGTCGTCTCCCACAAGGCTTACGAGCTGCTTAGGGGTAAGCTCTCTTGAGATGGGCCAGAGGCGTGTGCCTGTGCCTCCTGCAAGGAGTATTGGATAGACATTTAGTTTTCTTAAGGTCATGATTTATTAGTTAAGATAAAACCGCATCTACAAACGGCTTACCCCTCCTTCCATAGAGTTATTCTGTTCTTGCCTTCCTTCTTGGATATATACATCGCCTCGTCCGCCTTTTTACAGAGATCTGCAAGATCACTGCCGTCCTCTGGTGCCGTGGCGATACCCGCACTAAAGGTGCAGCTCAGCTTTGCATCACTTATAAGTGTACTGCTAAAACCTGAAAGCAGCCTCTTTGTAAGCTCCTGCGCGCCCTCTTTCTTTGAGTTGACAAGGCAGAGCAGAAACTCCTCTCCGCCGTAACGTCCGGCAAAATCGATAGTCCTCAGCTTCTGCTGGAAGAGCTGCCCGAGATGCATAAGCACCTGGTCGCCTACCGAATGCCCGTGCCTGTCATTTACCTGCTTGAAGTTGTCTATATCAATAAAGACGATTGAAACCTCGCCTCCATAGCGGTCGATGCGGACAAGCTCCTTCTGCACCCTCTGCTCAAGCGCCTGCCGGTTGAGAAGTCCGGTAAGCTGATCAACGCTTGACCGCTCCGTAAATGTCTCGTGCCGCTCAATCACAGACCTGACACGCGCAACAAGGATGGAGGGGTCAAAAGGCTTGGTGATATAGTCATCAACTCTCAGGCGGAAGCCCTTCACCTGCGCAACCGGCTCTGAGCTTGCAGTGAGAAAGATAAAGGGAATGTCCCTTGTTGACGACTCATTGAGCATCATCTCCCTGAACTCAAACCCGCTCACCCCGGGCATCTGGATGTCGCATATGATCAGGTCAACATGGTTGTGGGAGAGCATCTCCATTGCGCTGCCGCTGTCCTGCGCCATCAGGGTTCCGAACCCTGCCTTCTTCAGCTTCAGGTCGATAAGCTTAAGAAGCGGCAGGTCATCATCAATTATCAGTACCAGGTACTTGCTTTCACTCATTGATCCTCATCCTTCATTATTATATTGACGCTGGATAGATACTTATCAAGGCGGCTTACAAGTTTCATTATAGCCTCTTTGTCATGCTTTTTTGCAGCCTCCTGGATCTCTATTCCTATATCTGTTATCTCATTAAAGCCGTAGCTGCCGCCGGTTCCCTTGAGACTGTGGCCGATCCTCTGAATCGCCTTCATATCATTTTTGATGATATAGGAATTTATCTGCTTCACCTCCTGCTTCATGTTGTCGATAAAGTCAGGGATAAGCTCTTCAAGGTCAGGGTCGACATAGACGGTATTCTCATTAAGTATCTCATCATATGGTGATGGCTCAGGGGGTTCCTGCGCCTGCTTTCTGTCACCAAGATGCTCCTGCACAGTCTTGAGAAGGTCTGCCTTTCTTATCGGCTTTGCAAGGTGTGACGAGCAGCCGGCCTCAAGACACTTTCTCACCTCCTGCGTGCCGTCATGCGCGGTCATGGCTATGATCGGCAGAACTGACCCTGCCTTAAGCTCCCTGATCTCCGCAGCAGCTGTGTAGCCGTTCACCTCAGGCATCTCCATATCCATAAATATCATCGAGACCCTCTGCCTGCTGAATATCTCCACCGCCTCCCTTCCGTTGGAGGCATGCACCACCCTGCACCTCTCATGCTTGAGATAATTCTCAACAAGCTTCCTGTTCTCAGCCACATCATCCACCACAAGTATGACAGGATACATGTCTATCCATTTATCTACGGTATCCAGGAGCACCTTCCTGTTGAGCGGCTTGGTAACATAATCATCCATATCATTTTTGAGGCATTTTTCACGATACCCCTTCATGGCATGAGCCGTAAGAGCGATGACAGGGGTCCTCCTGTCTCCCTTTTCAAGACTCCGTATATGTTTTGTCGCCTCAAACCCATCCATCTGCGGCATCTGAATATCCATCAGTATAAGGTCATAGCTATACTTGCTGAATGCATCAACAACCTTTCTGCCGTTATCAGCGGTGTCAACGACATACCCGGCATTTTCAAGGAACTTTCTGGCAAGCTTCTGCCCGTCCGGGTTGTCATCGGCAAGAAGGATCCTGATATATGTCTTGTCCTCCACTATATCCATCTCCTGCACCTCATCAGGAGCCCCTTCTGCCATATCGATACGCAGAACCTTCAGCAGTGTGTTGAAGAGGCTTGACTGCTTCACAGGCTTGACCAGCGTCTCGGCTATATTGAGCTTTCTCATGAGGCCGACATTTATCCTGCCCCATGAAGAGAGCACGAGTATCTTCAGGTTATTGAACCTCTGGTCCTTCCGAAGCGTCTGGGCCACCTCTATGCCGTCCATCTCAGGCATCTGATAGTCAAGGACAAGAAGGTTGAACCTGCCGGGATCCTCATTCAGAACCGAAAGTGCTTCCCTGCCGCTTGAGGCCTCTTCAACATTAAGCCCCCATGCACCCAGTATCTTCTGCAGGATGAATCTGTTGGTGCTGCTGTCATCTATAACAAGCACCTTTATCTCCTTGAAGTCAGGATATACATACTCTATCTTCTTCTCCTCCTCAGTATCAGCCTCATATGGAAGCGACAGGGTTATGTGGAAGGTGCTGCCCTCGCCGACCCTGCTCTCTGCCCAGATCCTGCCGCCCATCATATCTATCAGCAGCTTTGATATGCTGAGGCCAAGCCCTGTGCCGCCATACCTTCTTGTTGTTGAGGTGTCGGCCTGGATGAACTTATCAAAGATATTTTCAATATCATCAGAGGATATCCCCACACCTGTATCAGTCACCATAAAGTGAAGCCCGAGAACCCGCTTGCTCCTGTCAGTTGCGGAAGGGGAAAGCTCAACCTTGAGGGCCACCTCTCCCTTCTCGGTAAACTTCAGTGCGTTGCCCATAAGGTTTATCAGCACCTGCCGAAGCCTCGTAGGGTCTCCATGCACAACCGATGAAGGGATGTCAGGATCGACATAGCATATGAGCTCTACCTCCTTCTCCTTGACGCGAACATTCAGCCCTTCGGCAACTCCCTCGACAACCTCCTTCAGATTGAACGGTATCGTCTCTATCTCCATATTACCTGCCTCTATCTTGGAGATATCGAGTATATCGTTTATCAGTGAGAGGAGCGACTCTGAGTTTGACTGTACGACCTTCAGAAAGTCTCTCTGCTCGCCTGTCACATCTGTATCCAGCGTAAGCTCTGTCATGCCTATGATCGCATTCATCGGCGTGCGTATTTCATGACTCATATTTGCAAGGAACTCGCTCTTTGCAAAGGATGCGGACTCGGCAGCCTCACGGGCCTTCTCCAGCTCACCCTCTGCCCGCTTACGCTCGATTATCCCGGCAAGTGTGTTTGCGATGGCTATAAAGAAGTCCTCTTCTTCCCGGTTACGGCTGTAGCCCTCACCGAGGTAGAGATTGATCACACCAATTACCTTGTCTCCGAAAAGTATCGGGATGTTGTAGTGGGCGTGTTTGTGTGAGCCGTCCCTGCCGTCAAAGTCGCATTTGTCAGCATATTCAGAAAATATGACCTGCCTGGTCGAGGCGGCCTTGCCGCAGTGGCATTCATTAAAGGGCACGACCGCGCAGGTGTTTGCAAGCCTCTTTGGAAGCCTGTACTGCGCCTTCATGAACAGCATGCTGGAATCAGCATCAGCAAGGTAAACACAGCCGTTTGAATCCTCATTAAGCCACGGCAGGGAGAAGATGACGCCAAGGGTCTGTTCAAGCTGATCCTCAAGCGGCAGCGGTGTAAGCGATATCCTAAGCAGGGTGCTTATGACGCTCTGCATATGGTGATCCTTCTTCTGCTTTGCATCGGCAAGCTTCAACTCTGTGATCTCACTTACAAGAAATATCTTCTCCCCTGAAAACATGTTGGAACTGCTTATGCTGAAGACATGCTCGACCCCTTCTTTGTCGATCATCAGCCGCTCCACACTTTCGATGCCGTCAACCTCAAAAAAAGAAAGGTCCTCACACAAGGCGGCAAATTTCTCCATCTGAGCGTTTGCCGGAAGAAACGTCCCTGATATCTTTATGATAACCCCTACACCAAGGGTGTCAGTCACAGACTGCAGCAGCCTGAGCCGCTTCTCCTCCTCTTCCATCTTTGCCTGCTTCTTCTCGAGCACGAGCCTCTCTTCAGCCTCTCCCTTAAGCGCCTCACGTGCATATATGATCTCATCAGTAAGATCCTGAAACCTCCTCTCCAGCACATAAAGCTGGTCGCCCCTGTACTCCTTCTGCTGCTTAATTCCAAGGACATTCCTTGAGAAGTCTGAGACATGGCGGGCCAGTTTCTGTATCCGGCTTGTTATCCAGATGATTACCAGAGTAATGACGAGGATGAGTATGGAGAGCTGTGTCATAAGCGGGCTTCCAGACCGGCTGACCTGGGAGCTGTCAAAAAATAACAGGACACCAAAACCTGCGACAACAGCCACAGTCACCATCTTGATGCTGAGGGGTGTCCGTTGGTGAAGCTCTCTTATGGCTGACTTCAGGTTCTGCATATAATATAATGGCTGGGCGCTAAATTCTGGCCGGCAATACAGCTAAATGTCTGTTATCTATTCTTTGCCCACTCAATGATCTCACTTACCATATTGTCAATAGTCGCCTTCTCAGGCATTATGCTGACCTTAAGCCCTGCCTTCTCAACAGCGGCTGCGGTTACAGGCCCTATTGCAGCTATAGCAACATCGGTTAGATACTGCTCCGCATCATCACCCATGATCTCCATATAATTGCGGAAGGTTGATGCGCTTGTGAATGTGGCTATGGATATCTTTCCCTGTTTTAAAAATCTTTTAAGCCTCTTGCCGTGAACTTCAGGTTTGACAGTTTTGTATGAGGTGAAGACATCTATCTCACCGCCCAGATCCCTCACCTTTTCAGGAAAGGCCTCTCTGGCAGCTTCCGCTCTTGGAAGAAGGAACTTAAGGCCTTTAAGGCTGTTCTTTGTGCCTTCTTCAGTAAATGCCTCTATAAGACCCTCAGCATTATATTTTTTCGGGACAAGGTCAACCTTTATCCCATGCTTTCTGATAGCTGCAGCGGTCTGAGGCCCTACAGCACATATCTTTACGCCCTTAAGGTCCCTTATGTCCCGCTCCTTATCCATAAGCCTCTGGAAAAAATATTTTACGCCATTCGCACTGGTGAGTATCAGCCAGCTGTAAGAATCGATCTTATCAATTGCATTGTCAAGATCGGTCCAGTCATCCGGAGGGGCGATCTCTATTGTATGAAACTCCATTATCTCAGCTCCGAGCTCAGAAAGCGGCTCAAACCCAACTGTATGCTCTCTGGTAACGAGTACGCGATGCCCGAACAAGGGCTTCTTCTCAAACCACTTGAGTTTTTCTCTCAGCTTGACAACCTCGCCGACAATCATTACGGCAGGAGGCCTTATTTCGTTCTCCTTTACAAGATCGGGCATGGTCTTCAGGTCTCCTACAAGAGTCGTCTGGTCCGCCCGGGTGCCCCACCTAACAACCGCCACAGGTGTTTCCGGGCTTCTTCCATTTTCTATAAGCCTCTGGCAAACCATAGAGATGTTCTTTACGGTCATGAGAAATACGATCGTGCCTACCCCTGTTGCAAGCTTGGCCCAGTCGATTGAGCTCTTCTCTTTTGTTACATCCTCGTAACCCGGAACCACTGCAAAAGAAGAAGAGTATGCCCTGTGGGTAAGGGGTATGCCCGCATACGCAGCAGCTGCAACTGATGAACTTATTCCCGGCACGACCTCAAATTCTATTCCTGCCTTTACCAGCTCCTCGGCCTCTTCTCCACCCCTGCCGAAGACAAAGGGGTCACCGCCCTTGAGCCGGCATACTAGCTTGCCCTCACTGGCCTTGCTGACGATCGTCTCGTTGATCCTGTCCTGTGTCATATCATGCTGCCCGCCGCGCTTGCCCGCATAAATAAATTCCGCATCGTGGCTGATATAATTAAGGACTTGTGCATTGAGGTGAAAATCATAAACAACCACATCAGCCTTCTGCAGGCACTTGAGCCCCTTTACTGTGAGGAGCCCCACATCGCCCGGGCCGGCACCGACTATGTAAACCTTGCCTTTCATTAAGCTTTTTCTCCAGTATGCTTATTCGAGGTGTTTTTTAAGGGAAATTCAATAATAACATATAGATATGGGTTATATAT
>PJEL010003384.1_pt1 | contig 13712 bp, 9 predicted proteins | sample 1853271 | NCBI WGS metagenome assembly PJEL01 (sample SAMN08108733, study PRJNA415343) | Invertebrate metagenome, whole genome shotgun sequencing project. | host: Globobulimina | place: Sweden: Gullmar Fjord | collected 2015-08 | reverse complement strand
ATCTGAATATTCATCGCCGCGATCTGTGTGACAGCTTGTTCAATCTCGGAGATCTTCTCACCCGTTGAGTGGGTTTGTGCCACGCAGCCACGGATCATTTCACAGCTCTGCTTAGTCGCAGCTCCAGCCTCGACGGCGCGCAGTTGCAGCTTCTCGATGATCTCGACTATTTGACGGGTCGAATCTTGGGTTCTTCCTGCCAGTGTGCGGACTTCATCGGCGACGACGGCAAAGCCTCGTCCCTGCTCGCCGGCGCGCGCCGCTTCGATGGCCGCGTTCAGGGCCAGCAGGTTGGTTTGCTCGGCAATGCCACCGATAACATCGACCACCATGGAGATACTCGCGGAGTCTTTCTCCAGTTGAGCCACCATCAGTCCCGCATTTTCGATAACTTCAGAAACCTGCTGGATCTCGATGATGTTCTGTTGAACCTCCTGATTGCCTTGATCGGCACGCTCGGTTGCCGAATTTGCCGAGCTTGAAGCATCTTCGGTATTCATCGCGACTTCGTTAACGGTTGCCTGCATCTGCTGCATAGCTGTGGCAACCATAGTGATCTCATTCTGTTGCTGTGACATGCCTTGAGATGACTGCTCAGAGATGGCGCTCACCTCTTCGATAGAGGAGCTGAGTTGTACCACGGCGCCGCCTATCTCATTGACCAGTTCGCGCAAGTTTTTCTGCATGCTGATACAGGAATCGGCCAGTTGTCCAAGCTCATCATTACCCATCTGGTTCCGGTCTATCTGATAGGCTAGATTTCCGTTAGCGATCTCTTCGGCCATGGTCATCACGGCGCGCAATGGATTGCGAATTTGTCGTCCGAGGAAGAGGGTCATCAAGGCCATCAGGGCAAAAAGCGCCACTACGCCGACATAGGTTTTTATCGTGGCGGTGCTGACACCTTCCAGCGTACTGGTGCGGTCGTCATCGGTACGCGCTACATTAATATTAGTGAGCTCGGTTAAGGCGTCTTGCATCCTATTAAACTGTTTATATGAACTCAATAGGTATGTGTTTGCGCCTGCCAGATCATTTTGCAGAACGATGTCGTTGAAACCACTCTGAGCACTGAGGTAATCTTGCCAGTTGCGTCTCGCTAATGTGAGTGCTTGGCGCTCATCCTCTGTCTGAATACTCCTTTCATAGGTGTCAATCATGTCAGTGACATCATCAATCATGTTGTCGGTCGTCTGCATCCAGCTCTTCATCTCCGGATCGCCAATACTGGGCAGGAAAGAGAACTGATCCCGGCGAATGAAGATGGTGACAAATTTTATTTTCTCAACTAACAAGACATTGGGTAGCACTTCATCAGTCAGCGTCAGGATATTATCGCGTGTGTTATTCAGCCCCGATATAAACAGCATGCTAAGGGCTATTACTGCCACGGCGATGCAGCTAAAGGCCAGTGCGATTTTGTTATTAACCGATAAGTTTTTAATATTCATCATAACCGGAGATCCTCATTCCTTTGGTGATAAAAAAAAGCCTTCGATAGGGCGAAGGCTGGGTCATAAGATGTCCATGTAATGTGTCGAGATGAGAACGTGTTGACCCTTAAACTGGAAGAGGAGCAATCAACCTGGGTGTAGTTGATTGCCTGCCTCCTCCGTGCTTGTGCTTAGAAGTAGTAAGCCATGGAGATGTTGAAGCGCTTGTCCCAATCATCACCCATTTCAGGCAGACCGATATGGTCGTTGTTTGCCGTTGAGAAGGTCATGTTCTTACCCATGATGAAGTCGATTTGGGTGTAAGTAGGACCTGCTGCGATCGCGGCGCCTAACACGTTTTGCATACTGTCATCGTAGGTTTCGTCGGCAACATCCGGTGTCATTAGGCCGAAGTCATTGTAGAACTTTACGCTACCCCAATCGGTCGGAATCGTTTTTGCCAGGTTGATACTGTATACCTGTGCCTTAGAGGCAATTTCATACTGCCAGCTGACCACTGCGATGGCGATCTTGTTGTCATCCGCGCTATCTGCCGCATCATATTCATACTGCATGGCTTGAAGTTGCAGGTTCCAGCCATGGAACTTGCTGTCAAGGCTAGCGGCAACGGCATATCTGTCGCCATTGTTACCTGTTTTAGCGTTATAGATCTGACCAACTTCAACCGAGCCACCAAAAGTGGTTGAGCCGCCCTGGTGTTCCATGGTGTAGGTTTGGCGCAGGTTAAGCTGGTTTGTCTCTTCGTTGTTATACTCGGTACCGTTGATAGTGCCGGTATACAGGTCGGCTGCGTACTGTTTGTTTTCGCTTGGTCCATATTCGGCGCTCTTATAGAAGGCCATATCTGTGTGCCAACCGTTTTTCTCAAAGGTGGCTTTTACACCAATATCATAGTCGTCTTCGAAACCAAGGTAGTAGGGGAGGCCAAACCAATAGCTGTTAGAGATATATCCCAGGTTGCCAAATGGCACTTGGTTAATACCGAACTGAAGTTCCCACTCAGGATTGAAATCGTAGAAGCCGTAGCCATATTTGATATAGTTAGTGTCGGCAGTGAAACGGTAATCCGACTTTAATCCCCAGTTACCATGCTTACCGTCAAATCTTAGTGACGCCATGTTAAATGTCAGATCACCACCTTTATCTTTAGAACTCTCGCTGTAATCTTTATATGAGTAGTTAATACGCACGCCACCGTGGATATTAATACCATCTTCTTCAGCCGCAGCGACAGTGTTGAAGCTACTTAATGCAATCGCGCTTGCAATAAGAGAGATATAAAACGTTTTGTTAGTTTTCATCATCATTATATTCCAATTATATTTAAAGTTTTTAGTACTTAGTGTGTACTTATATTTAAAATGGTTTTTACTTATATATAAAACAGTGTGGGTAATTAAATACAGGCAAGTAATCCCCCCGGTCTAATCACAGGTTATATTTAATTCATGGGTTCCGTACACGTTCGACATCCTTTTCGGCTTGCGCGGACATCCTCCTCTTATTAATTGGTTTTGCCTTAATATATATATCAATATTTCGGCTGGTAAATATTTAGAACTACAGACTTAAAGTTTAAGAGTATATTTCAATTCGATAATTTCTTGAGTCCCGTACCTTATCTGTACATGTTTTCAGATGTACGGGACTCTTTTAATATCTTAGATAATAATTTATCTACTTACTTCAACTGAAGCTGTGAAATCAACTGAACTGGTTGTTTCTAATGTTAATCCTTTTGTTTCTGGTGCCATGAACACTGAAACAACTAATCCGATCAGTGATATGGCTGCACCGACAAGCAATGTCGATGATATGCCATAGGTGGCCATATAAACGGGCAGAGCATAAGTCGAGACTATGGTACCGATTCGGCTAAAGGACATTACAGCGCCAACGGCTGACGCCCGTATCTCTGTAGGAAACAGCTCATTTGGATAGAGCCACTGCAAGATCCCTGGACCACCTGAAAAGAAGGCGTAAATGGCAAAAGCGCCTACAATCAACCAGATGCTTGGATTTGGCACGATACCAAGTAGTGCCAGAGAGGCGGTCATAATACCAAAACTGCCGATCAAAAGTGGTCTGCGACCGATAGAGTTCAGCCAGTACATCGCAGGAATACACCCGGCCATAAAGAATATACTGATAACGATATTGCCCAGGGCCGCATCTTGCCCCTCAGTAAATCCCAGTAGTTCGATTATTTGAGGTCCAAATGTATATATGGCGAACATGGGAATAACCTGACAGCTCCATATTGTGCCGATGAATATAATTCTTTTTAAATAAACAGGTTCAAAAAGTTTACTATATTTGGTCTCTTCTGCCTCTTCGAAATTAATATCGACATCCTTGCCAAAAAACTTATGCATTATTTCCTGGCACTCTTCCACACGGCCTTTCTTAAGTAACCATCTTGGTGATTCAGGTAGATGAAAACGTCCGAGTAGAATAACGAGACAGGGGATAATCGCGCTACCAAACATATATCTCCAGCCGTCTTGTACATCGTAGAGAAGATAGCCAACCATGTTGGCAGCAGTAGCACCGACGTACCACATGGCAGCGATGAAACCCATTGTGAATGCGCGTTTCTTAGTCGGTGAGAACTCGGCAACCATAGAGGTCGCGATGGGGTAATCGGCTCCGATAACGATACCGATTAAGAATCGTAAAATGACTAGCTCTATGGGTGATGAGATAAACATGGTTGCAAATGAAAGTACTGCAATTGCAATAATGTCTATCATAAACATCTTCTTACGACCGACTATATCTGCCACATAGCCAAATAGCGCGGTTCCGATAAATAGGCCGACCAGCGTCGCCGCACCAACTAAACCTATCCATTGTGCATCTAGTCCTAATTCAGGTGTAAGTTGTTGAAGTGCAAGTCCAATAATAACTAATACATAGCCATCTAAAAATGGACCGCCGCTTCCCCAAAGCATTATTTTTCTATGAAGTGGAGTAAACTCCATATCATCGAAGTTTTTCTTTGATTTCATACTACTAACCACCAACTTTATTTGTTCTATTAAGAATGTTCGCGACTACCATAGTAGCGAATGGTTATAAAGACGCGTCAAAATCATTATCTAACTAATTTTAACATTGCGAATGTTCACCGAATCAGATAACCCAATACCAAAAGTTTACAACATGTACATTTAAATAACGGTGATATAACCAATAGTTTTGATTATATTTTTCAATTTATTTGAAATTTATATTGATACACTTTAAATGTAAAGGTAATGCTTTGTTGGGTTAAGCTTTGTTTTCAGCTCTTACCGCGCATTGAACAAATAAGCCTATGGGCTTTATATTTTAATATTAAGTTGTTCGTTTTTATAAAACAAACTTATGCGCTTATCAATCAAGCTAAATGCAAATATTTTAAAGTTACTGTTTGTTATATTTGTAAATCAATAACTTTATCAAGGTGACTCTATACTGTAGGGAGCAGAAATAGGGGTGTTCTATAAACACCCATGTTCAAAATGGTTACCCATAACGGTATTCGATGCCAAATGTTCCTCTTGGATATTCCCATTTTTCTAAAATGGTATCACCACAAAGAAATTTACAGGTACCGCATTCCAGACAACCAGCAGAATCGAAACGGATAGACCCGTCATCTTCAAGTTTGTATAAACCGGCGGGGCAAGCATTGACCAACTTGCGATACTCACCCATATCCGGATTATTTTTCAAGATAATATGAGGATGACCTTCATCTACGTGAAATTTATTGACGCCAAGTTTAACGTCTACATTGACTGTTTTGGTCATATTGCAGTGACTCCTTTTATGCCATCTTTAATCAGGTTCATATAACCCACCTCTTTACAGTGCTTCATGATGGTCTTTCGTAGTGGTTGCGATTCGCTGCCATCTACTGTGAACATGCTTTCCATTATGTCGGCAACCATCTTCGGATACTGGTTGAAGATCCGAGGTGTTTCCATGAAAGCAGGCAGGTTCTTATAGAGTTTCAGATCTTTCATCAGGAAGCTGTCTTCCAAAAGGGTCTGATATGAAGCTAAACCTGCTGCACTGAAGTCCTTGCTTTCACGAGCCGCTAATACGGCTTTCGCTGCCGCTTCACCGGAAGCGATGGCAAGATCCATTCCGCGAACGGTGTAGCCGATGTTTAAACAGAAACCCGCTGCATCGCCAGTGATCAATACGCCATCATCGACCAGTTTAGGGACCATATTTAATCCAGCTTCAGGTACCACATGACCCGAGTACTCGAGTAATTTACCGCCTTCAATTAATGGCTTAATGATTGAGTGATTTTTGAAGTCTTCCAGCATTTGTGGAATGGTTTTATCAGAGCTGCCTATGCCGTGTAATCCGCATACGATGCCCAATGATACTGTGGTTTTATTGGTGTAGATAAAACCACCTCCCATCAGTCCATTTGATGGCGAGCCGGCGAATAACCAGGCCGCACCTTCATCATCTGAGAGATTAAATCTGTCCTGAATCACCTCTTTTGGAAGTTCAATCAGCTCTTTTGCACCCACAGCCATGGCGTCCGCGTTGACTTTAGGTTTTACCATGCCTAGCTTTTCACCCAGCACAGGGTTAACACCTTCGGCCAGAATGACGGTATTAGCCATCAACTCATCACCGTCGGCTTGAACGCCTACGACTTTTCCATCTTTAGTAATCAGCTCATCGACACGAATACCGGTAATAAACTGGGCACCCACCTCTTCGGCTTTGGCCATTAACCATTGGTCAAAGTCACCTCTTAATACGGTATAAGATTCTTGAACCGGTGTTTGCGCCCGGCCATTATGATAATCCAGGGTGACGCCGGTATCATCGGTTAGGAAGGTGACTTTTTCTTTAGTGACTTTTCTTTCAACGGGTGCTTCTTTAGCAAAGCCGGGAATAATTTTCTCCAGACTATGCGCATAGAGTCGGCCACCGGTCATGTTTTTGCTACCGGCAAAGTTTCCGCGCTCAATAACGAGAACATCCGCTCCCTCTTTTGCTAAAACATAAGCGGCAACGCATCCAGCAAGCCCTGCTCCTACGATAATCGCGTCAAATGCATCTTCTGACATACAAATTTACTCTTCACATAATTTGGTTTTTAACACCGGACATCTCTTTGTCCGGTGTTAAGTGGGGAGATAAATACAACCCGATCTTCAATTAACCTTTAAAAGCGTTGATCAGTGCCGGGACAACCTTATTAAGGTCACCGACAATTCCGTAGTCTGCATACTGGAAAATTGGGGCATTCTTATCTTTGTTTACCGCAAGAATCGTCTGTGAACCCAATGCGCCGACCATATGCTGGATTTGACCAGAGATGCCCAGAGCTAGATAGAGTTCTGGTTTTAGCATGACGCCTGAAACACCGATATAACGCTCGCGTTCCATCCATTTCTCTGTTTCTGCAATCGGGCGAGAACAACCCAGCTCTGCACCAAGTGCAGCACCGAGTTCGGCAACCATTTGAAGGTTTTCTTGTTTGCCGATACCGCTACCGATAGCAATGACGCGTTTTGCTTTACCTAAGTCGACACTTTCGCCTTGCTTAGCACGACGTTCGATACACTTGATAGAAGATTTAGGCTCGATGAATGAAACCGAAACCGCTTCACCTGTTTTCGAGTTGTCGGCTTCGGCAGCTTCAAAAATGCCGTTTCCGATAGTGATAAGCGCAATAGGTGATACGATTTTTTCTTCACCGATAGCCAGACCGCCGTAGACCATGTGCTTGGCCGTGACGCCATCAGCCACAGAGACTTCAGAGGCATCGTTGATGACACCGGCTTTAAGTTGCACACCTAATTTTGCAGCCAGTGCTTTGCCGCGCTTGGTTGCACCTAACAGCATTAAGGTGTTGGTGTCGCCATTAGAGATGGCATGAGCCATAGTCTCGGCATAATCTTCAACGATCTTGCTGGTGTCTTTTTCACCCAGGTAATACACATGGGTTGCACCCAGTGAGTATGCCTTGGCGATCTCATCTTCTGAGCCAATCACGAAAGCTGACACTTTTTCGCCTAGCTGAACACCGCCGGCGATAACTTCAGGTAAACGGGAAGCGACATCACTAAATACCCATACATTAGACAGTTTGCTCATCATTTTTCCCCTTACTTAAGTGCTTTGCGCAGGTGTTCTGCAAATTCTGCGACTTGATCTTCATCATCGCCGTCAATAATGATCTGCTTACGTTCGGCCTGTTTTGGTGCCAGTACTGAAACAGATTCAACAAGAGCCGGAATTTCAGCAAGCTCGAGATCTTCGGCACTTAACTTAGTTACCGGCTTTCTGCCTGCGGCTAAAATGGTCTTCATCGATGGGATTGATGGGTCATTGATGTCGGCTGAAACAGAGATAACAGCTGGTAAGGCGATCTCAAGAACTTCAACTTCATTATCCAAGGCTCTTTCAACGGTAATTTTACCGTCTTGGGCCGAAACGATTTTGCTGACGGCGTTGATGGTAGCGACTTCCAGTAACTCACCAAGTTGTATACCCACTTGTTGTGCGTAGAGGTCACCAGAACCATCACCACAGATAATCAGGTCGAAACCATTTTTCTGCGCAGCCGCAGCCAGTACACGGGCTGTTTGATGGGGTAGAGCCTGTTCAAATTTCTCGTCAACGACCACAGTCAGATCATCGGGTCCGCGAGAGAGGATGTCTTTGCGTGCTTTAGGGTTATCCAAAGCCTTACCGCCTATGCTTAAAGCGGTGATCTTGCATTCACCGACTAGAGCTTTGATCTCTACCGCTGCTTCTACCGCATTGAGATCGAATTGATTGATCTTTGGGGCAGCTTTGCTTGTGTCCAGAACACCGTCAGCTTTCACTGCGATATCTTGCTCTTCAGGAACTAATTTGTAACACGTAATAATTTTCATTATTTCTCCAGTTTAGATATTACATACTTCTAAATTTGATATATGGCTATATTCGCTATGAATTCACCTATACAACCTCAGATAATGTTTTGACGGTCAAACCGCTGCATACTTATTGTTTGTTGCCAATCCGGCGTATCAAGAACGTTAATCTCTCGGTGTTATAAATAAATCATTTATAGCGACTGCAATGTCTCTGCAGCCTGTAGTTTAAAAGTATATTGTTTTATTACCGCATGTTGACTTAGTAAGTTGTGCAATTATATGACTAGAATTATTAACGCTAATGTTAGACGGGTCACACTTATTAATAGTGTCCTGTTAGTGTTTCTAACGTTAATATTAGTAGTTCTAATGCCCTTCACTTAACAGGTGTTTTAGCTCTTTAAATACAAGGGTTTTTAGTTGGCGTAATAATAATATTAGCCCAGCTAATGATGTCATTTGTTAATGCTTTCGTTGTGTTTTTTAGTGTTTCTAATAGTGATATTAGTACTGCTAAAACCCTTCATTAGTAGAGCTAACATCACTATTAGAAATACTATTTAGGAGGGGCGGGATTGAGGTGTTTCCTGTTAGTTTATGGTCTATGATTCTCATCTTTCAATAAAACCTCTTGTGGGTAAATCATCTTTAAAACAGTGTGTTAGTTGGTGGTTGTTGTCGTTGCTACCTCCTGCCAGCTAGTAATGTTCTTACGTCTTATGGCTTTGTTATACCTCCTTTCAATCTCCTCTTTACCCCCTATTTTGTGATGGGAATAACACTATTTTTTAAGTGGTTTTTTTCGTTTTTTTTCTATTTCAAATGATCGTGATAACGATCACTGAATAAGAAGTTAAGGGCATGCATTATTCTGCCGTCAACTAAAGAATATTAATTAATAAATTATCATTGTTTAATTGTTGGTTATTGTCTGTTGGTAAGAAAATGAAAAAGGTGTGTTAGGTTATTTTGATTTGCGTTTTTAACCATTCTTAATAGTTAGTCTTAATAGTCAGAGCTTTAATCTGACTGGCTATAAGTTAATACTAAGTGTTGATAAATACACAGATTGAAAGAACTTCGAAACCTTAACTATTATCCTCCTAAAAAAAAGAGGGAGATGTATTAAGATGAATGAAAAAACTTTGGATGTAGGTATCACTGAAGGAACAAAGAAGAAGGTCACCATTGACCCGAAAATCTTCTTCCCGTCATTGATTATTGTCATGTTGCTCTCTTACTTGACAGTAAGAGATCTGGATGCGGCTAATATTGTTATTAAGGATGTATTTCACTATTTAACCCACTCATGGGGCTGGGCATTTGAGTGGTACATGATCGCAATGGCAGTAGGTTGGGCCTGGCTGGTCTGGGGACCTTATGCAAATAACCGTTTAGGTCAAGAAACACCAGAATTCAGTACCGGAAGTTGGGTCTTCTTGATGTTCGCGTCTTGTACCTCGGCAGCCGTACTGTACTGGGGATCGTTAGAGGTCTATTACTATGTGACTTATCCTCCTTTCGAACTTGAGTCCCTCTCGGTTCAGGCGAAAGAACTTGGTGTCGCTTATAGTCTCTTCCATTGGGGACCTCTGCCTTGGATGGGTTACGGCTTCTTTACCGTTGCTTTGGGTTACTTCCTTTATGTTAAGAAGATGGATGTGGTTCGCCCCAGTGGCACATTAGAGCCAGTTTTGGGTAAACATCATAAAGGTATTCTCGGTACGATTATCGATAATATTTATGTGGTCGCACTGATTTTGGCTATGGGTACGAGTTTAGGCTTGGCGACACCTTTGGTAACTGAGTGTATCCAATGGTTATTCGGTATTCCACGTACCATTGAAGTCGATACTATTGTTATCTCAGCATGGATTATCTTTAATGCTGTATGTGTGGCTTTCGGTTTGACCAAGGGCATTAAGATTGCCAGTGATCTGCGTAGCTACCTGAGTATCATCATGCTTGTTTGGGTGTTCCTTATTGGCGCAACCAGCTTCACCGTTAACTACTTCACCGAGTCAGTGGGTGTGATGCTTGATTACTTGCCTCGCATGCTCTTCTATACAAGTTCTATCAGTGAAGGCAGCTGGCCGCAAGATTGGACCGTGTTCTACTGGGCGTGGTGGGTCGTATACGGTATCCAGATGTGTATCTTCCTAGCTAAGATCTCTCGTGGTCGTACCGTGCGTCAACTTTGTCTGACAATGGTAGGTGGTTTGACTGCTTCTACTTGGTTCCTTTGGACCATTCTGGGCAGTAACACCATGAATCTGATGAATGAAAATATCATCAACATGCCTCAACTTATTGCTGACCATGGAGCCCCAAGAGCGATCATCGAAACCTGGGCAGCGCTACCGTTCAGCACTATCACGATGTGGGGCTTCTTCATCTTATGTTTCCTCGCAACAGTCACTCTGATTAATGCCTGTTCTTACACTTTGGCAATGTCTACCTGTAAGGGAGCCGATGCCGACAACGAGCCACCAGTCTGGGTTCGTGTAGGTTGGTCTGTACTCGTAGGTGTCATTGGTATCGTGTTGTTGTCACTGGGCGGACTTAAGCCTCTACAGACGGCGATTATTGCCGGTGGTGCGCCACTGATTATCGTCAATGTCATGATTATCATCTCCTTCTTGAAAGATGCGCGTAAAAACAAGTGGGCCTCATAGTGTTGGCTAATGAGCCAGCACTTGAGCCAAGTAATAGTAATTTATAGGAATATACGATGGATTTTAAATTAAGCGACGAGCAAGAGTTATTCGTTTCTGGTATTCGCGATTTGATGGCGAAGGAGAACTGGGAAAACTATTTTGCAGAGTGTGATGAAAATAGTCAGTACCCGGAGAGATTCGTCAAAGAGTTAGCCGAGATGGGAATCGATAGCCTGCTGCTTCCAGAAGAGCACGGTGGATTCGACGCCGGCATGGTTACCCTTGCCGTTATCTGGGAAGAGCTGGGCCGTTTAGGTGCACCGACTTATGTCTTGTATCAGTTACCAGGCATCACCACGATTCTGAAACACGGTAACCAAGATCAGATAGATAAGATCATGGCGCTACGTGGTACCGGTAAGCAGATGTGGAACTCGGCCATTACTGAGCCTAGTGCTGGTTCTGACGTGGGTAGCTTGCTAACCACTTATAAAAGAAAGAATGGCAAAATTTATCTTACTGGTAGTAAGTGTTTCATCACCAGTGCGGCGGGTACGCCTTACATCGTGGTTATGGCCAAAGATGCAGATTCAGAGAAGCCAATCTTTACCGAATGGTTTGTGGATATGTCAAAGCCGGGCATCAAGTTAGGCAAATTACCTAAGCTTGGTTTGAAGATGGATAGCTGCTGTGAACTTCAGTTCGATGAACTTGAGCTGGAAGAGTCAGACATGTTTGGTGAAGAGGGCAATGGCTTCTTGCGTGTTAAGGAGGAGTTTGACTCTGAGCGTTTCCTCGTAGCACTGACCAACTATGGCGCTGCTTACTGTGCATTTGAAGATGCGGCTAAGTATGCCAACCAAAGGGTTCAGTTCGGTGAGGCTATCGGTCGCTACCAGTTGATTCAGGATAAGTTTGCTCATATGGCTATCAAGCTTAACAGCATGAAAAATATGGTTTATGAAGCCGCCTGGAAGTGTGACCAAGGCACGATGACATCTGGTGACTCTGCAATGTGCAAATACTTTTGTGCCAATGCTGGTTTCGAAGTTATCGATTCTGCGATGCAGGTTCTTGGTGGTTATGCTATCGCCGGCGAGCATCGTATCAGCCGTATGTGGCGTGACATCCGTGTCGACAGAGTGTCTGGCGGTTCAGATGAGATGCAAATCCTGACCTTAGGTCGTTCTGTGCTTAAGCAATACAGATAATTAATGCTGGGTTAATCCGTACGGCAAGGCCTCCACATATCTTGTGGAGGCAAATCAAATTCTTGCTCTGTTCCTGAAAACGCGCATTTGTCTTCATCACGTTTTCAAGATCCCGTACGCCTTATCTTCAAATCCGTTTGAGTCTTTATTAGAGATTGCCGACGCTATCGTCGTGCAGAGTCTTAGTTTGAATATAAAAGAGAAGGGTATTATGTCAAAGAAATTAACCACTCCTACGTTCGGCCCGCTAGCTGGGGTTCGGGTTGTATTTTCCGGTATTGAGATCGCAGGGCCATTTGCAGGCCAGATGCTTGCCGAGTGGGGCGCTGAAGTCATTTGGATTGAGAACGTGGCTTATGCAGATACCATACGAGTACAGCCTAACTATCCAGAGCTGTCTCGTCGTAACCTACATGCCTTGTCTCTGAACATCTTTAAAGATGAAGGTCGTGATGCTTTCCTTAAACTGATGGAAACCACCGATATCTTCATCGAAGCGAGTAAAGGACCTGCCTTCGCTCGTCGCGGTATCACAGACGAAGTCTTGTGGGAACGTAACAAGAAACTGGTTGTTGCCCACCTGTCAGGTTTCGGACAGTTCGGCACCGATGAGTATACCAATCTACCAGCTTACAACACGATTGCGCAGGCATTCAGTGGTTACCTGATCCAGAACGGGGACAAGGACCAGCCTATGCCGGCTTTCCCTTATACCGCTGACTACTTCTCAGGCATGACTGCGACCACTTCAGCTTTAGCGGCCCTTTACCGCGTTCGTGAAACGGGTGTCGGCGAAAGTATCGATATCGCCATGTATGAAGTGATGTTACGCATGGGTCAGTACTTCATGATGGATCATTTCAACGGTGGCGAGATGTGTCCGCGTATGACCAAAGGTAAAGATCCATACTACGCAGGTTGTGGTCTGTACACCTGTGAAGACGGCTACATCGTTATGGAGCTGGTCGGTGCGATGCAGATTGAGGAGATGTTCAAGGATATGAATATTTCTCATCTCTATGGTACTGAGGAGATCCCTGAAGGAACTCAGTTGATCCATCGCGTCGAGTGTCCTTTCGGTGAGCAGGTGGAAGATAGCCTGGATGCCTATCTCGCAACTCGCACCATCGAAGAGGTGTTAGCCAGATTCGCTGAGCTTAAAGTGGCCTGCGCTAAAGTGCTGACGGTTCCTGAGCTTGAGTCTAACCCACAATATGTGGCTCGTGAGTCTATTACCGAGTGGCAAAATATCGATGGCAAGACCTGCAAGGGTCCAAACGTGATGCCTAAGTTCAAGAATAATCCAGGTCAGATATGGCGTGGTATGCCGAAACACGGCATGGATACCGCGGATATCCTAAGTGACATTGGTTATTCACAAGAAGAGATCCAAAGTTTAAGTGAAAAAGGCTTGGCCAAAGTCTCTGGTAGTAAGTGAGGCATTGATAATGGATATCGTTGGTAGCAAAACAATAAGATGCATGTGGGAAGAGCGTGCGC
>PJEL010003383.1_pt1 | contig 13715 bp, 12 predicted proteins | sample 1853271 | NCBI WGS metagenome assembly PJEL01 (sample SAMN08108733, study PRJNA415343) | Invertebrate metagenome, whole genome shotgun sequencing project. | host: Globobulimina | place: Sweden: Gullmar Fjord | collected 2015-08 | reverse complement strand
GATCCGGGGGGCACCCCACCGTGTGTTCTCCCGAGACATCCGGCGGATCAGATCGCGGATCTCCCACGACACGGTCGGTCGGCCGGTCTTTCCCCGCCGCGACTTCCATGTCCAGAAAAGCCTGAACCCTTTGCGGTGCCAACCAATGACGGTCTTGGGCTTGACGATTACCAGGGAGTGGCGCCAGCCAGCCCATAGGCAAGACAGGATGACCCAGAAAACCCTATCCGCCATCCGAAGCGATGGCCGGGGCCTTTTCCGTTTCAGGACAACTACCTGCTGTCGCAGGGCAAGGATTTCCATGTGAAGCGCCGCTCGGCCAACGACGATTTCGCGGAAGACGGAGATGAGGATATTGATGATCTTGTGCATGCCGAAAAAGGTATCCGGTAGCGATGTAATATTCCAAGGTTTCTGCGGCAGATGGAATAAATGGGAGGGACAGTCGTAATACCGCACCCGTTCGCGTGCTCAGGCGCCCCCCTCTCACGGCGCGAACCGGAAGGGCGCCGAAGTCACAGCACGATCCGTGTTCGGTGGGTTGCATCACGTGTACGATCTTGCTGCGTGACATGACAGATCATAATTTTGCGCCCTACAACACTCGAAGAATCGGCCCGCGCGGCAATCCGGCGGGCCGCGTGTACTTCCCGTGTAATCATGTTAGGGAGTTTGGCGATATCTGAGCTCCTTTAGGGCCTGGGCGAACTGGTCGGTTGTTCGGTTTTCCTGCAACGCTTCCAGCATCAGCGCCTGTTGGGTTTTGGGGGCCATTTCGCCAAGGGGCGGATCTCGATCGAGGTTCGTCGGAAATGAATATCCTTCCGCACAAGAGGCAACCGCGTAGCTTGTTTCGGCCAAGCTCATCGCGCCCTTCTGGCGTGCCGCCAGCAGAACAGGGTAAAGCGCGGCACTCATTTGTGACCGATTGACGCTCTCCATGGCCCGCCCGAAAGCCGACGATACCTGCAACAGATTTGCCATACGGGCAATGTCGGCCGAGCGATTGGTGCCGGCGGCATGAAAAAGCGCCGGGTTGAAAAACAAGGCGTCGCCCTTTTCGAGAGGGAGCTGTACGTGGTTCGCCTCAAAAAACCCTCGAAAGTCATCCCGCCGCCAGGCCAAGTACCCGGCCGGATAAATCTGTGAAAAGGGCAGGAGTTTTGTCGGGCCGCTTTCCACCGGCATGTCGCAATGGGCGACGGCGCCCTGCAGGGTCAACAAGGGAGACAGGTAATGAACATGGGCCGGATAGCGGGCAGCCTGTTCGCGGGCCTGAAAACCGAGGTGATAGTCACGATGCGCTTGTTGCGCCTCGCCGCCCGGGCGCACGACATTGACTTGTGAAGTTATTTGATAACCCGGCCCAAGCCATGCCTCTGCGGCAAGGGCAATCATGTCGTTGGCATAGTAGCGGGCGAAAACCGCCGGTGCTTTCACGCAAAGTTTCTCCAACGAATTCCAAATGCGATCATTGGCGCCGGCCTTGGCGAAATGATCGTTGCCGCCCTGGCCGCGTTCCTCTTCTATGATCCTGTTGAAGACCTCGGTTGCCCGATCAATCGGAGTGGTGTCGGGAAAGGCTTGTTTCAGGGCAAATACTCCGGGTCCATTAAGCAAAACAGAATTCAGTTCGCCCATCACGGCCCGTTTCCGCGCCATGTCATCCAGGCATTTCCGCAGGGCCGGGCACTCATAAATGGGCACATTTTTTTCGATTTTCGCAGCATGCGGCACGCTTGAGGGGTCGGTTGCCCGAGAAACCACCTGGGAAAAATCATCGATGGAACAGGACTTTTCCGTATACCACACGACTCTAGTACCCGATTTTCACAGCCATGCCGGTCCGGCTTGCTTCGGCTGCGGCGTCGGCGAGCATTTGCGCACGCAACCCGTCTTCGCCTGAGGGTGAGGGGGAGACTCCATTCTCAATGCAGTCAATGAAATAATCCAGTTCAGCCCGATAGGCGGCCTTATAGCGTTCAAGGAAAAAGTTCATCAGCGGCGCCGTGCGAAACCCAGCGGCGTTGGCGGATTCCACCGTTGTTTCGTGTACGTTGGCCGCCCGCAACATGCCAGTTGATCCGTGTACTTCGACGCGCTGGTCGTATCCATAGGCGGCGCGGCGCGAACACGATATCTGACAGATTTTACCGGATTCGGTTTTCATAATAACGGCCGCCGTATCAAAGTCATCGACGGTTTTGAAGGCGGGATCGACCAGAGCGGAACCAACAGCCTGAACCTCGACCGGTTCTTCGCCCAGTAGAAAACGCGCCATGTCAAAATCGTGAATCATCATATCGGCGAAAATACCACCGGACTTTTCAATGTAGGAAAGAGGCGGTGGGGCGGGGTCGCGCGAGGTGAGGGTGATCAGCTCGGCATCGCCGATTTCGCCGTCCTTCAATCGGGACTGAAGATTAGCGAAGTCTGGGTCGAATCGGCGCTGGAAGCCAATCATCAGGGGTGTGTGGGTTGTTTTGATATTTGCCAAACAGGTACGGATACGTTCGGCGGATAGATCAAGCGGCTTTTCGCACAGCACGGCTTTGCCCGCCGTCGAGGCCGCTTCAATATTGGCGGCATGACTGTCAGTCGGCGTGCCGATAATAACGGCGTCAATGGTATTATCCGCAAGAATCCGTTCGACGGTTCGGGCGGAAGCCCCGGTTTCGCCGGCCAGGGTACGGGCTGCCTCGGGAATGGCATCGCTGACTGCTACTAGGCGCGCGCGTCGGCATGCAACAACGCTGTGCGCATGCACTTGGCCGATACGGCCACAGCCTAGAATGCCGACCGAGATCACACCTGTTCTCCATTCAAAGCGCTGACAACATCCATTGTGGCCTGCTTCACGGCTTCGATGGTCGGCGACAGTAATGTCACGCGGTCAAAACTGTCCGGATTGTCCGCCAGCGCCTTGCGCAGCGCATCACCGAAAGCCATGCGCAACTCCGTGCCGATATTCAGTTTACAGACACGGCTTTCACGGGCCAGCCTCCGGCGTGTTTCTACTGGAATGCCACTGCCGCCGTGCAGCACTAGCGGCAAGTGCGTGACTTTCTCGATGGCCGCCAATGCTTCAAAGTCAATGCTTGCGGTTTTATCCGTTTGCAAGTGCACGTTGCCGACAGATACCGCCAATGCATCGGCGCCGCTTTCACGGTCAAAGCGGGCGGCGTCTTCGGGGGACGTCATGGCCGAGGCCGCACCTTCGGCATAACCGACAAAGCCCACTTCACCTTCCACCGAAACGCCGGTCACGCGGGCCTTCTCGACAATTCCAGCGGTGATGTCGATATTCTCGGATATGGGCAGTTTAGAGCCGTCGAACATGACCGAGGTGAAGCCGTTTTCAATGCCCTGGACACATTCTTCGAGGGTGTAGCCATGATCAATGTGGCAAACAACCGGAACGCTTGCTTGATCGGCCAGATGGCGGAACATCTTCCCCAGAACCGGAACGGGCGTGTGTTTGCGGCACCCCGGTCCGGCTTGCAGAATAATCGGGATGCCGGTTTCTTCGCCGGCCTGGACGTAGGCCTTTGCCTCTTCCCAACCCAAAACCACCAGTCCGGCCACGGCGCGGCCTTCGTTCATGGCGGGTTGAAGCACGTCTTTCAGCGAAGCCGCCGTCATTTGAACTTCGCGATCATATCCTTGATGCCGGGAATGGTTTCCACCTGATAGGCGTGTTCGGGTTGAAAGGATTGAACCAGCGAGCGTTGGCTCAAACCGCCCAGGATGGTGAAATAGTACATCTCGTATCCGGGGGCGACGACACAGGGGTGATACCCGGCATCGAAGACGAAGGTCGAGCCGTCCACGAGATGAAACGCCTCGCCGACCGTTTCACCATCGGGCTGCAAAAGCTGCATGCCGAAACCATGATCCGGTTTGAAGCGGAAATTGTAGATCTCGTTATGGCGGGTTTCCTCAGGAAGATGGTCGGTATCGTGCTTGTGCGGGGGGAACCCCGACCAACCGCCCGCGCCGACGGTATACAACTCCGATACCAACAGGCGGCCAACGCGGTCATGATACTTGTTGCCCAGGATATGCTTGATCTTGCGGTGGGTCTTGGTGTCGTCTGAGCCATACTGTATCGAGTCGATATCGTCGGCGCGCACGGCAAATGGTTCCAAGGTCTTGTCATATTTTGCGCCGGCCACGAACACTTCGGCCGAGTCAGACGTGCAGACGAATTCGGCCTTCGCCGCTGTCGGCACGTAGACGCCTTCGGGTTATCCATCCCAAACATCGCTAACACGGCGTCCGATTCCGGTGTATTGCTCGCCCGCCACATCGACGTCGATCTTGCCGGTCGCGGGGACGATGCAGGTTTCGTAACCGGGTGTCCGGTATGTAAATGCTTGCCCCTTTGCCAGCTTTACGATGTTGAAGTAAGTCAGCGGGGTGCGGGAATCCTCCGCATCGATGATCGGTTTGTTGTGATTGTCAAACGGTGGGATGTGCATCGAAATCTCCAGTCTTGACTTCCGAGAGGGTGTGAACGCTCAAGAATTGCGAAAGATCCTCGGGCGTGGGCATGGCGGTCGAACAGGCGACGCGCGTGACGACCAGGGCCGCTGCCGCGGTGCCCTGAACGACGGCATTCTCCAGGCTTAACCCGGCGGCAAGTCCCGCCATCAGACCGCCCATGAAGGCATCGCCCGCGCCAGTTGGCTTGAGAGCCTGCACCGGAAAGATGCCGGTCTTAAACGACCTGTCCTTGGTGAAGGTGATCGAACCCCGTTCACCCATTTTATAGATAATAATTGCGGGTCTTCCTTTCAGCAGTCCGGCGGCGTAGTCCGCGCCTGTCGCAAAATCGCCGGCAGCAACGCCAAATTCCACGTCGTTGCCGATAACGATGTCGCATTGCGCAATTGCCGAGGAATACACCGAGGCCGCCTCCTCGGGCGAGACCCAGGAATAGGGGCGGTAATCCATGTCGATTACGACCGGGGCTCCGGCGGCGACGGCGCGATCGATAGCGTGAAAGATCGCCGTTCGCGAAGGCTCGTCCGCGAGTGCCGTGCCCGACACGACAACGCCACCCATCGCGGCGTAGTCGGCGGCTTCCACGTCGCTGCTGTTCATTTCGAAATCGGCCGCGCCGTTCCGGTAAATCACCGACTGGCAGTTTTCCAACCGCGTTTCGACCACCGCCAGGGTGTTGCGGGCTTCGCCACCGACGACGCGGCAATGGGTCGTATCGATGCCGAATTCCTGCAGCTTGTTGGTCGTGAAGCGCCCGATCGCGTCGTCGGAAAAACAGGTCACCAGTTCGGCCTGGCACCCTAGCTTGGCCAAGGCGACGGCGATGTTGCCGGCCGATCCGCCGATATGGGCCGAAAAATGCGTCGCGTGCTCGGTTTCCGTTCCCGGGGGCTCGGGATAGAAATCGATTCCGGCGCGGCCAATGGATAGGAAACGGTTTCTCTGCAACCGATCGAAAAGTTTGTCCATGGTCTTCAAACGCCTTTTCGTTGACGCATGCGGTTCTCATTTGCATCGGCTCGGACCTCATCAATTTCGGCCCGCCGAGAGACCCCGGGAAGCCCGACCTCCCACCAGGTATGGCCCTCTTGCGTCCAACCATCGAAGGCATCGACCTGCGTGACGATGACGTAGGTGCGATCGGATTGCTTGGCGCGGGCGAAGGCCTCGGCGAAGGCGGCCATGTCTTCGACGGTTTCGGCGGCCGCGCCCATGGAGCAGGCGTGGGCTTCGAAATCGACAGGAAAGGGATCGCCCGCGATACGGCAATCGCGGATCAGGTTGTTGAAGGAGACGTTCCCGGTATTGTTTTGCAATTTGTTGATAACCGCGAAGCCGCCGTTGTCACAAACGATGATGATCAGCTTTTTTCCGGAAAGAACCGACGAATAAATGTCGGAATTGAGCATCAGGTAGGACCCATCGCCGACGAAAACGATGGTGTCGTTGTCCGGTTCCGTTTCGGCCTGGGCAATACGTGCTCCCCAACCGCCCGCGATCTCATAACCCATGCAGGAATATCCGAATTCAACGTCGACAGTACCGACGGATTTGGTGCGCCAATTGGCGCAGATTTCCGCCGGCAGACCACCGGCCGCCGCGACTACGCGGTCGCGCGGCGCGCACAGGTCGTTAACCGCGCCGATAACCTGGGCATAGGATCGCGGTCGATTTCCAGGCTGTACGTTTTCATCGACATAGGCGTTCCAGGCGCGGCGTTCGGTGGCCGCCCCGTCGGTCCAGTCCGTCGGCCCGGAGAAATTATCGAGCGTTTCTTCCAACTGGCCAAGGGCTTGTTTCGCATCGCCCACCACGGGCAGGGAACGGTGCTTGCCCGCGTCGTGGCGCGCCGCGTTGATGCTGATGAAACGGGCGCTGGGATCGAAGGCGCTCCACGATCCGGTGGTGAAGTCCTGTAACCGGGTGCCGATGGCGACGATGACATCGGCCTTGCGCGCCAAGGCGTTGGCCGAATTCGAACCGGTGACGCCGACGGGGCCACAGTTCAGGGGATGGTCGGCCGTCATGTTCGCCCGCCCGGCGATGGTTTCAACCACGGGGATGTTGAATTTCTCGGCGAAGGCGCGAAGCTCCATGGTCGCCTCGCTATATTGGACACCGCCGCCGGCGATGATCAGGGGGCGGGCGGCGGTGCGCAACAGCGCCGCTGCCGCGGAAATCTCATGGTGATCCGGCGAGACGCGGCGGATCCGGTGCAGCCTCTCTTCGAAGAAGACTTTGGGGTAATCGAAGGTCCAGCCTTGTACGTCCTGCGGCAACCCGAAGAAGGCGGGGCCGCAGTCCGCGGGATCGAGCATGGTTTGAATGGCCGCCGGCAGGGACTGAATAATCTGGGCCGGATGGGTCACCCGGTCGAAGTAGCGAGACACGGATTTGAAGGCATCGTTGACCGATAGCGTGGGATCGCCGAAATGTTCGACCTGTTGCAAAACAGGGTCGGGCAGGCGGGTCTGGAAGGTGTCGCCCGCAAGCAACAACAGCGGCAACCGGTTTGTATGGGCAATCGCCGCCGATGTTACCATGTTGGTCGTGCCGGGACCGGCCGATGAAGTGGCGAACATGAAATTTTTGCGCAGCTTCTGCTTGGCGTAGCCGACCGCCGCCATGGCCATCGACTGCTCATTCTGGCCCCGCCATAGAGGCAGTTCTTCGCGATGCTCGTACAGCGCCTCGCCGAGGCAGGTGACGTTTCCGTGACCGAAGATGCCAAAACCTCCGCCACACAAACGGGTGCGCCGGCCGTTTTCTTCGATGAACTGATTGGCGAGGTGACGCACCAGCGCCTGTGCCATGGTCAAACGAATGGTTTTTTCCATGATCGGCATCGATTTCTCCCATCGACGAATTGTTTCTTGACGGCGACCTTATATCGAGCGTAAATGTTTTGCAACCGGTTGCAATATCGAATAGTGATAAAAATGATTTTGGAGCGGATGGGTCCCAGGAATGCCTGAGATTGGCTTTGGCGTTATCGGTGGCGGGTACATGGGGAAAGCCCATGCCGTCGCCCTGCAGGCGGTCGGCGCCGTGTTCGGTACTTCACTGCGCCCGGTTTGTGAAATGATCTGCACGACCACCGAGGACGGGGCGCGCGAAAAGGCCGGTTCTCTCGGTTTTCGCCGCTCAACGGCGGACTGGCGCGTCCTGGTGCAGGATCCCGCGGTCGAAGCCGTGGTGATCGCCTCGCCGCAGGAATTTCACCGCGACATCGCGTTGGCAGCCTTTCAAGCGGGAAAAGCGGTTTTTTGCGAAAAACCGCTGGGCAATGGCTTGGATGACAGTCGGGCGATGGCGGCGGCCGCGGAAAAAAGCGGGCTGCCCAATATGACCGGTTTCAATTACATTCGCACCCCGGCATCCCAGCTGGCGCGGCAAATAATAGAGGCAGGTGAAATCGGTGACATCACCTACTTTCGCGGCGAGCACACAGAAGATTTCTACGCCGACCCTCGTACCGACGCCAGTTGGCGCACCGACGGGCGCGCCAACGGCACCATGGGGGATCTAGCACCGCATATGATCAACGCTACGCTGGCTCTGGCCGGACCGGTGGATCGGCTGATCAGCGATATTCAGACCGTTCACGAGAGCAGGCCCAACGGTACCGGCACGGCGCTGGTCACCAATGACGATCACGGACAATTCCTTTGCCGATTCGAGAACGGCGCCATGGGTGCGCTGTATTTCAGCCGCATCGCCACCGGGCGAAAAATGGGTTACGCCTACGAGGTGTTCGGCACCAAGGGCGCGATCCGTTTCGATCAGGAGGACCAGAACGCCCTGTGGCTGTACAAAGGCGACGCGCGACCGGATCGCCAGGGCTTCACAAAGATTCTCACCGGCCCCGAACATCCCGACTACGAACAGTTTTGCCAGGGACCTGGACACGGAACCGGCTATCAAGATCAGATCATTATTGAAGCGCGGGATTTTCTCAGCGCCATCGAAACCGGCGAGCCGGTCTGGCCCACATTCCGCGACGCCATGGAGGTCAACCGGGTCATTGAGGCGGCGTGGGTCAGTCACGATGAAAAGAGATGGGTATCGCTCAGTGATATCTAATCCGATGCCACGTGTAATCAGCTAAGACGAGAAGGCTAAATCAAAATGCCCATCAAGATCGGAAACGCCCCCTGTTCCTGGGGCGTTGAATTCGCCGACGATCCACGAAATCCTGATTGGACTCGCGTCCTCGATGAGTGCCGGGCCGCGGGATACAAGGGCATCGAATTGGGCCCCGTCGGCTTCATGCCCGAAGACCCAGATGTGCTGGGAAGCGCCTTGGCCAAGCGGGACTTGAAGTTGATCGGTGGCGTGGTTTTCAGGCCATTCCACAACCCGGACGAATGGGACTCGGTTCTCGACGGCGCCGTTCGGACATGCGAGGCGTTGAAAGCCCACGGCGCCCGGAACCTGGTCCTCATCGATTCCATTTCACCGCGCCGCGCCCCGACCGCCGGCCGTCCCGGCGAGGCCGAGCAAATGGATAACGCGGAATGGGCGGCTTATGCGGCGCGGATCGAACAGATCGCGCGGATGGGCACCGATGATTACGGTCTGACGGTGTCAATCCATCCCCATGCCGCAGGGTTCATGGATTTCGAAGCCGAGGTGGAGCGCCTGCTCGGCGCGGTCGACGCCTCGATTCTCAAGATTTGCGTCGATACCGGTCATTGCAACTACGCCGGTTACGATCCGGTCGACTTTCTGCGCCGCCACTCGGCGCGTGTCAGCTACGTCCATTTCAAGGACATAGACCCGGTCGTTAAGCAGACGGTTATCGAACAGCGGATCGGATTCTACGACGCCTGCGGCCAAGGAATTTTCTGCAATCTCGGCGACGGCGAGGTCGATTTTCCCGCCGTGCGGAAGGTTCTGACGGAGACCGGCTTCGAAGGCTGGTGCACGATCGAACAGGACTGTGATCCCGCCGGAGACACCTTGCCGCTCAACGACGCGCGGGCTAACCGGGAATACCTGGAAACCATCGGTTTCCACTGATCGGGGGAGTAGATCTTGAAAAAACTGAACTGGGGCCTGATCGGCGGCGGCGCGGGCAGCCAAATCGGGCCGATGCACCGCCTCGCTGCCGGGTTGGATGGCCTGTTTTCCCTCGCCGCGGGGGCACTTGACGCCGACCCCGCCAAGGGCAAGGATTTCGCCGTCAGCCTGGGAATTCCGGCGCCACGCGCCTACGGCGACTGGCGCGAAATGCTGGCAGGGGAAAAGACCCGCAAGGACCGGTTGGACCTCGTCACCATTGCGACCCCCAATGCCACCCACTTCGAAATCGCCAAGGCGTTCCTGGCCGCCGATTTCGACGTGCTGTGCGAAAAGCCGATGACCATGACGGTCCCGGAAGGCGAGGAAATCGTTCGCCTGGCGGCGCAAAGGGGTCGCATTTGCGCCGTCAATTACGGCTATACGGGATATCCGCTGGTCCGTCACATGCGGGCCATGGTCGGGCGCGGCGACCTGGGTCGTATTCGACTCGTCAAGGCTGAATTCGCCCACGGTTTTCACGCCGATGCCGGCGATGCCGACAACCCCAGGGTCCGCTGGCGCTACGATCCCGAACAGGCCGGCGTTTCGGCGGTGATGGCCGATTGCGGCATTCACGCCCTCAACATGGCCTGTTTCGTGACCGGCCAGGAGGTTGCCTCGCTGTCCGCCGATTTTGTCTCCTGCGTCGACGGCCGCAGTCTGGAGGACGATGCGATGGTCTCCTTCCGCATGACCGGAGGCTGCGCCGGGCGCCTGTGGACCAGCGCCGTCGCCGTCGGCCGCATGCACGGACTAAACATCCAGGTCTTCGGCGAAAAGGGTGGCCTGCGCTGGGCCCAGGAGTGGCCCAATCAGCTTTTCTGGACACCCTTGAACGCGCCGACCCGAATTCTGGAGCGCGGTGCGCCGGGCCTGTCGCCTGAAGCCGACCGGGCCTCGCGGGTGACGATCGGCCACGCCGAGGGCATGTCGCTTGCTTTCGCCAACATCTACCGCGATCTCGCCGAGGTCATTGCGGCCGGGCGTGACGGCCGCGACCCGGATCCCGCGGCAACGCATGTCCCTACGTCGCGTGACGGGCTGAATTCCATGGTGGCTGTTTACGCTGCGGTCGAATCGGCCAAGAACGGCTCAGCATGGACGCAGGCAAGCCCCCCTATGGTGCGCGACGATTAATTCACGACACTAATCGGGCACAGGGCGAAGCGTCGAGCGTTCCAAAACCCGGCAGGGTAAAAGGCGGGCTTCCGGCGGTCTGTTGGGTTTTTCAATCAGGGAAACAATCAGATCGACGGATCCCAGAATGATATCGGTCAACGGTTGGTGGATAGTGGTTAGATCGTAAGCTCTCCAACCCGACATAGTCATGTCGTTGAAGCCGATGAAGCCGATATCTGCGGGAATGACAAATCCCTGTTCGCGCGCTGCGTCCATAGCCCCCATACAGATCAGGTCGTCACCACAGAATACGGCCTCCACCGCTTTTTCTGCTAACAAATCACACATCGCGTCAAACCCTGCATCATAGGCATAGGCGCGTGCGAATCGGATATCGGCAGGCGGAAAATCGGCAGCCTTCAGCTGGTCGGTGAAGCCCTTTAATCGATCCTGTGTAGAAGTCGCCGCCTGCGGTCCTCCCAGAAACGCGAGACGCCGGTAGCCCCGGTTTATCAAGGTCTGGGCGGCCAGGGCGCCGCAATGAATGTTGTCGATGCCGACGATATGAACCTCGGGCGTCGGGGAATAGCGGCCAAAGGCGTGCACAACGGGGACACCCGCGTCCTTGAATGTAAGCGGGAATTCGGCCGGCATGGTGGATGAAGCCAGAATCACGCCATCAACGCTGTATTGTTTCAGCATCCGTACTGAACTCTCGGCATTCGTTTGATCGGTCATATTCACCAGCAACGGGCGAAGGCCGCGATCCTGTAGCGTGCGCGTGAACAGGTCGAAGACCTGGAGAAAAATCGGATTTTGAAAGTTATTGGCGATCAGGCCAATGAGTTTGGTGCGATTGGTGGCCAGGCTCCTGGCGATCAGGCTCGGCGAATAATTCAGTTCACGAGCCGCCTTTTCGACTTTCTTGCGCATTCTTGCCGACACGCTCGCACCATCGGTAAAGGTCCGTGATACGGCGGAGCGAGAGACGCCTGCGCGTTCGGCAACATCCTTCAATGTGATCGCCATAAACATCTCCCGAAAAGCTCGCGAGCCGCCCCGCTCTAATACCCGGTGCCAATCGGGGCGGCAATATTTGTAACCGCTGTCTATTTGGGGTCGCCAGATTTTAGACTTTCAAGCCGCCGGCAGCCTGCGTGTGGATATTTTATAGACAACAAGACAGGCCAACTAATGCTCCACATCCCTGAATGGGCGCAGTATAAATATATTTTGCAACCGGTTGCAATATTTTTTTCACTGTGCTAGTGATTGAGGCGTAGAGCGCCAAGTGGCGTCCAAATTCTCGAAAACAGGGGGAATTTCAAATGAAGAAGTTACTTTTTGCCGGGCTTGCGGCCGTTGCGTTTGTCGGCGCAAGCATGGCTCCGGCGCTGGCCGCGGGCGAGAGGATTGTCTTGGTCAGCCACGCCCCGGATTCCGATTCCTGGTGGAACACCATCAAGAATGGCCTGACGCTCGCGGGCAAGCAGCTCAATGTTGAAGTGGAATACCGCAATCCGACCTCCGGCGATATCGGCGACATGGCCCGCATCATCGATCAGGCGGCGGCGTCGAAACCCCAAGGTATCATCACGACCCTTGCCGACTTCGACGTCCTCAGCGGTCCGATTTCCAACGCAGTTGCCAAGGGCATTCCCGTCATCATCATCAACACCGGCACACCCGAACAGGCCGCCGAAGTGGGCGCCCTGATGTATATTGGCCAACCCGAATACGATGCCGGACTGGCGGCCGGTCAGCGCGCCAAGCGCGACGGAGTGAAATCTTTCCTCTGCGTCAATCACGTGATTTCCAATCCCGTCGTCGGTGAGCGCTGTCGCGGTTTCGCCGATGGGCTGGGCGTTCCGCTCGGCAGCTCGATGATCGATTCCGGTCAGGACCCGTCCGAAATAAAGAACAAGGTTAAAGCCTATCTGAAGGCCAACCCGGACACCGACGCCATTCTCACGCTCGGCCCCACTTCGGCCGATCCGACGATCGTGGCGTTGAAGGAAAACGGCATGGCTGGCAGCATCTATTTCGGCACCTTCGACCTCGGCACCGAGATCGTGAAGGGCATCAAGGACGGCACCATCAAATGGGGTATCGACCAGCAACCGTTCCTGCAGGCCTACTTGCCGGTGATCGTTCTCGCCAATTACAGTCGTTACGGCGTTCTGCCGGGCAACAACATCAACTCTGGCCCGGGCTTCATCACCAAGGACGCCCTCGGTATGATCGAAAAGTTCGCTGGCGAATATCGCTGATTGACTCGACTGCCGGGCGGCCCTTGCCGGCGCCGCCCGGACGTTTCTGCAAATGCCCGCATTTCAGTTGGGAGGATGACTTGTCGTCCGATATGCGCGTGACCGAAACGAATTGAACAGATGCATGGGGGTTACCCAATGACTGATCAAACCGTACCAGATAACAATCAGGACGAACGAATCAAGGAGACGTCACGATTCCGCAAAGCCCTGATCCGGCCGGAACTGGGATCCATTTGCGGGACCATCCTCGTTTTCGTATTTTTCCTTCTCGTCGCCCGCGATTCAGGCATGTTTGCCGCAGACGGTATCATGAACTGGGGTGTTGTATCCGCTCAGTTCACCATTATCGCAGTCGGCGCCTGCCTACTCATGATCGCCGGCGAGTTCGATCTCTCTGTCGGATCGATGATTGGGTTTTCCGGTATCGTCATCGCCCTGCTTTCGGTTACCTGGGGGCTTCCCATGTGGATTGCCATCTTGGCGGCCTTTGCGGTGGCAATGTCGATCGGTTGGCTCAACGGATATCTGGTGATCAAGACGGGCCTGCCGTCATTCATCGTGACATTGGCGTTCCTTTACATTTTGCGTGGCCTGACGATTTTCATCGCCATCTCGACGACCAACAAAACCATCATCGGTGGCGTTCGCGAAGCGGCGGAAGGCGACTGGCTGGCGCCGCTGTTCGGGGGAAAAATCCTGGGTGGCGTATTTGTCTGGTTGGCGGATATGGGCCTGGTCGATACTTTCGAGATC
>PJEL010003382.1_pt1 | contig 13719 bp, 9 predicted proteins | sample 1853271 | NCBI WGS metagenome assembly PJEL01 (sample SAMN08108733, study PRJNA415343) | Invertebrate metagenome, whole genome shotgun sequencing project. | host: Globobulimina | place: Sweden: Gullmar Fjord | collected 2015-08 | reverse complement strand
AAGAAATAAAAGAGGTAAAATGAAGAAATTAGTTTTAGGGTTTTTAATACTATTTTCAATACAAAATTTACTTGCAAAAGAAAAAGTTATTGCAAAAGTACCCGAAGCATCAGGTATTGTCTACTCAGAGAAATCAAATACTCTTTTTGTTGTAAATGATGAAGGTAAAATATATGAACTTTCTACAAAAGGTCAAATACTTAAAAAACTCAATCTTGGAAAGTATGATTTAGAAGGTATTACAATTGATGAAGATAAGGGTTTACTTATTTTAGCCATTGAAGGTGATGAAAAAATATTAGTTTTGAATCAAGAAAATTTTAAAATTCAAAATGAAATCAAAATCAAAAGAAAATACAAAAAAATCAATGTTCTTAAAAAAGATTCTAAAAATGGAATAGAAGGAATTGCTTTATTTAAAGACAAATTATATATTTCAAATCAATCAAAAAACAAATATCCAAAAGCTGATTCTTCTGTTATTGTAATTGTTGATTATAATTTAAATAAAAAGAAATTAAAAATTAAAAATATCATAGATCATGGAATCACAGATGTATCCGGATTAACTTTTTATAAAGATACTTTATTTATGATTAGTGATAAAAACAATCTATTACTATCTTATGATATTAAAAACAACAAGATAATCAAAAAATATAAACTAAGTAAAAAATATGCACAAGAAGGTCTTACTTTTGATAAAAAAGGAAACTTATATATTGCAGATGATAATGGTCAAATTTTAAAAATCAAAAAATTTAGCTTTTAATTTTAATCTTTTACTACATACTCAATAAACATAAAATATCTATAATAAAAATAGGAGTAAATCATGAAACTATTTTTATTATTAACAATTTTACTAAGTACAATATTCACTAATCTACTTTTTGCAAACAACTTTAAATCAGGTGAAAATAAAGTAAGTCTATTAGAACTTTATACTTCACAAGGTTGTAGTTCTTGTCCTCCTGCTGATAAATGGTTATCTAATCTAAGAAATGAAAAAACTTTATTTAAAGAATTTATACCATTAGCATTTCACGTAACTTATTGGGATTATATAGGATGGAATGATGTTTTTGCAAAAAAAGAAAATGATAATAGACAAAGAGCTTATTCCAAAGAAGTATGGAAAAAAAATTCTGTTTATACACCTCAATTTGTAGTTGATACTAAACAATATAGACAATGGTTTTATACAAAAGACTTACCAAAATTTTCAAAAGAATATGCTGGGAACTTAGAACTTAACTTAGATAAAAATGATAATATCACAATCACTTATTTTAATAAAAACATAAAAGAAAAAGATGTGATTATAAATATTGCACTTGCTGGTTTTGATTATTCAATTCCTATAAGAAGAGGTGAAAATTCTCACAAAATTCTCAAACATGACTTTGTAGTATTAAAACATATTCAAAATAAATCACAAATCACAAACAATAAACTAGTATTTAAAACTAAATTAACAAATCTTTTAAATAGAAAAAAATTAGAAGCCTTAGTAGTTTGGATTAGTGATAATAAACATAATCAACTGCAAGCTGTTGGAAACTATATACGAAAGTAAAATAGTTTCTTCTTATATATACTCTCTTTTTTATGTCTTTCTTCTATATAAAAAAATATCCTCTTACCTCTATTTTAAATAAAAAATTATAATATTTATATTTTACTATGTAATGCATAGTAAAATGTGATACAATATGTCATCAGAAGGAGTTGGAATGGAAGAAGATTATAAAAAGTGGCTTACTCAATTTAGAAAAGGCTTTATAGAACTTTGTATATTGATTAATTTAGATAAACATAAAAAACTAAATGGTTCAGCTTTATTAAAAATACTAAAAGATGTTGACTTAGTTATTAAAGAGGGAACTCTTTATCCTCTCCTAAATCGTATGGAACAAAATGAACTTTTAGTCTCACAATGGATAATGCCAACAAATAATGGGCATCCTAAAAAAGAATATTCCATGACAGAAAAAGGTAAAAGTCTTCTACCTGAAATTATAAAATCATATGAAGAACATACAAGTTCAATAAATAAATTAAAGGATTAATCATGAGTAGTCAAAAATATATAAAAGAATTTAAATCAAAATTAGATTGTATTGAAAGTAAAACAAAAAATGAAATTGTTAAAGAAATTGAAAGTTTAATTACTCAAAATGATGATTATCTTAGTTTAGAAAAAAGGTTAGGAAGTCCAAGTGATTTAGCTAATACCTACTTAGAAGATATACCTAAAATTAAACCAATTAAAAAAAGAATATATACTGGATTACAAAAAACTTTAGCAATTATTACTTTAATTATTATCTCAATAATTATAATAGCTAGTATTTTTATTAGTAACTTTATAGATGACCCATATGATTATAGTTCTTATACTTCAAATAGCATAAATAGCAAAATAGAAACTCCATGGGTAAAAATTGATAATGTAAAAAATATAAAGATACAACAATCAAAAGTAATATTTTACGCAAGTACTGAAAATGAATTATCATATTCTTGTACGAAAGAAGTAGAATACAAAAATTTAAACAATGATATAGTAAATAAAAACAATAGTTTTAATGATATTAGTATCTCACAATCAAGATGTATAATAAAACTACCAAACAATATAGTTAATTTAAATATTAATCAATCAAGTGTCTATTTAATAGAGCCAATAAATGAAATAAGAATTGATTCAGAACAAAGTGAAATAAAATTAGCTCAAAAGAAGAGCATATATAATTTTAAGGTAAATATTAAAAGTTCAGATTTTAAAGATTTAATTTCAAATGAAAATGGGATTAAAATAGATGCAAAGCTTTTTCAAAGTAGTTTTGGAAAATACGAATATTAAAATAAGAGATTTTCCTCTTATTTTAATATCTATTTCTTATTTAATAACTTGATAAAGTTTTGAACACTCTTCTAAATATTCATCTTTAGTATTAATATTATTTATAATATCTTGATGACTATGTACATGTGCATTATAAACATATACAAAAAGTTCATCACCTTTTTTTAAAAAGTTTTTCTTGCCAAATTCACTATATGCAGTAGCTCCTGCTGCTATTAAAATACCTTTTGCTTCTTTTGCATTTGTCATAAATTGAGTTAATTCTTCTAATGGTCCACAGTCTTCTTGTGTATTAAACTTATCAATCATCCAATCTTTTAACTGTGTAAAGAAATAACTATATGACTTAACAGCAGCAATAGTTCCATAATTATGAAGTACTCCATCCCTTTTAATAAAAGATGAAATATGATATTTACTTAAAATACCCGTTTCAGTAAAATTATCAATCTCTATAATCTGTCTTGAAATACCTTTTGTATTTTCTCCCCAGTTTTTCTTGGTACTTAATTTACTTCCATCTTGTACTCTTAATGAACAATCATTAAATGCAGAAAAATATCTAGGAATAATATCTACAACTTTTTCATCTTCAAATACAAAATCACAAATCAATGCAACTTCTGCTTCTGCTTGGATTTTGTCTTCTTCTCTTCCATGAGTAGAAATATCTTCTTCACAAATTGGATATGTACCTAAAAAGGAATCATGACCTTTTATATAAAAAGGAAATAAACCTTTTGGTGCATTTTTATCTTCTGTTTTAATTACAGAAAACTCATCAGCTTCTCCTGCTTCTCCTAAGTGACCCGCAAAGTTTCCAGCTACTGCAAATCCTAAATAGTCTTTTAAATTTTCTATTAACATAAATATTCCTATTTTATTTCTTTTCTAAAATTCTTTACCATTAGTATTTATTACAATCTTTTCAGCAATTAGATTAACTTCTTTAGCAACCTTATTTGATTCTTCTGATGTAATTGCATTTTCTTGAGTAACTTGATCCAATTTATTTACAGTATCATTTATTTGTTCCATTGTATTAAATTGTTCTTTTGACGAATTAGATATTTCATTTATTAAAGATAATGTATTATCAATATTAGTGTTTAACTTTTCATAAGCATTTATCATATCATTAGAAATTTTCTTACCATCATTTGTTTTTTCTCTTGCATTTTCTACTAATTCTTTAATTTCTTTTGCTGCTTCTGCTGACCTTGAAGCTAGATTTCTTACTTCTTGAGCAACAACAGCAAATCCTTTTCCTGCCTCACCTGCTGTTGCTGCTTCTACTGCTGCATTTAAAGAAAGGATATTTGTTTGAAAAGAAATTTGATCAATAATACTAATTGCATCTGCAATAGCATTAGTTTGTTCATTTATTTCATCCATTGAACTTGCAGTCTTAGAAGCTAAAGATTCACCTTGAGTTACAGATTTTGACACTTCTTCTGTATATGAAGTCATTTGAATAATGTTTTTTGAACTATTTTGCATTTTTGAAGTTATTTCTTCAATTGCTGCTGATGTTTCTTCAAGTGATGCAGCTTGATTATTAGCTGAACTAGTTAATCTTTGAACATTTCCAGACAATCTTTCTGCATTTGAAGATAATAATAAACCAGTATCTTTATTTTCAACTAACATTGCAGTTATTGCTGAACCTAAACCATTTATACCTTCACTTAATAATTTAAAATCGCCTTGCATACTAGATGCATCAATCTTTTGTCTATAATCATAACTTGAGTACATTGATAAAACATTCATTGCATTTTTAATATTATCTTCTATCACACTTAACATTTGATTTATCACATCTTTTAATTCATTTAAAGCTACATTAGAACTAGAACCATCAATCTTCACATTTAAGAAACCTTTTTTTGCTTCATTTGCACAAGTAATTGCACTATCAACTAAAAGTCTATCATTCTCTATTGCTTTTTTTGTTTTCCTAATACTCTCATTTACAATCTTAGCCATCTCTCCTAGCTCATCTGTAGAATTAAGATTTATAGGATTAGCATCTTTTTTTTCTTGATTTAAATATTGAAAAAACTCTAATAATCCCTCTTGAAATGTACCTAATGGTTTTTTAATAGAATTTGTTACAACAATGATAATAATAAATAGTAAAACAAAAACAATTGCCACAATTAAATAAAGTGTATTAAGCGTTGAATGAATATCCAATAATGCTTTTTGATAACTTTTATGATTTTCTTGTACTGCAAACTTTGTAATATATTTTAATTCTTTATTTATAATAGAAAAAGGAATATCAGTTTCTAAAACCTTATCTAAATAAATATTCATAACATCATTCATAGCATTAGTTATTTGCTCATCATAATCTTTTAAATTTACTTCAATTTTTTTAATACTTTTACTTATTTTTTCATCTAAATATACAGCTTTTTTAAGTTTTTTCAAATCCTGATTAACTTGTTTTTGAACATCAAGTAAGAGTTTAATTTCTACTTCAATTTCTTCTTCTGTATATGCTCCAGTTACATAATTAAAAACTTTATACAATATCGTGTTGTATTGTTTAATATCAATTAAAAGTTCGCTACTTAATTCATAAAGTTCAAATTTTACTTCAACTATTTCTTTCAAAGTATTCTCGTTTGACTTTAGAGAGTTATTCGAAAAAAGCGCTAAAGTAATCAGAAAAATTAATGCAATAATTGGTGCAATTAGGATTTTTTTTCCTATTGCTAAATTTTTAATACCAAACATAATTTAATCTTTTTTATTTAAAGAATCATTATTGAAAATTCTTCTTTCGAATAATATATCCATATCATCATGTATGATTGAATCTTTATCTAAAAAAATCAACTTTTTATTACTTAACTCTTTTACATTTTTTAATCCCATAACAGCAAGTAAACTTTTCATACTTTTTAAAATATTATTATGATAGTTTTTCACAAATTCTGAGTGTTTTTTTACAAAGTAGTATTTTCTCTTTTTTATATCTTGAGTTGCCAATCCAACTGGACATTGATGTTTAGTTGCACCTGAACAAAATCTTGCTCTAATACACCCTGCACTCATCATAAATCCACGAGCTATTTGAACGAAATCAGCACCTAAACAAAGAATGATAATAATATCATCAGGAGTAAGTATTTTACCACTTGCAGATATTTTCACATTATCCCGTACTCCATAATCTTTAAGTACTTTATCTACTAAATAAACAGCATCTCTTATATCCATACCAATTCTTTCCATCATATCTAAAGGAGCAGTTGCACTTCCACCACTACCTCCATCAACTGAAATATAATCAGGGTAAGGAAGATTTAATGCTATTCTTCTTTTAATTTCTTTTGCAATAGGAACAATATTATCATCATCAGAAATTACTATTTTTATTCCAACTGGTTTTTTTGACGCTTCTTGTAATGTACCAATAAAATCAAATAATTCTTCAATTGTATTTGCATAAGGAAATCTATTTGGAGAAAAAGCATCTTTATTTGCTTCTATATTTCTATAATATGCAATTGAAGGAGTAACTTTCTTAGCTACAAGTTTTCCACCTGTTTGTTTTGCTCCTTGGGCTATTTTTATTTCAGTCATACGACAAAAACTCATCTGTTTTTTATATCTTTGAACATCAAATTTACCTTGTTCATCTCTAACACCATAAAAACCTGAACTAATTTGTAAAATAATATCAGGCATATCAGATGGAACTTCACTTGGAAAGTTCTCAATTGGAGCATTCCAATCTGGTCTATAAAAACATTCTTTCTCTTTATTAAAAACATAAGTATCAGCTAAAGGGTCATCTTTAAATATCTTTTTTCTATAAAAATCTATTGCAACAGGAACATTAAAAAATGATTTAGCAAGTTGAAACATTTTTTGTTCAAAACTACTTCCTTTAACTTCAGTAATATATTTTGTATTATAATTATTATGAGTAACAAAGAAGTTCGAAGTTAATCCACCTTCTCCTGAATTAATAGCAAAACCTCCCATTTGTGAACCATATACAAAAGCTCTAGTTCCCTCAGGAGAAATAGAACCATCACTCATAGGTGCTCTTGCCATTATTGAAGAAGAGTAAAAAGGTTTTTCTCTATTTTCACCAAATACAACTGAAAAATCATTTTCAACTTCATCATCATTTAAAACAATATTTGTATGTCTTAACATAAATTTTGGTTTTTCTAAAGGTTGTGAAGGAGAAAAAGATGCAAAGTTTACATTATCTCTTGATGCATTATATACCCAATCAAGTTTATCCATTGATTCATAAAATTTTTCATCACCAAAATATTGTCTAAATGGTTCTCTAAATTCTTGGAAAACGAATCTTAATCTTCCTACTATTGGATAATTAACTAAAATTTGATGTTTTCTTTGAACATATTTATCATGTATATACCATGCGAATATACAAAATACTAAACATATGAACACTATAATCCATACTTCCATAATTTATTCCTAATTGATTTTATTTATTTTGTGAGTTTTGCATTAAATGTGTATAGAGTTAAAATAATAGCCTGTAATTTTACTATACGTTATTTAGATACATTGTCCAGTAGTTGTAAACTTACAGCCTATTAATAAGAAAAAAAGATATACACTGTAAGTTTTAAACTATAAGAGAGGGGACTCTCTTATTAGTTAATACCTCTAGCACCTATATTTCCATATCTATGGAATGAGTGAGAAATTGATTGTTCAATGAAGTAATTAAGAAGTTCTAGTCTTCCTTCCATCATTGGTTTTTGTCTAACAATAAATGTTAAAGACTTAGCTGATTCTTTAAATACAGTATCTGATACTTTTGAAATATCTGAATAAATAACTCTGTCATATTTAGACATTGTTTTAAGGAAATCTTTTTCATTTTGTTCAATTAATGAATCTCTTGATGTAAATAATTCTTTCGATTCTTCTAAGAATTTTTTAACTAAATCATTATTTTCAATTGATACTTTAAAATGAACTTTTGATACACGTGCAGCTAAAATTCTAGAAGTAACTTCAAAGATTGTATCATCGCTAGATACTCTAATTACAACATTGTCTAAAGCAATATATTTGAAGTGATTATCTTCACCTCTAACATTTGCATAATCTTTTTCTTTTGAAAATTGATTTTCATAATTTTCTAAATATGATTGTAATGAAACTTCTAATTTTTCAAAGTCTTCTTTGTTATTTAAAGTATTTTTACATTTAGAAATAAATTGTGTTAATTCATTATCATATTTTTTTGTTGTATGAGGAGAAGTTTGCTCATTCACATCTACAAATTGTGTTATATAGTTGTAGAAACCAGCTTTTCTACCAGCACCAATTGCTGATTTTCCCATTCCACCAAAAGGTTGTCTTAGTACGATTGCACCAGTTGTTCCTCTATTTACATAAAGGTTACCTGCTTTAAGGTTTTCTTTCCAGTATGATACTTCTCTTTCATCTAAAGACTCAATTCCAGAAGTTAATCCATATCCAGTATCATTTACAATTTTAATTGCATGTTTTAGATCACTTGCTTTAATAACAGCTAAAACTGGTCCAAATAATTCATTCATATGAATAAAGTTACCTTCACTTACTCCCCATTTAATAGATGGTTTTAACATATATGGATTATCATTAACATATGAAGGAGCTAATGCCCAAGTTTCATTACCTTCTAATTCATTTAATGCTTTTTCTAAGTTACCACTTACTTTATTAGCTAATGTTCCAATTCTATTTTTAAAATCCCAAATAGACCCAACATTCATAGAAGATGCAGTATCAATTAACGCTTTTTTGAACGATGCATCATTATAAACTTCGTCTTCTAAAACTAATAATGAAGTTGCAGAACATTTTTGACCTGAGTTTCCAAATGCACTTTGACATACATTTTTAACTGCTTGTTCTCTATCTGCCATATTAGTAACAATAGTTGCATCTTTTCCACCAGTTTCAGCTGATAAGAATAAATCATTTCTAGTTTCTAACATACTAGCAGCCGTATCTTCTCCACCTGTTAAGATTAAGAAGTCAATATCTTTATTAGGAATTAAATGTTCACCTGCAAGTGCTCCTGGACAAGGAATAAATTGAAGAACATTTTTAGAAATTCCAGCTTCCCAGAAACATTTACACATTTCATAAGAACATAAAGCAGCAACAGATGCTGGTTTAATAATAACTGTATTACCAGCAGCTAATGATGCAGCAACTCCACCTAGAGGAATAGCAACAGGGAAATTCCATGGAGGAACAACAACACCTACACCTTTTCCTGTTAACTCTAAGTTTTTATAAGAATCAAAATGTCTTACAGCATGTGAATAGAATTCAATAAAGTCAATTGCTTCGGAAACTTCTACATCAGTTTCAGTAAATACTTTACCAACTTCAGCAGCAGCTACACCAATTAAATCATCTCTTTTTTCACGAACTCTAATTGCAACTTTTTTTAATGCTTCATGTCTTTGTGCATGAGATAAATCTCTCCAACCATCAACATCATCTTTCGCAACTTGAACAGCTTTTTTAATATCATCTTCATTTGCCATAGCAAATCTACCAGCAAGAACATTATTCTCAATTTGTGATTTATCTATTGCATCATAAACTTTTCTATCACCTACTAAATCCTCACCACCTACAACAATAGGAGCAATTGTATGAATAGTATCAGCAGTTTTTTTCCATTTTGTTACAATGTTTCTAGCCCATTCATGATTTTTACTTAAAATAAAATCAGTATCAGCTTCTGCATGATAAGAGTTTGTATCGTAAGATGAATTTGAGAATTTATCCCATTTTTCTTCTAATCTATTTTGTGTTCTTTTAGAACCTACAAAAGAAGTTTTTTCTGTTTCAAAAGATTCTACAAAAAGTTTTTCTTGCATTTTCCAATCTTTTGAACCAACAGATAATCCAAATGAATATCTAATAAAGTTATCTGGACCAGTATTTTCATCAAGTCTTCTAACTAAGTATGCAATTGCATTTGTAAATTGTTCTTTAGATGCAGTTGGAGCATAAAGAATTACTTCTTTTGAGATTTCTTTAATAGCTAGACGTGCAGATTCACTCATACCTTCTAACATTTCTAAACTATGATATTCACCTGTTCCATTTACTTGAGCAAGTGTAGTTGCATAAGATAATTCAAATAAGTTATGAGAAGCTGTTCCTATATGCATATAAGGAGCATTTTCTTTTTCAAGTGCATATCTTGCCATTCTTTTATAATTTGAATCTGTATCACTTTTATCTACATAAGTAACCATTTCCCAGTGTTTTTGACTAGCTTCAGTTTCTTCCATTTCCATGTTAGCACCTTTAACCAGTCTAAACTTAATAGGAGCTCCGCCAGATTGTACTCTTGTTCTTGCCCAATCACATAAATCTTTTTGCCAAAGGAAAGAGTCTGGTAAATATGCTTGTAATACGATACCAGCATAAAACTCTTTAAATTGTGGAAGATCAAGAGTTTGTTTAAATACTTCAACAGTAATTGCTAAATCTCGATATTCTTCCATATCAAGGTTAATAAATTTATTTGATTTTGTTCCATCTGGTGCTATATATGGATGTTTTTGTGCTTGTGTATATACCTTAGTTAATTTCTTAACTAATATTGCTACAGTATTATCAAAATCTAAAGGATTAATTTGAGAAAAGATTGTAGAAATTTTGATTGAAAGATAATCAACATTTGGGTTAGCAATTGCTTTTAAATATTTTTCCATTCTTTCATCAGCTTCTTCTTCACCAAGAACTACTTCACCAATAAGATTAATATTAACTCTAGTACCTTCACTCTTTCTCTTTTTAAGATGAGCATTAAAGATATCTTCTTCACCTTTAATTACTACAGTTTTTGTATCTTCTCTAATTTGATTAACAAACATAGGAACAGATAAATTTGGTAAGTACTTTCCAATATTAGTAAAAAGATATAATAATGTTTTATCTTTTGTTGTAAAGAAATGTGCCATTCCATGTTTTTCTATTAAAAAACAGATTTGATCTGCTATTCTAGCATTTGATTCTGCTCTAAAACATTGATCCATTAATTCTATTAAAAGTGCTTTATCTTTTGGATGTTCAAGCATTTTATTCATTTTTACATAGAATTCTCTATCGAAATCACTTACAAGCTCAGTTGCTCTGTTTTGCCATTTTTCTGCTAACTTTATTGATGAATTGATAAGTTCTTGTTCATTTCTCATCTGTTGTCCTTAAATTTAATTGGGTTTTAAATAAATTTTAAGTAGCTTAAGACACGCATTTTATTATGTCACTGAGGGGAGGAACTGCCAAGTATACCCCTCTTTTCTACTTTGAAATTTTTCTTCTTTTTCTTAATTAATGGTTAATGCTTTTTACCTAAATATGCTTCTTGAATTGTTTTTGAATTTAACAACTCTTCAGCTGTACCTTCATGAGTAATTTTACCTACTTCCAGTACATACGCTCTATCTGCTAATTTTAAAGCAGCTTTTGCATTTTGTTCTACTAATAAAACAGTTACTCCACTTTGGGCAATTTCTTTAACAGCTTTGAAAATACCTTTAATTAAAATTGGAGCTAATCCTAATGATGGTTCATCAAGGATTAATAATTTTGGTTTAGACATAATTGCCCTACCAATTGCAAGCATTTGTTGCTCACCACCTGAAAGCGTTCCTGCAAGTTGCTTTCTTCTTTCTTTTAATCTTGGAAGAATGTCATAAATCCATTCTAAAGTCTCTTTATCATGATCTTTAAGTGTATAAGCACCCATCATTAAGTTTTCTTCAACTGTTAAGATTCCAAAAACTCTTCTTCCTTCAGGAGAGTGAGACATTCCAAGACTTACAATATCATGAGCTTCACATTTAGTGATATCATTTTTATCAAAAACAATATGCCCAGATTTTGGTTTTAAAAGACCTGAAATAGTTTGTAAAGTTGTAGTTTTACCAGCACCATTAGCACCTAAAATAGTTACAACTTCTCCACGTCTAACTTGAAGATTAATACCTTTAATAGCAGTAATTGCTCCATAAGATACGTGAAGGTCTTTTATATCTAATAATATTTCATTATTTACCATTACTCTTCCTCCTCATCATCTGTACCAATATACGCTTCAATTACTCGTGGATCATCTTGAACAAATGAAGGTTCACCTTGAGAAATTTCTTTTCCGAAGTTAATAACAGTGATATAGTCAGTTAATTTCATAACCATTTCCATATCATGTTCAATCATCATAATTCCAAGTCCCATTTTTTTAATTTTTAAAATGATATTAGTTAATTCAATTGTTTCATTTTCATTTAATCCAGCTGCTGGTTCATCTAAAATTAAAATTTCTGGATCAGCGGCAAGTGCTCTAGCCATTTCTATTTTTCTTTGATTACCATAAGATAAATCTCCAGCTGGAGTATCAGCAAATTTACTTAAGCCAAAAAATTCCATTAATTCTTCTACTTTTTGCCAAGATTTTAATTCATCTTTTTTATAAGCAGAAGTATGAACAATAGAGTGATACCATTTTTGTGTAGACTTAGTATGAGTACCTGCAATAATATTTTCAGCAACACTCATTTCTTTAAATAATCTAATATTTTGGAATGTTCTTAAAACTCCCTTTTGAGCAATCTTATGTGGTTGCATTCCTGTAATATCTTCACCTTTATATTTAATAGTTCCTTTTTCAGGAGTATAAATACCTGTTACACAGTTAAAAAGTGTAGTTTTTCCAGCCCCATTAGGACCAATAATTCCATAAATTTGACCAGGTTTAACTCTAATTGTTAAATCATCAATTGCAACTAAACCATGAAAGAATTTTGAAACATTTTCAATTTCTAGTACATATTTCATTATTTCACCTCTTCTTGTTTAGTTACTTTTTTCTTTAAGAATTTTGGAATATTTCCAAACTTCGCTGGCCAAACACCATTTGGTCTTAAAATCATTGTTAATACCATTGCAGCACCAAAGATTAAATATCTTGATTCTTTAAACTCAGTAAATAACTCAGGCAATACAAACATTACAAATGTTCCAATAATAATCCCTGGTAAGGATGCAGATCCACCAACAAGTACAATTGCAAAGAACATAACAGATTGCATAAAGTTAAATGACTCAGGACTTACAGCTGAATACTGAATAGCGAATACTGCACCAGCAGCACCAGCAATAGCAGCACCTAAAGCAAATGCAAATAGTTTGTAATATGAGATATTAATTCCCATAGATTTCGCTGCAATTTCGTTTTTGTTTATATAATATAATGCTCTTCCGTATTTTGAAGTATCAAGATTTCTAATAATTAATAATGTAACTAATAATAAACCAAATGCAATATAATAAATTGCAGTATCAGAGAATAATTCATATCCAAATACTCTTACAACATCAATACCAAAAATACCATTTGGACCACCAGTTAAACCAAATACATCATTTGATAAAACTTGTTCAAAGATAATATTAAATCCAATAGTAGCAACTAGTAAATAATCACCTCTAAGATGAATAATTGGACCTGCTAGTAAAATTGAAAAAATTACTGGAATGATAATTGCAAATGGAAGAGTATAAATAATCTCCATTCCAAAATGCACATTTAAAATTGCCGTTGTATAAGCACCCATACCAAAGAAAATAGCATGACCCATATTGAAAATACCTGCTCGACCAAGAATAATATCTTGTGAAAAAGCAACTACTGCAAATACTAAAAATGTAATACCAATACTTAACCAAGCAGAATCAACTAAAAATGGAAAAACTGCCATTACTACTAAGAATAATGTAGCGATACTTGTAGTTCTATTCATTATACTTTCTCC
>PJEL010003381.1_pt1 | contig 13720 bp, 4 predicted proteins | sample 1853271 | NCBI WGS metagenome assembly PJEL01 (sample SAMN08108733, study PRJNA415343) | Invertebrate metagenome, whole genome shotgun sequencing project. | host: Globobulimina | place: Sweden: Gullmar Fjord | collected 2015-08 | reverse complement strand
GTACGCACTAGCACATCCGATCAATTAGATATGTCAAGTGTACTTCAAAAAACCCAGGCAGATCTTAGAACCCTGGCACATTCATTAATCGATAAAATCAAATTGTAACATGGCAACTCGTAAAACAACAAGAAGAAAAACCACAAGTACCAGGTCAACTTCCATGACTAAAAAGCGCAAGGAAACATTAATTAAAGTATCCGCTCCTTCAGGAGTAACTTGTGAAACCGTTAGTGTGGCCATTGGAATAATATTTACAGTTTGTTGCGCAGTAGCCGAATTATTTTCAACATCTGTGGCGCTCCAGGTTACTAAATGTACCCCTGGAACAAAGGGGCCTATGTTATCTGGCGAAGGTATAATTAAACCGTCTTTAATATCTATTGCAGTCGCTACTCCTAGTTCAATAGGCGTTTCGGGACCAGTAGAATTTGCAATAATATCTTCAGGTATTGATAATTCAGGTGGGACATCATCAACCGAAATATTTGTTCCTTGCTGATACTCATCAATATTCGCACGCCCATCCCCATCAAGATCCGCTATCGCATCTGATGGATCATTAACATTCAAACCACTGACTATCTCAAAATCGTTAGGCAGGCCATCGCTATCATTGTCCAGGGAGCTTAGGGAAACTTCCACAGATTGCTCACTTGTATTACCAGCAGAGTCAATGGCGGTAAAAGTAATAGTGGTAGAACCTAGTTCAAAACTTAATGGAGCGTCATTTTCTACCGAAATATTGCCATCAACATTATCATTGGCCGTTACGCCATAAATTAAATTCTGAACATCGAATTCAACAATACTTATTGAGCTCCCTTGAGTTAACTCTATAGAAAGATTGCTTGGTCCATCAATTACAGGAGAAGTAGTATCAACCACTGTTACCTGCGCGACCCCTTGAGACTCATTCCCTGCATTATCTTTAACAATAAAAGTGACATCTGTTACACCTAGAGAGTAATAACTAGGACCATCATGCTGAATATCAGTTAGTACCCCGTCAATATCGTCACTGGCACTTACACCATTAAGGAATCTGATTATCTCTGGGTTATCAGAAGGTACTCCCAGTTCAGAAGTGGCTTCAACTTCAATGTTGGATGGCGTCAATAATTCAGGGATAATAGCATCAATTGCATCTAACAAATGTAAGACACCATCAGCAGTAAGCAATGCAATTTCGGCAGTTCCATCACCTGTTAGATCCGTTGTCAAAACTTGTTCTATTTTCCAATCAAACTCCACTATGTCAAATTTAACAAACTCGCCTTCATTGAATTTGTAAGCGACGAGCATATTCTCATCATCCGCAACAATTTCATTCTTGCCATCCCCATCAATATCTGCGGATATATATATTGGCTTTGTATATCTATTGGAGTCGGGCCCTGAAGGGCTTAACCCACTTCTGCCTCCCAAATATTGCGCTAACGTGGAATCAAATACATATAAGCCTCTGTTATACCCCTCACTTCCACCATCTATTGCAACGATTTCTTTAGCTCCATCAGCATCAAGATCTGAAAGTAAAAAGTTAGGGTGGCCGTAAGAGTCACTGAAAGGTAAGGACTTTCTAACACTACCATCTAAATTTAGAATCTGAAGGTAGCAATCAAAGTTAAAACATGTAGCCACAAATATCTCATACTTACCATCACCTTCTAAATCGGCAAAAGCACTTTGGTTATAAGAAAGCATGATTCCATCTGGGTGCTCTTGTAATGGCTCTTCATCTACCGCTTGATTTAAAAGGTTATTACCATTCTCATCTAAAATTATATTGTACAAATTATCGCCCTTGGTTTCTGGGCCTGTCCCATTAATACCAAACCCCACCATACCCTCAATATGGTTTGCTTCTGTACTAAGTGTGAATTCAAATACACCATCATTATCGATATCCGCAACCGACGCTCCTATAACCGTTGTACCTAATTCGTAATACCAGAGCTCTTGCTTGTTATTGGCGTCCCAAAGTGCCACACCATGCCTTTGGTTAATATCCTGAGAACCATAAGCCACCAACATTCTTCCTGATCCTAAATGGGCTAAGGGCCACATTTTTGGATTATCTAAGTCACCTGTTTCATTTGGGCCAAACTCATAAAATGTTTCTGTACCTTTATAAACTTCTAACTTAGATTCACCCTTGTGCCCCAGAAGCAATTCATTAATACCATCACTATCTAAGTCTTCCAAAACTAAGTTATTAACACTTTGAATCATCCTAGGCACTTCTACGGACTCATAATACTCGCCATCTGCATTAAAGATTAAAGGGCGATTACCCCCAGCAACAATCAGATCTAAACCTGGCTCACCATCTACATTTCCTGAGGCCATATAAAGTTCATTGATGGAAATATACTGGCTCCATATTTCTTCATAGAGTAACGATGATTTTTTGTACTCTTCATTATCCGAGGCATTGGCAAGTTCATTTAAATAGGGGTAACGCCAACCCTTCTTGGAGCTCTCTATATCCGTTAAATACTCTTGATAATTCAATATGCCATTAGTATTAATATCTCCTTCATCATCCTTAGTAAGCGGGTCAGTGCCATGGGCTACCTCCCAACTATCGGACATTCCATCATTGTCATCATCCAGATCACATGCATCACCACCATCATTTGAGCCATCTGTATTTAATTGCTCGGTATTAGATGAATATGGACAGTTATCGACTTCATTTAAAATAGTATCGGCATCATAATCTATCGATATTATCGTAATGCTTGCCGATTCTGTTACTTCATGGCCAGCAGCATCTTTAACTTTGAAAGTTACTATTGTAATACCTAGTGGATAAGCATCAGGACCATCATTACTAACTTCTAGGTTCTCACCATCAACATTATCACTGGCACTTGCACCTTCAATAAATGCCGCTATGTCTGGGTGTGTTTGAGGCGTATCTAAACTGGATGTAATTTCTATTTCAATTTCGGAGGGAATTTCTAGAACAGGAGGTTCATTATCAACGGCATCCAGTAAATGAAGTACGCCATCACTGGTAGTAACAGCTATTTCGACTGTGCCATCACCACTTAGGTCAGTTGTAATAATATTCGTGATTTGGCTATCAAACGGGAAATACAACATCAATGAAAAGTCTATTCCACTATGTATGTAGAGGTTACTTTCAGTATATGAGACGATCTCTTTTACTCCGTCACCATCAACGTCAGAAGCTGAAGATAAACCTAAAGCACTAGGGTTTTGCCCTTGAAATACTGAATTACTACCGACCTTTACACTTAATTCATTATCGTAAATTAACGCATTTGTAGATGAGATTCCTCCATCCGTTTTAGTGGCAATTATCTCTTTTAACCCATCACCATTAAGATCAGATACTATAAAATGGGGGCTACCTCTATAAGAAAAATCTTCAGAGTAACGATCGGTACCATCTAAATTAAGCACTTTTAAATCACAGTAATAATTTAAACATATGGCAGAAACTATTTCATATTCACCATCATCATCTAAATCACTAAAAACATTCTCATTATATCCTTCATTCCAATCATCCTCTCCCTCAATTGGAGGACCCCAATTTGAATAAGATCTAAGGTGACGGGGAGTAATTTCATTAAGCAATACCGTATTGCCATATTCATCAATTATGATTGTGTAAAGAGCATCGCCTGTTGTAAGGGAACCAGTTTCTTCAATTCCTAGCCCTGTCATTCCTGATATATGATTAGTCTCTGTGCTTAATATAAATTCTGATACGCCATCATGATTAATATCTGCAACCGATGCGCTTATAACAGTTGTTCCTAGTTCGTAATACCACATCTCCTCTCTGGTATTTAAGTTCCACATAGCCACACCATGAAGCCTATCTATATTTGTTGATTGATAGCCCACTAGTAACTTCCCTGACCTTAAGTAAGCCAGTGGCCACATTTTTTGTGCCTTCAATTCAGGACTTAAACTAAACTCACGGGCCCCATTACTATATACATCTATTTGAGCGTGACCGTCGGCCCCCACCAACATTTCATTAATTCCATCACCATCAAGGTCATCCAAAATTAAGCCACTAACACCTAAGTCCGTCGAAGTGGGAGCTGAATAGTAATACTCCCCGTTTTCAGAATATATTCTTGGTTTCGCCTCTACTGCTACCGCTAACTCAATACCTTTTGAGGCACCCATAATTCCAGATGCTAAATATGCATCCGTATCTGATAACTGACTATTCCAAATTTCTTGATAAACCAAATGCGATTGCTTATAAGCCATTTCATCTGACCCACTAGCAGAAATATCAGCCCTAGGGTATCTCCAGCCCTGTTTGCCATCTTCTAAATCAGCCAAATATTCATCATAATTAGAAATACCATTATCATTAATATCAGCATTAGCATCTTTAACTAGAATATCGGTTCCATGAAGAGCTTCCCATGAGTCTGACATTCCATCATTGTCATCATCTTGGTCACATGCATTGCCTCCATCATTCAATCCATCAGTATTAAGCTGATCGTGATTAGCAGTATTGGGGCAGTTATCTTTTTCATTAATAATGCCATCATCATCATCATCATAAGGAACAACTTGGGTTGCGACTGGTGTTGATGTGCTATTGCCTGATGTGTCAATCGCTTCAAGCCAATAGCTAATTACTTGGCCTTCTTCGGCAATGCCTAAACTTAAATAAGAGGTTTCAAAAGATTTATATATATCTTGATAGGTGTGTTCCGTCCAACCGTCTCCAATATTATAGTGAACTGTATATTCTTGAATTTGAGTATTATCAGAGACTCTTGGTGCAAGGTATAATTGATCTCCCCCTGTATGTTCATAGGGGCTTAGGTATATACTTGCCTCTGGGTCCACTGGATTCTTTTCGGTAACTTTAAAATAGTCGGTATATGAAACTTCATAACTCTCGGTAACCGGGTTTTGTATGAGAACTTTTACTTGCCAGCTTCCTGTTAATGTTTCAGCATCTGAGCCTGCAACATCAAGCCAACCCCAAGCTTTTTGCCAACCAAACCACTCATCTTGCCCTGGGTCTTCCGTAGTGCGCAAAAAACTATCATAGAGATCACCATTGGGCTGATAAAATTCCCATTTAATATTTATTGACTGAGCAACATTCTCAAATTTCGACCATACATAAACTCTATCATCAGTTGTTACAAATACGTTGGTTGGATCAACATAGTCTAAACTCGAATCATTAATCCCTTTAGCTATTCTATGCTCCTTCAAATCCCAGCCCACAACATAATAATGCGTGGCCAGTTTTTCCCAATTTTCACCTGACTGGTCATCAGCATATACTTTTACCCGATACTCACCTGGTCGGCTCGCCATTGAGTTTCCATCTATAAGGTAACCTGGAGTGCGGTAAAACCATTTCCAATCTCCGGAATCCAAGTAATCTATATATTCAAGTTCTGAGTTGAATTTTTCACCATTGGGATAATAAAATCGATAACGCATACTTATAGGTTTTGTATTTTCACCCGTAAGTACAGTAAATACAGTTACATCTCGATCATCCGTTCGAAACGCTTTTACCTCCCCTCCCCAGAACAAACCTCCTTCCTCCACATATATGTCATCGCTATCAACAATATACGTCTGAAGCTTAAAATCACTACTCTGAATAGTGTCCTCATCAATTATACTTAATGTTAGTAATTGTTCGTCTTCAAACGAACTATTTCCATTTGGAATGCTCACCGTCAGATTTATTTTTCCTGACTTAGGTACTCTAACTTCATTTGAAGAGAAGTATCCATTCTTAATTGACATGGTTTCATCATCCAAACAGACTAATTCGACACCATCAATAGGACAAATCAATAGAGTGCCTTCAGTAACAGGGGTGCCATTGTTGTAGTAAACTGTACCGGTAACAGCAATCATCTCCCCCTCTGTTGCTGTAGCCTTATTAGCACTTGCAGTTAATATAATGCCTGTAGGGTCACCAGCTGGTTCCGCATCCACGTTGATTGAAAATTGATTAGATTGACCCGAGGTATACAAACTATTTCTAAATAGGTCCTTCACATCTGAAGTCAGTTTGACACTTACAACTTCTGACCAATCGAAATCAACCAAAGGATCAATTTTCAGCATTTGTGCTGAAATATCGTAGGAACAATCAGCAACATACTCTTGACTGCCTTCAATGCTTATAGAATTTAAACACCTACCAGAACTACTAATAAAAGTTTCTGGATCCATATAGTTTGAGAAAAACACATAAATATTTGTATTTGGGCTCCTACTGAAATTTTCACTCTTAATATAGGGTTTTGAAGAATCCCATCGATAAGCTATGCTCTTCCCAAATCCTAATCTTGGTGTAGTCAATAGATGAAATAGATAGTTATCTTTATCAGCAGTTCTAGCATACCAATAGACAGGGCCACCATGATTATTCATAAAATACTCGTACAAGTAATCGTCTAAAAGTTCAATTTGTTGATTTTTATCCCATCCTGTGAAATCCCCCGAGGTCCAACCATTAAAATCTGTCGCAATATCATTTGCGTAGTAATTATCTAATATTGGCTTATTCGCCCAAGATGCCATCAATTCAAAATTGGGCACCATATTCATATCATCAATAGCGACTACTTCACCGTCATTTACAAACGGATCAAGAGAGGTCACTTGAATGGAAATACTTGAGCCATATCTCTGCTCTAAATAATCTGCAGCTCTTCTAGCCAGCCAATTTCCAGCACTATGGGCGATTAGTTGGATATGAGTAGGGTTATCTAGTGATGAAATTATGCGCCCTAACTTTCGCCCATGTGCATGAGCTGCATCTCTTGAGGCATTAGCATTTGCAGTTCCTGCCGTACCTAACCACCCCCCTTGAATATCTACGACTGCTCCTGTTTGTGCATCTTGACTCCAGTCATAGCGTGAAATAACCCAATCATCAATTTTCGTTGCAGGATGATTAGATAGGTTCCTGTACAAATGCTTCCATTTAAACTCCGTCCTTCCATCTAGAGGTAAGTTGGAAGTTGACTCATCATGAGGAAGCGTACACGGTTCTGGGGCAAAGTTATTTTTTGAATCCCCTGGATTCCAACCATGAATAAGTATAATAAGTTTTTTTGTGCTACCGGGGATTTTTGTGCCTTTGCTTACTTTTTCACACGAAGTCTCACCCTCTAAATCCTCAACATTTTCAATTCTGTGAAGTGTATTAGCTCCACCATCAAAATAAGTTGTTGACTCACCCTCTCCATATGAAAACCCATATGGATTATCTGCATATAACGAAGGCATAGCTTCTTTAAATTGCTTATGAAATGTGAATACTACTTCAATATCATCTACAGTATTTACCCCTTTCACCTTAATTCTTAAACAGCTGTCATATAAACTCTCCTCATCCTGCCTATCAGGGTCTGCAAAACTATAGGAAATAATTAAATCATCACCGCCTTCCTTATAGCGAACATCATTTTTAGTCAGTGTAACTCCGCCTCCGCACGTAATATTTAATAGATTATCGATTGAAGCCGTTGATTTAAAATTAATTCGAAGATAAATTTCATCAACCACTACATCATCTGGTAAATCATCATAATCTGGGGAGTAAATTGTATTAACACCATCATCAACGGCATCATCAGCTTCCCACAAATGATCATAGTTATTTATATGATAAGCATGATCATAGTGGGAGCCTTCATAAGAAAAAGCATGCACAGAGACCAAAACAAAGAATATAGATGAAATTAAAGTTTTAAATATTTTAGTTTGAAACACTTAAAACCCCCATTATTTCCTTTAATTTCTTAGAATCTACATCTCCTGAAGTTACCAAACCATCAAAATAACCTCGTCCAAATTTAACCAACGAATAATCACCTGCATCAATATATTTCTTATAATGCTCTAACTTAATATCTAAACTTATAGAATCATCATTAAATAGATTTTTCATTTCTGTTTTAAAGTAACTATCGGAGTGACGCTTTCTTTTTCGAATCAAACTCCTTGCTCTCATAGCATAATTAGAAGTACGAGTATCATTGACATCCTCTTTATTGATATCATTAATTAAATCTATAAGTTCCTTTAAGTAACCGGATTTCAAATGGGCACTACTAACTGAAATCAATCTTGGATTTAACTCTTGAAATTCCGACATATAAGCTTCCCTTACCTCTCCCCTCTCAAACTCATTAACATCTTGCTCAGCAAGGCGCCACTGAAGTGCATCCTTATAAAGCACGGTTATCCATTGACGTATATTTTCCATGTCGGGATTTACTTTATCAACTCGAAACTGTTTCGAAATTATATCTATTGCCAGCAAGCCCTTATGATTGCTTTCTTTTAAATATTTCTTGGTTAAATTAATGTCTTCTAATACACCTTCTGACACGGGTTTAGTTTCATCCTCTGCAATAGGCACCTTAATTTCAATACTTTTAGGTACATTCTTTTTCCCTACACTACTTTTAGATGACGACTGGCCTTTTTTATCTAGAGCAACAGATCTATCATCTGAAATAGTTTCACCATTCAAATAAGTAACAAGGCCTAAAGCTACAGCCAAAACCAATATAATTACCGTTTTTCTATTTATTATTAATAGCACTCTATAAATCCACTCATCCAAAGGCTGAATTAATCTTGTCATTTTTTATATATTTACACTAAAAATATATGGGTTAAATAACCCATATATTTACCTTTTTCTAACTAAGCAACCAAACCCCACCGTAAAGCTAATGCACAAGCATGAGTACTGTTACGAGCCTGTAGCTTTTTCATAACACTGGATGTTTGTTTACGAATAGTGCTCACGCCCACTGTTAAGCGATCCGAAATTTGATTGTAGCTATAACCAGCGGCTAACCACTTAAGCACTTCTTTTTCTTTAGGGGTTAAGTTAGGCCGATGAGGTGAACCAAAATGAGTAGCGGCCCGGCTAAGAATGGTCTCGTTAAAACTGTAGGCAAAAATTTCTATTGCTTCTTTACGGCTTGCGTAAAAGTGATCAAATTCTTGCTCACTCCCTTTAAACGACAAACTCATTACACCAAGAGCACCAAAGCCGTTATACATAGGTAAAGTAATACCCTGCTGAATACCCACTTCGCCCGCTTCTAAAAATACTTTTTCTTCTTTACGCGATAGCTGGCCAATAGTATCTGAACGGGGCCACAAGTAAGGGGACTCATTTCCGCTTAAGCAATACTTTAAAGCATGATCATCTAGGTCGTATCGCTTGTCGGTATAGTATTCCATCCAGTCCGTGTTATAGGTGGTGATAAATACAGGAGGAAGTTTGTCGAGGTCCTGCACATAAAAGGAAGGTAGGACTGTATAGAGTAATTGATAAAAACCAAGCTGATCGGCAAATGACTTAAAGTGACTATAAAAATGTTCAAGTGAGTTATGTTGTTTTAATTTTTCACACTCAAAGTAAATCAACTCTCTGCTAATCATGGCTTTCCCTATCCTTGGCACTCTAGTTAACTGGTATCGACGCCCTCATATTAAAAAGCACTTTGACGCGTATTGTAAAAACAACATGCTGATTTACTACCTGGCAGAGTTAGCGACCACTAGGTGATACTAAAGTACATGGCATTAAATATATATACCAAGGCCCGCCAGATACTGTTAAGGCTTGTCCAAGATCATGTTTTACCGAATGAAGAATCTAAGTTTCTTGTCTGTTTTTTTTAAACCAGGCTGCCATCAGCATGGGTAGACCCCGAACTAGCCAAAGGGTATTTTTAAGCGATAGAAAATCACTTTTTAAGATAGTTAAGTGAGTTGATACTAATAGGGGATTCTTCTTATTAGCCGGCTAAGTTCTTTAGGGGTTTTTAACTATGCTCAACAAGATTTGAGGTTCCTTTTCTTCCACAAAACTCCGTATAACCCTTTAAGTGCCAACTATCGTTCTAAGGCCTCAAATATGAGGCGCTGACCAAAGTACAGCTTTGCCTCACAGTCTTTATGTGGTGTTTTATTTGAATAAGCCTATTAAGTAAGCTCTATATTTTACAATCGATCTAAATGATCCGCCCATTTTTGTAACCACTCTTTGCACTCTTTTTCGTAACCATGAAGATCATAAGTGCCTTCAATGCCCTTACGTGAATGCCCCAAAATTGCTTCTGCTACCTCACTTGGGCACCTCAATCTTGAAAGGCCTGTACGCACAGTGCGTCGCAAATCATGGGGCGTCCAATCGTCAATGGTATCTATCCATAGCTCTGCCTTTTTAAACTTTCTCCGGTTGCTCATTTTGTTAGGATTTTTCATCTGGTATTTAGTTATGGTAAGGGACTTCTGCAATATAGGCCTTATGGAAGAGCTTGAACAAAATACATAAGTGTCTGCCAACGGCTCTTGCTCTTTTAAAAATCTCACCGCTTGATCACACAGCTGTACATATCTTTCTGCACCGTTTTTTGAGTCTCGTATATGCCAAGTGCCTTTTTCAAGGTCGATGTCTTTCCATTGCGCAGCACATACTTCGCCCGTTCTGCATCCCGTCCATAATGTAAAACGAATGACCTTCTTTTGTGTCGTAGTAAAACCTGAACCCGGAAGCCAAGCAAATAATTCAGATAACTCCCTATCAGACAAAACTCTCTTACCTTTATTACATGTGAGCTTTACCCTGGCCTGCTTTAAACTGGCTTTTGCCAATAAGGCTGGGTTAACAAAGTCATCGTTAAAGTACTCACGGCCAATAGCATATTCAAACGCCGAAGTTAGCTCACTCAATACTCTGCCCGCTTGGACGTTTGCGCCTCGACCCACAATTTCCATGATTAATTTCACCACTTCTTTACGTATGACTTCGTACGCAGGCCTGTCACCCATGGCTTCAACCACATCACAATACAGGGTTCTGCGGGTTTCGATTTGCCCCTTGGGTTTACGCGCCCCTAGTACTTTCCTTTTTTTAGTCGGGTCTTTTTTACCCACAACGTAACGGTCCTCAATGAACTCGGTTAGGTAAAGCTCCACCATGTCAGTAACGGTAAAACGTTGTTGCTGGGCCTCTTGCTCCACCTGGCGCTTTTGAGCCTTTTCCTCTTCTAAAATACGCAGTGACTCAGCTTTTGGGCAGATTCCAGTCCTGCGTAATTGCTTATGCTCCTCAAGTGCCACTCTGGCCTGAGCTAGCGACATTGCAGGGTAGCAACCAATCTTAATTTGGATAAGTTTGTCTGTTTCAGGGCTTCTATAACGGTAAAAAAAAGTTTTAAGGCTAGTTGCACCGCATTTCACTCTCAAACCCGCGTACTCACCGGTATCAGCCTTAACAGGCATGCCGGGCTTCATGGCCTCAATCGATTTGGCCGATAGTGGTATACTGGCAGATTTGGTAATATTCGTCGCTTGCATAGCGGCACCTCAACATTTGTACCTAGAAAATCACTGCAAGCCTTTACTACAAAGGACTGCAGGCAATTTTGTGTGTTTTTTATAAATCAGGTGTAACCTGTGCTGCAATTCGGTAAAAGCTACACTAAAAGTTACACTTATTAGTTGGACGTAGCTGGACTTCACTGCACTGCAATAGACGAATTAAGACATCAGAAAATAACGTAAGCCTTTGATTTAATTAGAATTTATAATGACAAACATACCCCAAAGCCCAGTAAAGTCAAAGGATAAGCCTTCCGTCGAAACTCCAATGATGCAGCAGTACAACCGCATCAAGGCGGAGCATAAAAACCACCTGGTGTTTTACCGCATGGGGGATTTTTATGAAATGTTCCACGACGACGCCAAACAAGCATCTCGCCTACTCGACATTACCCTTACCGCCCGCGGCAAAACCGGCGGCAATGCCATTCCCATGGCCGGCATCCCTTACCATAGCGCCGAAGGTTACATCGCTAAGTTAGTAAAAATGGGGGTATGTGTGGCCGTAGCCGAGCAATTTGGTGACCCCGCCACCACCAAGGGTCCGGTTGAACGCAAAGTAGTACGGGTCATTACCCCAGGCACCCTTACCGACGAAAGCTTTTTAGATGAACGCCGCGATTCACTGCTAGTTGCCATAAGCGCCCACATTGACGGCCGCACCCAAAAAGAAAACTACGGCATTGCCACGCTAGACATCAGCAGTGGCCGCTTTAGCTTAATGGAGGTGCAAACTACCGAGGCACTTGAAGCCGAGCTTGAACGCCTGCGCCCGGCCGAACTTTTAATTAACGAAGACAGCGCCTTTGATAAGTCCATTATGGACCGCAATGGCTGCCAAGCCCTGCCCTCTTGGGAATTTGAATACGAGACTGCATTTCGCTTATTAACAGCCCAGTTTCAAACCAAAGACCTGCATGGTTTTGGTTGCCAAGATTACAAGCAAGGCATAGAAGCCGCCGGTTGTTTGATTCATTACGCACAAGAAACACAGCGCTCGGCCTTGCCTCATATTCGCACCCTTATGGTGGAGCTGGCCGACGACGCCATTGTGCTGGACGCCGCCACTCGTAAGAATTTAGAAATCGACTTGAACCTCAATGGTGACAGTGACTTTACTCTGGCTTGGGTATTAGACCGCACCGCCACATCCATGGGCAGCCGCTTATTGCGCCGCTGGTTAAACCGCCCCTTGCGCGACCATAAAATATTAAATGAACGCCAGCTGTCTATTGGCGCCATGATCGACTCTTATGGTTATGAAAATATCCACAATGTGCTGAAGCAAATTGGCGACATAGAACGCATATTAAGCCGAGTAGCGTTGCGCTCGGCCCGCCCTCGCGATTTAGCCCGCTTACGCGACGCTTTAGCCGTATTGCCAGCCTTGCAAAATGCCATTAAAGAAGTAGACGCTGCCCCCGTGGCCACATTGGGCAAAGCCATAAGCACGTACCCAGAATTGGTAGAACACTTACAAAAAGCCGTGATAGAAAACCCGCCTGTGGTGATTCGTGATGGCGGTGTCATAGCCGAAGGTTTTGATAGCGAACTAGACGAGTTACGTGGCATTAGCGAAAACGCCGGCCAGTACCTAATAGACATTGAAACCCGCGAACGTGAAGCCACCGGCATTAGCACCTTAAAAGTGGGCTACAACCGAGTACACGGTTACTTTATTGAAATAAGCAAAGCGCAATCTGACAAAGCCCCGGTGGAATACGTACGCCGCCAAACTTTAAAAAATGCCGAACGCTTTATTACCCCAGAACTAAAAGAATTTGAAGACAAGGCCCTGTCTAGTAAAAGCCGTGCTCTGTCCCGTGAAAAAGCCCTGTACGAAGAATTAGTAGAAGGCCTAGCCCAGCAAATTGCCGAGCTGCAGCAAACCGCAGGTGGCATAGCCGAGCTGGATGTTTTGTCTAACCTGGCCGAGCGCGCCGTGACGCAAAATTATGTGCGCCCGGTGCTCACAATTGACACCGGCATGAGCATTAAGCAGGGCCGCCACCCTGTGGTGGAAGCGGTAATAGAAGACCCGTTTGTGGCAAACGACGTTAACTTTGATAGCCAGCGTAAAATGCTGATTATTACCGGCCCTAACATGGGCGGTAAATCTACCTACATGCGCCAAACCGCGCACATTGTGTTAATGGCTCACATTGGTTGTTACGTACCTTGTGAGGCCGCCACCATTGGCCTTGTGGATAGAATTTTCACCCGCATGGGCTCAAGCGATGATGTAGCAGGTGGCCGCTCTACCTTTATGGTCGAAATGACCGAGACCGCTAATATTCTGCACAACGCC
>PJEL010003380.1_pt1 | contig 13721 bp, 1 predicted proteins | sample 1853271 | NCBI WGS metagenome assembly PJEL01 (sample SAMN08108733, study PRJNA415343) | Invertebrate metagenome, whole genome shotgun sequencing project. | host: Globobulimina | place: Sweden: Gullmar Fjord | collected 2015-08 | reverse complement strand
TAATGACGAAGGTAGAGTGAATCAAATTGTAAAAGTCGACGGGGTACTTCGACGACATCAAGAAGTTGTTGGGATAATTGCCCCCACTCGGGAGGCAACTTACGTTCTGTGTAAAATGGGTTATCAATTGCAACAATGGGGATTGACATGGATGGCTCGAAGGACACAAAATCCTGAGGTGACAATTCATCATTTGCCCAGATATCGAGCGGTGTTGTTGACGTCAATTGATCTAATGAGCTTGCCTATGCCTTATGCTGAAGTGGAGGCTATTTCAATCAATTTTTACATGTTCAAGGATCATGGTGCATCGGCTGAAGTTAAACAGATCCGAGTGGAATACAATACAGCTTGGGAATTGATTGAATCATTAACAGATACCATAATGATGGAAACAAATAGGGCAAACATCAAACAATTTGAAAAAGAACGTAAAGAACAACTGGAAGTCGCTCAACGAGCCTTGGTCGCCCTGATGCAGAAAGTTTTCGCAGAATGTAAGTTTAATTTGATAATAATGACTTATAAACAGGGAGAAGCCTATTTGGGAAAATTCGACCTTGAATTGGGAATTACAACATTGTTGGCTGACGAAGCATCTTATGCTACAGACATTTCCACTTTTGTTGCTTGTCGATTGTTGGATAAAAAGTATGCTCGACAGTTGGTACTTTGTGGAGATCCTATGCAATTGGATCCGGTGGTACATGCAAAAGCTGCTGCAGGACGAGTTCAAGCGATTAATACCCAACTTAGACTTTCAGAGCCTGGACAGGTAATGAGTAAGGTAATAACTCCTTATACGGTTGAATCAGTAGTTGATGGCTTGGTAGCACCAACCCCACAGATTCCTTTGAGTATACAAACTCTGCTGTTGACAGATAATTTTCGACAGACGGAGGTATTGGCCGACCCTACTTCATACATATTTTATGGAAGCAAGGTTGAATCGCGATTAACTCCTAATGAACAAATGAAAAAGGATTGGTCAGGTTGGCGTTTACCATGGGGAACGGAAGGATTACAGTTTGCTTATTTGGGAGTCCGGGGAGTTGAAGGAAGTAGTGATGGGGACAGTCGTTTCAATGATAATCAAATTCGTCAAGCAGTTGTTTTGGCGTGGTACATTGTGGAAGTTATGAAGGTTTATTCTGCTGATCAATTTATCCTTTTGGTTCCTTATGCAGGTACCGCAATACTTCTTAACGATGAATTAGCAAGAAAATGGGGTTATATTGAGAATCGACCAAAAGCAATAACAATCGATTCAGCACAAGGTCAGGAATGGAAATGTGTTGTACTGGTAACTGTTCGTTGTGCTAGTATGGCCAATTTGAAAAAGTTCCGTGAACTATATGCTTTACGAGAACATGAAGGGGTACCCCCAACAAATGCATATTATCCGAATTACGACCATTTGAACATTCCCATTTACACTTTGGTTTGGTTTACTGGGTTTTTGCAAAGCAGAAATCGTATAAATGTGGGAACTAGTCGACACACTGAAGCATTTATTATTTTGGGATGTCCTTTAACAGGGGATCTTAGTCTACCTCTTTATGCTTTCAGTCGTTATGCGTTGGCTAATAATACACTATTTGAAAATGGGGTAGCTTCATGGCTTCGTTATGCTAGTCACAATCGAAAATTTTGGTATAATGACGATCATAAATTAAAACCTTTATTAGAAGTTAGACGGGATGCTGTCGAAGCTTTAGGAGAACACCAATCTTTGCTTAATACAGGTACACAAATCTTGGAAGACTGGATGAATGGAGGCCTTGGTTTTCCAGATGTGAAGAAGGTGACACCACCAACTCGACGAAATATGACAATTCATACATCTTCACGTGGACCTCCGACAGTTATATCAATGAACGAAATCTTTCATGAACATAATTCCTGGGATTGCAGAAATCGGAAATTTCCTAATTTGGATCCGGCCGCAAGTCAACATTTCTACGGCGAATATTCAGTCAATACAGGAACTGAGAATCCTGAGGATCCAGAAGGTAATTTGGTTTCAGCAAACTTGGATGAAGTCAATTATGAAACCGAGATTGTTGTGGAAGATGCTGCCGAATTGAAACCATTCGTATCATCAGCAATATTAACAGATACAATGGCATCATTAAACGTCGAGGCTTCAGCTGAAGGAGAACAATCGCCTGCTGATGTAGTAGTGTATCCAATGGATGACGAAGGTTTGGGAACTTCTGGAGCTCAATCAGGTAATAAATACACTTCTGTTGATATGGACACTCATTCTTCTCCTGAGAGTGCATATTCTCCCTCAAATCCAGCCATAGCTCCTATCGAAGAAGAGTATGTGCTTTCTTTACCGATTTTGGATGAGGAGACAAATCCTTATAAACTGAGAGCTCGAGATTTGAATGTATTACAAATTAAATGGGATTTGCTTACTCCAGAACAAATTTGTTTGTGGAAAAAGCCTGTACTTTTAGAAGAATATTTGGCTCAAGCAGACCAGAAAACTGTCCAAAAATGTAGTTTGGAATGGTTTGAGGCAACTAAAGCAAAAGATAATCTTTTCACTAGACGATTGGGTGAACTACGACGCTTGATCAGTAGTTATACTCAACAGGTAGAAGGGAAATTGCCAAAGGGAAATAAAGCCAAATATCAGGAATTTTTGTTTGAATTATTTCGTTATCGTTTGTTACAATGGTATCGTAAACGACAAAATAGAGACCGATTGGGTCTTAAATGAATGGATGGGATTTCTTTCGTTATTTTTTCTTGTTTTTGCATAATTTTCTTTATTTTTCTTTTTGCAATATTTTTGCCATTTAAGGCTTGCAAGTTTCTTTTAGTTTCACTTGCATAAATATGTAGTTGTAGTTGTTTATTTTGTTCCCCCAAATCAACCAAATTTTTGGAGGGAAGGGATCCGAAATTCGTGTTTTGTATTTCGTATTCTAGGAACTCTTAAAGTTCCTCAAAAAGGGGTTTGTTTTGTTTAATATGAATTTATAGCCGAATAATGCCAATTACGATACATGAGCAACATGAGAGCATTCGAATTTATACCTCCTACAAGAAGACCACTAATGCTACCATGATTACGATGTTATTTGGTAATAAGAATTTTAATTTTGTTCTAATGAGGAATAAGTTTACTTTTCTTTTAAATATTTAATTAATGTCGTTAAATCAATCTATTTTTATAGATTCAAACATCAAAAGGAGGGCATAAAGCGAAATGGCCAAAAGATCGGCATGGAGGAATATGATGTTATTGGGTTCAAACCATCATATAAACGGCGCTGATTATCTAATATGCAACGTTGCGGCATTTAGCCGATGACGCTCTGCTACCGTATCAGCGGCCGTAATTTTAGATCAAATAACTGGATCGATATCATAGGCCTCAACGCCGTGCAAAGAAATTTGCATATCACTGGCCGCCTTTGTGCAATGCTCAAGTGGAACTGGTCTGTCCTGCCACTTGCCTAACGATATCAGTGATCATTCTTGCTCTGTATTTATTATATCTTTGGTGATCTTATGAGCAATATTTGGTATATTTTATGTTAATAAATTCAAGCTCTGTATTTACAAGGTATTTTTATACATTCTATAATCGTAGGTACAGCATAAGCTTGTTGGATATCATGTGGTAATTATTGTCACTACCAATCTTCTTTCTGTGTTTCCTTTGTTATATTGACGAAGAGGAACACTCGACGGCCAAAATACATTACATATTTATATTTATACTTATACAATATAGTGGCAATATTATCATAATGGTGGCAGCTGACTTGTGTTGTTCTTAGTATTTTAGTTGCTATTATTCTGTTATTAGTGTATGTATTTTCGAATATTTATTACCTCAGTTCGGTCTACAGTGTCAGTGGCAGTTCTGTTGTTGTGAGGCAAATAAGCGTGTCGACCGTGCCGGCAGAGCTATTGCTTCTCTTTCTCAAAGATTTCTATTTTTATAATTATTAAAATACTTTTTTGTATTCTTTTTCTCGTATTTTTTGTAATTAGCGAAATTTTGAAATGGTTGAAACACGACGTGGGACGGCACAGAAGTCTAAAAAGGTGCCAGCGACAGGGACGACAGTAAAGGAAACAGTAAAATCTAAACGAAAAGAAGGTTTAGCTGCGGGTCGTAATTTACGTGCGCAAATGGAAACGGTAGAACGATCGGAATCATCTTTAGATTCAAGAGCTTTTTTAACGGGCGAAGACGGTATTGAAGGTGGTAGATCGGTCGACAAAAGTCGAGATGATCAAAATCCGTCGCGGTTAAGTGTGGCTCATTCGGAAAATTCATTAACACCGGAAGCTCCACAATTTGAGCGTCCGAACGGGGATTTATTATTATTAGAAACACCTGTTGTTAATGAACATCAACAGGAAATACCTTTCGTGACATGTAAATTGCCGACTCGAAACGATCGCCGCCACTCCTTTTCTGGAGCGGATGGTGACTCAGCGAATAAACAGAAACCCGTGCAAAAGGACACATCTAATCCTTCGGGCCCGGTTATGCCCAATGCTAAACGTCCAGCTAGCACCCAGCCAGCTGAGACGCCGCCCATACGTCCACTCTTGGCTCGATCGGCTTCAAAAGGCCCAGTTGATAACCGAACATCTCCTGTTACCGGCGGAATAACTGGGTGGTTGAGAAATTCTTGGGGAAACAAAAAAGGTAATATGAATGAACGGTTAGAGGAAGTAACCAGAGAAAGGGATGAATGGGTTAAAGAACGGGATGAAGCGGTCGAGAAAAGAGATAGTTTGAATGAAGAATTACTCGAACTTAGGGACCAATTACAACGGAATGAACAAAGGTTCGCTAATATGTACGGGGACAAAGAATTAGAAGTATTGAGAGTAACAGAAATGGTTGAGGAGACTAAAACTCGATTAGACGGCCGTATTAAAATTATATTGAAGGCGAAAAAAGCGGTCGAGAAACAGTTGGCACAGAAAGAGGCACGTAGACGGAGAACTGAGGATGAAAATGCTATATTATTGGCTAAAAATGTGATATTAACTAATCAAAATGATCATATACAGAGAACGTCTAGAATGTCTAATAATAATACTTCTTTTAGAGATCTTGGTGGCACAGGTAATACACAATCTGTTATTTTGGAAAATTTACAAACTTCTGGTCAGGTGTCACATAGCAGTCGATCATTGTTGCGTGGACAAGCAACGTTACCAAATCAGCCGAGACAACGAACGGAAAATCCAAATGCTCGAATGCGGACTTCAGAAACCCATCTTAATGGTACAGGTACATTACATCAGAGTCGAAATGATTCAGTACGGGACAATAATAATAATATGGGTAATGTAAATATCCCCCCTGATGTAACGGGCAATCCAGCGGCCAGATTAAATGTACCTAACATTAGTCGAAGCCAAAATGACAGTCAGCATCGGTCTATAAGCAGTCATAATGCGGTGAATCGATCACATGCTGGGGACAGTGTAAATCGTACTCGAACTACTCAATTATCGAGTAGAATCGGTGTAAACGGTGGTCATAGTAGTCAGAGTCATAATACATCGGCAACACATCAATCTAGTCGTACACAGTCTCGAGCATCACACCATTCGACAGCCAGGGACACAACGGCTGACACTTTAGTCACAGCAAATTCGAGCATGCACAATGGTGATTGTGGGGGTTATCACGGTCGAGGCGGTGGAGGTCCACCAGACCCAGGGGGTCCTGATAGCTCAAGTTCGGAGAATGCAAGTCGGGTACACCCAGGGGATCGTAGTGGGGCTAGAGCATATACACCAACCCCCCACCCAGGGCCAAGGACAACACCCCATCGGGGCGGAGGAAGATCACCTCGACGTGAAATAACACGGTCACATTCGAGAAGGCGACATGGTACAACGGGTCGATTTAGTGCCAAACACATCCGGGAGGATCATATCTTCCATGGATATTCGGAAGAAAATTTTGAGGAATGGGTACTAAAAGCTAAAATTTTGTGTCGGTTGGAGGCAGGTAGTGAAGACTACTTCTATTCCCATTTATTTTTTTTCCTTGACGGTACCCCCAAACAATATTATTTACAATGGGCTGAATTGGATGGACATCATTTTCGCACTGAAAATGTTGTTCGGGGATTGCGCGCAATTTATGGTAACATAAATAATCAATTATCACGAATATCGGCTTATGAGAGAATGAGACAAGGCAGTATGACTTTGTTTGAATTTGTAACTGCGTTTCAAGTAGCATTTACGCGGGCCACTCCGGGAAGCATTCGTGAGCCTGGAAAGGCTGACAGAATGTTTATGGAATTTTTGAAAAAAGTAAATCCGGGTGAAAAAGCATTAGTCCAACAATTTATGAATGGAATGAATGAACCGGATTGGGATGAGTTGGCCAGTCGTATTCGCAAAAATATGCGCAGATATACAGAGGATGATGAAGTGGTGCGTCCAGTAGTACATACGGGAGTACGAGTAGTAACTCCTGTTGAAAGGGACACCTACGAGTCTACTATGCCTGTTAAAACATTAGCTGGAGTGGCGACACCACCACCAGCCCCATTTATGAGTGAGCCGACAGGGACAAATCGCGCTAAATTATGTAAATATATACAAAATACTGTCAAAAATGGCGGGCCTCTAACAGTACAAGATTTGCTTGAAAAGTTAGCGGGATTTTCTAAAGTGGATGTGTATTATGTTGTCATGGCATGTTTGGACGGAAGTTTGGGAGTCGAGGTTCGACATACTGGTATGGAAGCTATGACTCATTTTCCAGAAGTATTTAATAAATTTGCCTGTGATGCTGAACGGGAGCGTATGGCTAAGCTGGCATTGGAAGGGTCTCCTGTAGTGGATGCGGCAAAAAAGTTTGAAAGGGATGGATCGAGAATGCGCCGCACCCCCCGCAGTACCAAACCTGGCGAATTGTCATTTTATGCGGACAAGTCCAGGCGACCAGCTAAACCACCCCCATATTTTGTTTGTCATACATGTAAAAAGAAGGGTCATTATCGCGATGAATGTCCGGAGGCTAAAAAGGAGGATGATGGTGAAGATGAGGATTCGGGTGAAAAGAAAGTACCGGGATTGGTGGGTCGGACGAGTAAGGTTATAACACTTGTCATGAAAAACCAAACAGAACCGGATTGGAATGTAGCTGGGGGGCCAAAATCATATGCAACCTATTTGGCTGAATGGGCCAAAGAGGAAAATTTACCTTTCCCCCCTAATAATTATGCTAATTTACCCGAATTTTTATATCCCTTTGACAGCGCCTTTCCATACGCAATCTGGAGAGAGCGTTATTTTGAATGGTTGGACGATAGCATCGCGGAAGTAAATACACAAAAACCATATGTATACTGTTGGACAGCGGAATTAGATAATATGTACCGGGAGAAGGATACGACTCCACGGGATTGGGAAAAAATGTTATGTGGGCAAAAGGGACCGTTGCTGAATGAGGAAACGTCGTCTGAAGCTGAATCGGATGAATGTTTCAATCCATGGACTGAAGCCGAACACATGTTAATTTCGGGTGAAGCTGAAGTAACAGATATCGTGATAGGGGGGTTATTTGATATGGGAATTGACAATGAAATGCCACTCTTATGTGAATACCCTGTTACTGAATCTGTTACCGTACCTCAGGATCAATCTGACTCAGATGTATATGTAACTGCACCAAATACTGAGAGATTTTCTGAAAAGGAGATATTCTTAGAAAAAGATGAGGTTCCAATTTTTGACATAAATACACGGTTGTCAAATAAAACTTTGCACGCTACTGTGTTGACTGCTGCACCTGACTGGGAGGTAACAGACCCAGAATCTGTAATTTTCTTGCAGCCAATGGAGTTAGCGTTGCGAATATTGGACAGAATACGGGGAGTTCAGAGGTGTGCAGTAGCTTCCTTAGTTGATAGTGGTTCGGCGTTAACTATCATGCAACGGGCAGCTTATTTACGGGCTGGCGGTCGAATCGAAGACTTATTGTCATGCAAACATAAAGTAATGACTGGATTTGGTGGGGATATCCACATTTTGGGACGTGCGCTAATGCCTTTCGTGTTAGACAATCTTGAGTTTAGTCAAACAGTACATGTGATAAATGACGATGAGCGATTGCCATTGATTATTTTGGGGTTAGATTGGTTAAAAAGACATAAAGTATTTATTGATTTTAACACCCATATAATGAGTTTGTATAATATGAGTATTCAATTGGGCAAACCTCGTCAAAAATGCAATGTACCATGTTTGGCTGGTGTGGATGAAGGGAAGGAAGAACCACCAAAAGAACATTCATCGCCATATCCAAGGGATGAGGATGATGATTATTTGGATGAAGACGATCGTAAAGCAATCGCATCAATAAAAGAAGAAGCAAAACTCAGACATCAAAGATCATGCGTTGAAACTGAGGCTGCTGAGATGGTTGGGTTACTGGAAGAAGCATCGGATGCAATGATGGGATTACAATGGGCACTTCCAGAGGCATGGGATGGATTGCGACAAGAACAAAAGGATGTCTCTAAAGAAGGTTTGTGGGGAATTCTTGCCATATATGCGTCAGTAGCTCCAATTGAAAGTGGGGAAGGGCATTTCTTGACCAAAGCCAGAAGGAAGTTAGGCAGAATGGATGATGATGGATCTGAAATGGAATTGTCAAAGGAGGCCAAGGAAACCCTGAGGAAACAAAGAGATTGGCGCTTGCGGCATTATCAATTGTATGACGAAACTCGGGATGAACAAGGAGTGGATGGATTGAATGAACTTCATGAAGTCCCAGATCGTCTGCCAGTTGAGGAAGAACTACAAGCTTTCGGACTTTGAAGGTCGGCAAACCATATCATGCCAAATTTAGGATATTAACATTTTATTATTTTTTTTATTTATTATTTTTGTGTTTTGTTATTTTTGTTTTTATATTATGATTACTAATATTAGTGTTGTTGAAAGGTTCTTTGAGCCTTAGATGAATAAAAATTGTTGAATAAATTTATTGAATAACATGCGAATGCAGTAATTAATAAGAAAGAGTCCCAAACAGAGCTGTAGATTTTGAAAATTATGAGTCTATGGAAACAGTTGTATCACGACAGTGGTAATGACTGGTCGGACGGTGGGAATTAAGGAAGTTTTACTGTATATGCACCCTAAGGAATTCTCGTCATTCGCAGTCCAGTTTACATTTCCAAACATGTTCTATCATGAGGAAAACGGTTCGAAACGCTGACTTCGTTGAAAGGGCATGCGAAGAAATAAGAATTGTAGATTTTTGGGTCACATTGTAGATTATAATAATAAATTCGAATATTTTAGAAGGAACTTTCTGGTCACTGGATTTTATTGATTCAAATTATTCATAAAAGAAGAAAAACAACAACATTACATTACATTACAATTCTAATAATTACTCCTTGTAGTAATCTAGCATATAAGCTGGCATACTTTATGCTCAAGCAATTGCTAATTACTTCACAAATTCATGCTTTCTCTTTTATCTACATAATAAACACTAATTTCAGTAATGTCGGCAGATTCGTATAAAACTTCAACTGAATTTTCTAAAACGGATAAAGGAATTCCGAACAAGGACGAACTATCATGTGGAAAAGTATCTTTTAGATTGGGTGGCGCAACGAGATATACATGTATTCGATGTGGTGTTGCTGGTCATGAAAGTGAATACTGTGATGCAACCATGGCTCAACGATACTTTTTACTACACAATTGGAATGAATTGCGTTTGGGTCATCCACCAAAGCATAATTATTGGGAATTATTAAATCAAGCTCAAATTGAATTTGTGGAAAGACATCCAAATATGATGAGCGAATTGATTCGACAACAAACGGCAGAACCAATTGTCAGTCCAGTTGCCATGGTAGTGCCAACTTCGGAAATAAAGCCAAAGAAAAAGGGCACAACAGCATCCTTTCAACAGAGTACCCCAGTATCGGAACAAATGCGAAAACAATTGGATGCAATGACAGAAATCAGTCTTAGTAGAATTCCGTTACCGGAGGGACTACCACCACCACCACAACCAAATATTACACCAATGGATACTCACAACGTTAGTGAAAGTCAGGTAACCGAACCTTTGTCAGTTGTAGTCACCCAATCAGAAGCTATACCTGCATTACCAACTTTCATAGGGACGTCGCCAAGTTCCCCATCTCCTTCAGCTGTTTCGGGTACGACTTGGGCACCTCCTTCAGATACACAATCGGTAACTTCATCCCTTCCAGAGAGCATGGTGTCACAATTGGGAATTGATCCAACAGGACTACAAGATTATAGAGAACATCCTCAACGGCGTAGCCCTGAACACCAGCCTCGAGACGTCCAGTCCAGAGGACCATGGCCAGCCGATAATCGTCCGTATCGACCAGCTCGACACCCCCAACCTGTTCCATATCGTCATCGAGGACCTCCTCAACCTCGATCTACCCGTCCCCCCTTGCTCCAACGTCCTCCAGTAATCCCAGTACCCAGCTTACCAAGACAAGTCGATCCTAGTAGAATACCAATAAGACCAAAATTTGATGAAGCCCCATTGCCAAAGCGTTTGCGCCAGGATGTGGGCCCAAATGAAAATGTTATTTGGTATGCAGGAGTACCTATACCGGATGGGACGAACATGGACTCAAAATATGACGAAGATTTGGATAGATTGGATATTTATACACGGGCAGCTAACCCAAATAAATATCATGCGGTTAGAGAACAGGTCTTTGTAACGGAAGGTGAACCGGCAATTCATGTACTTCAGTCAGGTCCGGACCCAAGACGTTGTGGTCGTATTAAAATGATAGTCCCATCTCGAAAGTTAAAATATCAACAGAAAACATGGGAAACTTTCGACGCAAGGGTACATGAAATTCAATCAACAGCAGAAATGGCAATACGGATCAAACGTCTTGCAAAAATGGTTCAAGAAGGACGACAATTGGATATGGTCTATCGGGAAATCAATACAATGGATGAAGCATTCAAGGAGGTATGTATTCGTGAAATTCCAGGATTGGAAAGTGGTCGGATTGAAAGAAGATCAATACAAACTCCTGCTGAAGTGCAGGTAGCCCAGGAGGTGGGTGAACATGAAGGTTTGTCAGAGGCGTATAAATGGATGAAGGTATTGTATTTAAAATATCGATTTGCCGAGATTTATAGTGTTCTAGATAATATTCAGCATAAAGGAGCTCGTAATGAATTAATTCGATTGTTGTTGTATGACTATCAATTAGCACAATTAAAACGTGCACCATCAGTAAAATTATTGGAATATTATGGCACAGATGATCAGAAAAGTGTCAGAACTAGTGGTATACGAGATTGGGTACAAGATTCAGAAGACACTATTGTGGGAACCACTATTGACACAATTACGACTTTTGGACCAGGACCAGAATCAGGTACTGTACAGGGTCAACAGTTGTTATTTGGATCATATTATGAACCCCCTGATAATAAAACTACTTTTGATTGTGTAGCTAATGTAACACATGTTAGTAACGGAGTGATAATGGCTAGATTGACGGATGGATCATATAGATTCATGATGTCTGCAAGGAACAGTGCTTGGCGAAGGACGGATCCACCATTGCCATGCTTGTCAAATCACATTTGGATAAGCTACATTCAATGCTATAAAGGGGAAGAATTACATAAAAAGGGTTATCTAAAGAAGTGGTTTCCTGCCCGAAGATCCGAGGCAGAGTCATGGGGAGATCCAAGTAGAGCGACAGTTGACTTTACAAAACCATACGTGACTCAATTTATGCGAGACGACAAAATTAATGTACGAGTTAGAATTCAAGATGAGCATTATGACGTGTGGGATAGTGCAGGCTTGCCAGGACGTCCTCTATTAATGCCTGTCGCAACACGTGCTCGTGCATATGCAGAAGTGGGTCAATTTCTTGTGCGGACCCGAATTGAGGAAAATATTGGGGTTATAAAATCGTTCCTTAAAAATGATGGTTCCCAAATACCTGATGTTCGCTATGAAGGATTTGACACACCCAGAGATCTAATCCATTGGGTGGTGGCTTTTGCGGGTCAGGAAGGTTTGGAGGAAGAAATAATAGTTCGACCATGTTACATGACACCTCAACGTGATACTTTCAATGCAGATACTGCTGGAGTAGGTGCTTTTTGTTATTTACATTATATTCCAAGTAAAAAGAAAACTCGCAGTATCCCTAGAGAACAACGGGTAGTGCCAACAGGACGAGAATCTGATACTGAAAGTGATACAGAACCTGAAGAGGAAGGGGCAACAGTAGCTAAAGCGAAAAAGCACGAAAAAGTCTTTATCCCTGCGAAAATTGTCAAATGTGTATTGGGACAAGAGGCTTGGAATCGCTTGCACGCTTGGGCTATTCCATCAATAATAAGCGCTAATTTTATTCCACCTATTTGGAAATACCTCCGACCTAATTTTGGAGATCTTGAATACGTTATTATGATGTATGCTCGTTGTCACAATTTACTAGTCGCAAATGAGCAGAGAATAGTACAAAAAAGGGCTGAAAATGTATCTCTGCGGGTTAAAGCAATAGTATTACATTCCTTCCCAAGTTTAGCTGTTGAAATTTTGATTCCTGATTCTCGAAATTGTCCACAAGCAGCATTGAAGCAAAAATTGGCGAAATTTCTCTTTCATCTGAATATGCCGATTGCAACAAAACTGCTAATGCTGACATCATTGGAAAGTGATGATGAGGTGACATATGATCTTAACACAAAGATTCATGGAGCGAATATGTACTTGACAGCTACACAACCAGCCTATATGGAACGAACACATGTTGATGATGTGGAGAGTCCTTTATGGAAGACCGGTACCTTGGACACCCCAGATCCCTTACTAGCTGAAAAAGTTCCGATAGATGGTAACGATATGGTTGTAGTCGGTCGTTTTTGCACCTTGAATTTGAATCCATACCATGCACTTCCATTCATACAGGAAATCAACAAGCAAGGGTCAATTGCTTTACAAATTGCACCGGTGACAAGTAAAAATGCACGACGAAGAGCATCTCAACAAGTCTCTGAACGAATGATATTTTCATCAATGGACAGAGAGAAAGAAACCATGGTTCATGGACAGGAGGTAACACAAGGTAAAAGGACTACTTTGGGTGCGATTATACCACCAGTTCGTAGCGCAAAGAACAAAATAATTAGTTCCTTTTTAGGTTGTCCTTTCCCGGGTAATGTGGCCCCTATACCTACCCATCCTAATGAATATTCCTTTACTGTTTCAGACACTAATTCAATTCAAATGACTACTACACAAAATCAAATAATTGCAGCTTGTCTTGAAACAGAGAAAGATAATTATACAGCCCTTCGTCCATTAGTTAGTCTGATCGGACCCCCTGGTACAGGTAAAACGCTTACATTGTACGCTTTGGTTCAGGCTATTTTGGATCGAGCTAATAATGACGAAGGTAGAGTGAATCAAATTGTAAAACACGAAGGGGTACTTCGACGATATCAAGAAGTTGTTGGGATAATTGCCCCCACTCGGGAGGCAACTTACGTTCTGTGTAAAATGGGTTATCAATTGCAACAATGGGGATTGACCTGGATGGCTCGAAGGACACAAAATTCTGCAGTGACAATTCATCATTTGCCCAGATATCGAGCGGTGTTGTTGACGTCAATTGATCTAATGAGCTTGCCTATGCCTTATGCTGAAGTGG
>PJEL010003379.1_pt1 | contig 13729 bp, 10 predicted proteins | sample 1853271 | NCBI WGS metagenome assembly PJEL01 (sample SAMN08108733, study PRJNA415343) | Invertebrate metagenome, whole genome shotgun sequencing project. | host: Globobulimina | place: Sweden: Gullmar Fjord | collected 2015-08 | reverse complement strand
TGTTATACGTGTAATGAATATCACACAATATCATGTACTTTATGGAGAGAGAATGAGAGACGGGGAAGGAGACTTTGTTGAGGTTCACATTTTTTGCCTAGATGAGATTTTTTTCGTTTCATTCGATGGTTTCAACTATCCACACAAAAACTCTTGATAGAACTTCGTAAAGGTTTGCAACGATGATCCAAGCCCCTATTTTATGAATATATACTATCTCATATCAATATATCACAAGGATCTCACTTGGTAAAGAAGACACCATACTCTGTCATTGACGTGTGTTGGTACCAACTCTTCAGAGACCTGGTTGGTGCCAAGCAAAAATCTGGCCAAGTTGTTGGTTTTTGGAAAATCCTACTACTCTCGACAAAGTTGTTGCAGTACACTAACCTATATACTAGAGAAGATGATGATGTGCAAGCAGAATGGTGTGGTTGCTCGTCCTCTGATGGTGATGCAACGAATGGGAGGAAAACGATGTGGGTGGAAAATACAGACATGTCATGCTGGTATGAAGGATAAAGATAGCGCCCCGTCTGTTGTGGATGGTATTTTGTTTCGAATGGCAGAATTTCTTGGTATGGTGGTCATGGAAGATGGGGATAGACGTACAACAACAACAGCAGCAGAAGAAGAAGAACTATCTCTTGGAGAGGATTCATCTCCAATGCAAACTGGCATACAAGGTGTCGAACAAAAGATTGAAAACTTGTATCAGTCGTCATATTTCTTCTCTGGAAAAGGTCGTCAGGATGACTGGGATGTATTTGCAGATACGTGTGTATTTGCTGACGAATTTAGCTCTTTTGTGGGAACAGGTCGGTTCCGGAGGAATGTGACAAACTTTGGCAAGTTTTTAGAGAATCCAGAATGTACTCTGACGAAACTGGAAAGGGTTCAGGAAGATGATGGAACACTCAGTATTAGAGCATCCTGGATATTTCGGTCAAGGGTGAAATGGATCAATGGGCTGTTGGCAGCGGCGGGAGAAACCACATATGTGCTTGATGGTGATCGGGTTGTTCGACATGATGAAGCCTGGAAAACCCCGAAATCTACAGTCTTTAAGAATATATTCTTCAATAGAAGCCAATAAAATATTACAGTGTGCCTTAATTTGATTTTCGTTGTATATTCATGAAAGAATTGATTCAGACATGGAAGATGCTTGTGCCTTTTTCACATCATTGATAAAGTCTGGACTGGTGGCTAGAATGAACATGGTCCCACCCTTTCCATTATTCCATACTCTTTTGTTACCCTTGTCCTGAACTCCCTGAGGGTTTAATTCTAAATGCACCGTATCAAATGCAGATTTTGGAACATCGTAGTATCCCATGAGTATGCACTGTAATGCTGCTGCGCGTCTTTGGAGACAGGCATAGCTGACATGCTCTCCCTTACGGGCTAATGCAGAGGAATCGTACACACGAAGGAGACACTTTTTGCCTACCTGATTATACACACCTATTGATCCTGGCAGCAATGCTTCTTGGGCCAGCGCCTTTGCAGCAAAAGATGAGAAATTCACTGCAGCGCCGAGGGGCAATCTCTGCCGATCTTCAAAACGGGTGCAGACACTCTCACTCGACAGTTTTTCTGCTATGAATGTAATCTCTGGGGAACCAGACATCTCGATCAAATACCGAATATTCAGCTGGCATGTCAAAACAAGTGCGTCTATTCTCATCATAGCAGAAGATGAAAGTGCAAACCCTGTAGTGGATTCTCTATCCAGCCAGAGTGTGTCTGAAAGTGTAATGGCAGCAGAAATCTCATTCAAGCTCCCCTCAAGGGCTCTGGCAAGTTGTTCCTTATTTCGAGGATCGCATCTTTTGTGAATCAATTCTATATGAGTCACAGAGTTTTTCAATGATTCAAAAATAGATTGCATAAATTCCTCATCGTGGTCGTTGAGAATCACGACTTTTGTTCGTGGACAGTCTTTATCCAAAGCTTCTCGTGCAACCTTTGTATCTAAAGCCTTGATGAGCGCAATGGAATAGCTCGTTCCAGGCCATCCACTCACCAATATGTTTTTCCTTGCCTCTGTCGCTAAAAAAGGAGCATTCCCATGGGGAATAAGAGCTGCATACGGCAAGCCTTTCCCATTGCTACTCATAACTGTTGACATACTGCCATCTAACGAGGACATGGAATCCGAGCTTCCCCAGCCTTCCTGAGAGAACCATCTACCAGTGGAGCATTTTAGCGCATGTTTGCCCTGTAATGATATTGTATCATTCAGATATTTATAATGCTCCATAAATATTTCCTTTGTCCAGTTGCTATCCTCTGTTTCATCATCATAAAAAGGTGATGGGAGACCACATGCAGCTCCAGGATGTGCTGATTGAATAAGCATGATGGTCTCTCCTGCCCTCATTGTTCGATTTGGGCTAGGGTTTAAATCATACATAACATCCTCAAGCTTTCCAAATCCAATCGGCGTGGCATAATCAAAGTATGCCATGATCTCCGAAAGAGTCTTGCCTACAAATCGTTCACTGTCTGCAGCAGAACACATTCCAATGAAGGAATTTGATGTATGCTCGAACAATCTATGTGATACTACAGATGCAACAGGGTGCGTCAAAAGTCTTGCTGTTCTCAAAGAATTCACCAAGGTCGTCGGAATAGCCCGAACCGATGCAGATGTTGAATAGTGCATCAGTTCTAAACCATCCTCAGTCTGAATTTCAGCAATGATTGATGGCTTTTTCTTCAGTTTATACACAGCTTCATCCATTAATATTGCACTTCGTAAAACTTGAGCGTCTGACTCACGACATCTCTGGCTATAATCACCGCAGATAATCACACTCGCTGCACCAATAGCATTCACCAAATCTAGAGAAGATGGGTCAAGAGGACTCCCCTGACGGAACACAAGCTCACAACCATTCCTTTCGGCTTCAGGCACAGCAGAATCAAATATCTGTTCCATTTCTAACTTTTCACGCCCCTGAATCAACACGACAATCGTAGGCGCCCTTCCATCATGCCCTTTTTGAGCAGCACACAATTCCTTGATAATGCGAATGGTTTGATTCAAATCCCTCGACGATTCTCCCCAGCACAACAGTACCACATGATTTTCTTCAATAACTGGAGATCCTAGACGCACGTTTCCTTCAAGAACCTCAAGGACAACTTGTTCTATTAGCGCTAGAATCAATGCAAAACTTGCCAAGCCAATCACAGCAATCAAAACAGCAAACACCTGCTGCAAGATGCTCACCCCAGATTGTTCGGGGAGTTCTTGCCCAAGCACAATCTGCAATATCGAGTACACCGAGCTCCAAAATGAGGATACTGTATACACATCACCTGTCGTATCTGACGAAGGATCCACGAGCAACAGCCCTTGAAACACAGTACTCCCAACCACCAAGAAGACGGCATTAATACCCATGAACAACTGTAAATCACTCCATGTATCCTTTCTCCATAGAAAATATTTATACAAAAGAGTCCTTCGAGCCCTCGTAAAGGCATTATCGTCGCTTTGCCTGTTCTGAAGGCTACGGTTGTGTAACCTTCCCAAAAAACCTTCCCTACCCCGACGAGACGATAATCGATTTTTTGGTGGAGAAAACGATCCATTTTCAGATTTCTTACATTGTATTCTTAGAAACGTCTTTCGTTTCCCCACCAAAGGAAGTCGAATGCCAGGTCTCCTCTTGAACGAGATGGAGGATCGTATCAGGGTATCATGTCGACTTTGTGGTAGAAACGTCGACGTCTCGCTTCTACCAGGAAGCGATTGACAAATCATGATTTTTGGAGTTTTATATCCAAGGGTTGTACCATATCGTGAATGGTTTGTACCATCCTTTGTAAACCATTGGATGGGTTGACCATCCAACTTTGGAATATTCTATATATACCATACATTAATACAATACATCAATTCAATCCCGTTGCACACGACGTCTTCGTCTTGTCGTGACACCTTGTTGTGGTTCTTCTTCCTCGTCGCTCTTTGACTCGTCGCCATCATCCTTTTTCTTCTTCTCTGCAGCCGTGTCCTCTGTGACTGGAGCTTCACTCCAATGGAACAGAGTCTTTGCCTCACCAACCATCCATGCATGCGTAAATGTACACACAAGAACACTAGGAACAATATACAACAAGGCAGGTTGTGCAGCCTTGAATACATTCATTACCACTATTGTGGATGCAATACCAATCACATACCCAACAAAGCACGAGTAAAAGAATCGTGGGCTTCCTGTTGCATGCAACATTGTACCTTTACGACCAACCATATGCTTTTGAACATCATACCGTAAAACAATGGCCACCATGATGCCTGGAATGACAATATCGCCCAATCCAAGCATCGAGTATTCTGTACTTGCAAGTTCCTTGGGAAACAACAACTTGATGGGTGCATCAAAATTCTTCGCAACAGACACCATGACTGGAGTACAGAATACCCAGAATACATCATAGAAAAATAATCCACACAGTAAAATAACACCATTCTGGACAGTTCCCAGACTCAGGTGTTCCACCCCCTGGAGACTAAAGGCAAGTCCGAGAACATTGTTTGCCAGCCAATGCTTTGTCATGTAATACCAATAACAGAATCCAGCTGCAGGAATGCACAACAACATCTCCAGAATTGAAAATTCAATCGGCTCAAGAGGTCCAGGAATCTTAATCTCCCTTTGTTTCTTCAACCAGTGTGGAGAGTCATCACTTCCGTCAAACACAAAGAACCGTTCCACAGTTGCCACCAAACCAAGAGTTCCCAGGAGGATGAAATATAATGTCAGCACCATGTTTACCATATCCTTTGGCAAGAATTTAAATGCCAGGAACAGTCCAAACAACATGACAGAACCCATCAATGGGAATTTGTATGCATCCTTCTTTGTCATAGATTCTGCAGGAGGTGTGTCCTTCACAGACCTGACACACCCAGTCAACACTGCCAGAGATGCCGTCACAACCACGTTGATATTCGGAGGATACTCTGCAACCAAGGGAAGCAGAGCATTGATCACAGTCATGATGTGCAGGGCAATCAGTGTGCTGTGAGTTGTCAGACGCGGTGTTGCCTCAACTGCAGCCACCTTTGCCTTTGCTCCACGTGTTGATGCCATGATTCGTCTCTCTTTCTATTAATCGTACAATCGATTGATAGGGAAAAGCCAGGAGACTATATATCGTCACGGGTATGTTGGCGATCGTCGGTTGGTCAATCGACTGTCAATTGATCCGAGAGAGTCTACACCAAGAAAGGCACGTAGACTACTATTACTATTTGATTTGTATTTTTATTAAATAATAATGATTGTATATACAGAGTCTGCGTTCTTTTCTCTGTCCCTCTTTTCATGCCTGTCATGCCTATTCATACAGGAATTCCTGTATCTTTTAGCAAGCCGAATTGTTTCATTGTCTCTCCCTCTTTTCATGCCTATTCATAATGACATATGCTTGAAAGCATGATGGGTACACCCTGCTGCGAGAGAAAGAGGTACCACAACAAACAAAAGAATCCTACCATCATTCAGGACGACAACATACATCAAGATAGTCTCCAATCTGAAAGTCCAGCTTTTCCAAAGTATCATTCATATCCTTCCCTATTTTCCTCATCACCATCCTCCCTCGAGCATCAGGATATACCAGAGAAAAAGCCATCTTGATGTCGCTACGACCCATCTCCTTCCGTATCATATCAGCCAATTCTCCAAGGGTTGCATCCTTCCATGTGTAGAGTCTGCATTCCTTCATCCCAGATAGGCCATCCTGGGTAGCATATTCATCAGGTCTTCGAAGCTGTGGCATCCCATCCTGACGTTTCTCAGAAATTTCTTGATCATATGGAAACGCTCGAAGAAGCAAAGGACACGTCTTTTGTCTGTCTATAGCCCTGGTTGGTCTGAGAAAAGAACCTCCTCCTCCAGAGCTTTGTCGTTTAAATCCACCTCGTCTTGGTTTCTGACGGTAATATCCTCCACGATGTTGATTTCGCTCATTATATGAACGTTTTTGAGGAAACGAGCGTCTATTCGCGTGTCTATCGTCATCGTCGTATCCCCGTGAACGATTCATCTTTGTCTCAATGTTTGAATTTTTTGGTATTTGTTTCTGAGGATGTCTATCTGACAACACGCAGTGTTTCTATTCTAATGTATCATATTCTTTTAATGTCACGTGTACTGCTACTAGAGTATGTATGCAAAATATTCCCTGTAACGGTTTCTTGCGAGTGAATGTCGTACAGATACGCGTACGACAGATGAAGTAAATACCTTTTTAATGTTTCTGAGAAAAGAAAAATTCAATCTAGGGGAAATTCTTTTCATCGATGATATCCACACGACAGTGCCTGCCACTGTTGTATTTGTAATTTAATTACTTTGACTGTTAAATAAAGAGAGAGGAACCTCCTGGAAGTGGATATCAAGAACGTGTTGTTGCCTTGCGTGAATTCTGTAACGACAAGCATTCTCTTTTTGATTTTCTCTCTCCTCTCCCGTGTATTATAGTAGACGATATACAAAAGTTAATAATAAAACGACAAGAATAATCAATAAGGCATGAACTCGTGTATGTCATAGAGGCGTGAAGTGTATAGGGCATGTCTAGCAACATACTGTCAGACGACTTGTTGATTGAATGATAGTATGGGTATGCCATCAACAAATGTAATAGCGCTACAGCCACGGGTTGCTGTGGGAACGGTTTGTGGACGGAGGAGTAGAGGGCTTGGTAGAGGGCTTGGTCATTATGTGATGATGTCACGGGGTGGTGGTCCTCTCAGGGTGATTCGAGGTCATACAGAGAGTGAAACACAAGAGATGAACTCTGTAGACAACAACATAGTAACAATAAAAGAAGAAGAAGAAAAAGAAGAAGAAGAAGAACATGAACAAGAGGAAGAAGGTGGCACGCTGTGGGGTGCCATGGCATTGATTATTGGGAGTACGATTGGGGCAGGGATTTTGGCGCTTCCAGATATCACACAAGATGCTGGATTTGTGGATAGTTCCATGGGGCTGGTTGGAGTCTGGGCATTTTTGGTGTGTCAGGCACTGTTGTTGGCCGAAGTGAATATTAACTTGAGGATGGATGAAGACCATTCTGGAGATGAAGAGGCAACAATGACGACGCTGAGAGCCATGGCTGAGAACACACTGGGAAAGGGTGCTAGCAGAGTAACAACGTGTGTGTATCTCTCATTAAGTTACTGTTTACTCGTGGCGTACTTGACTAAAGTGGGAGAAATATTCTCCTTTGCATCCAATGGGACAATGTCGACTGATAGTATTGTGGTTGAATTCACAATAGCATCTCTCTGTCTTTTCGGTATTGGGGGACCTGTGGTGACTGATAAACTTAACCAGGGATTAACATCGGTACTAGTTGCTGTATTTGTATCGATTCTAGTGCTTGGATTGGCTGGGACAGATTTGAACATGTTGGGTACTGGTGGTGGCGGTGACCCAGTGTCTTCTCTCCATGCCCTTGGCCCTGCGATACCCATCATGTTCCTCTCCCTGGTATATCACGATCTTATTCCATTGATATGTTCATATCTTGGAGGAAATAAAGCAAAGATTCGACAAGCCCTTATCTTAGGAAGCCTGGTGCCACTGGGCATGTTCATTTCATGGGAAGGTGTTAGCCTTTCTTTTTTTGCCACTCAACAGTCCAGTATTCCCTACCATGGACATGTAGATCCGGTAAATATATTGATATCAGAGAGTGGAAATCCACTGTTGGGAGCATTGGTGCAAGGATTTTCATTCACAGCAATTGCAACATCCTTCTTGGGGACAACCATGGGGGTATCAGAAACCATCTTTTCGGAATTCTATACCATCTTTGATGATCCATCGACATCCATGGGCATACCACAGGAAGAGAAAAAGGATGATTCGTTTCATCTTCTTTCCGTGAGGAATATTGCACTTGGACTGACACTGGTACCACCTGTGATATTCACCACCAGTGGGGATCCCAAAGCATTCACCAATGTCCTCTCCATAGCTGGTGGGTATGGGATGACGCTATTGTACGGAATCTTTCCACCCATGATGGCATATATGTACAGAAAAGACACACATAAAGAAAGTTCCTTGCTCCCAGGGGGAGATGCTGCCCTGTTTGTGTTGTTTGTTGTGGGCATGGGCCTGATGCTTCAAAGGGCTTCTTCTGATTTGATTTGATTTGAATCCGTTTGAGAACGGTTGTACATTACAAATATTTGTCTGTATACTATATCGAAAATACATGTGAAATCTATTCGATTGTATGGTAGAAGACTCACTGGTCGCACATCCTAGACATGACAACAGAAAGCAATGAGGAGATTGCGAGACAATGTGTCACAAAAACGCTCTCCACCATACATGATGAAGATATATTCGAGTATATAATCTCTGTAGTCGCTGATTGGGAGACATTCGAGGATGCAGATGGTCTAGCAGACATGCTAACTCCTTTGCTGGTACGTTTCTTTGCAACTGTCTCTGTTGTTGTTTCTTTCGAGATTGTCTCGATGCATCTATCACGAATACTCTATGCAGATTGATGCAGAATGTGCGAAAGATGAAGAGGAAGCAGTCGCTCAATCAAAAGAGCTTTTTGAAGCTCTCCAGCAGAGTGCCTCTCAAGGAACCCAGACTTCCTCAGGATTCAAAGCATTAGATCAAGCGGTACTCATGGACGATATGAATAAGATTCAATTGCATCCTCATGATGAGAAATTAAGCAGACTTGGCAAGAATGCAATCACCAATACGCAAGAAACATTTACAGTGAGCTCTGAAAAGGATCAGGAACGACTTCAGAAATTGCAAGAAAAGCAGGTGGAAAAGCAACGAGCAGCGTACTTGATGCACCAGAAAGAGTTGCAAGATTCCATGAGATCCAAGGCGATTCGTAAGATTCGACATGCTGGAGGACCTGTGGTGAGGGACATTTGCTTGTCGAATATCAATATTGCAGCCAAAGGCACAGAACTGATTTCTGATTGTGATATCACTCTTGCATATGGTCGCAAATATGGTCTTGTTGGTAGAAATGGTACAGGAAAGAGTACATTTTTGAGAGCTCTTGCGGAGACGGAGATTCAGGGAGTTCCTTCAAACTGTCAAATTCTACATGTTGAGCAGGAAGTTGCAGGAAATGACATGTCAGTCCTCGACGCTGTGTTAGAATGTGATGCAGAGAGAATAGAATTGTTACAAAAGCTTCATGAAATGGAAATGGAACAGCAAGATACCAACCAAGTCGCACAGAAATTGCATGAGATTGATGCCTTTGGTGCAGAGGCAAAAGCTGCAACAATCCTGGCAGGACTTCAATTTACGAAAGAGATGCAGCAACAGACAACTGCATCTCTTTCAGGAGGTTGGAGAATGCGAGTTGCACTGGCCCGAGCACTGTTTGTCGAGCCTGATGTTCTATTGCTTGATGAGCCCACCAATCACTTGGACCTGCATGCAGTCTTGTGGCTGGAGCAGTTTCTGATTAAAAAATGGACCAAGACAGTGGTCATTGTATCGCACGCCAGGGAATTCCTCAATTCTGTTTGTACAGACATCATTCATCTCCATAATAGAAAGCTCATGCCGTACAAGGGGAATTACAGTGTATTTGTCAAGACGATGGAAGAACGCTTGAAAAATGAAGCTCTCCAGGCAGAGGCTTTGGACAGGAGAAAAGCGCATATGCAAGCATTTGTAGACAAGTTTAGATACAATGCAAAGCGAGCCAGTCTCGTCCAAAGTAGAATCAAGGCTATCAACAAGTTGGAGAGCAACAATGGGGAAGCACTCAGTGAGGATGAGAAAAATGTGCTCAAGTACAACTTTGTTTTCCCAATTCCCGAAGATATTTCTGCTGGGTATCAGATTTCATTCAATGACGTATCCTTTAGTTACAAAAAGGATGCTCCGTTTTTCACAAAGCTATCATTTGGTATTGGATGTGGGACAAAAATCGTCTTGGTAGGCTCCAATGGCATAGGCAAGTCAACTCTTTTGAATCTCATATCAGGAAACTTGAAAGAAACGGAAGGTCATATCCATCGAAATCCCAAACTTCGTATAGCAGTATTTAGTCAACATCATGTCGATGGTGTCGACTTGAGTCTCACACCTCTCCAATACATGATGGCAGATTGCACAGTAGACACTTCAAGTGCATCAGATAAGGAAGAAAAGCTTCGGTCTCATCTTGCATCATTTGGAATTGATCGAGATTTATGTGCTCAGTCTGGATACACACTTTCAGGAGGACAGAAATCAAGAGTGGCTCTGGCAAGAATCACGTGGGAAAAACCTCACATTCTTCTCCTCGACGAGCCTTCCAATCATCTTGACATTGATTCCATAGACGCCCTCTTACTAGGACTATCTGAGTTTTCAGAAGCAGGAGGAGGTATTCTAATGATTAGTCATGACCAATATCTCATTGAAGAGTTTCTACATGATGAAGAAACTCCCCATGGAGAGATTTGGGAAGTAGTCCTTGGCCAAGGCCATCGGTCAATACAGACCTTTCCGGGGTCATTTAGGGATTACAAAAAGAAATTCTTCACGTAATTATTTATTTTTACATCTACTGTAGCAGTTTCTACGTCCATTCATGTAGCTACGGAAGAATCTAGAGATGGAGACAGCGGATAGCCAAGAGCCTTCCACATCGACAGTGGAGGAAACAGAGGAAGAGTTTGTCAAACGGAGGATATTAAAACATATAGACAATGTGCTTTGTTTGGATGACATTCAGGGAGTTGTCAGTCTTCACCAGCTCGGGCTGTTGCCACGGGAGGAAATGAAAGGATATTTTAGTCAAAGGCACGGATCGCATAAGAACTATTGGCAGCATTTTAGAAAGGAAATTAATTTTGATGAGATGAAGGATGCACTGTCCTCAGTATCGAAATCTGGTGGTCAGAGCTTGCAACAAAAGAGTCCCATCCTTTCTCAGGACAAGAGACCCCCCCTCTACAAGAGCAAGCATATAGATGTCAATGCACGTAATAGCGACGGTGAAACGGCCCTAACGTTTGCACTGAAGAATGAACAGATGGAGATGATAAAAATTTTGATTGAAAAGGGGAATGCGGATGTAGATGCCCAGAATGATGATGGATTCACAGAACTCATGATGGCAGCACGACGAGGTCAGACAAGCATGGTCAAGGTTCTGGTGGATCGATACCATGCAAATCCTCATATTCGTAACAAGGATGGTATGACTGCACTCATGATTGCTGAGAAGTATCATCGCTCTGATATTGTACGTTTTCTGAAGAATCTGTAACAACCCTACGCTCTGATACTACACATGTCATGATCACCGTGACATTGACCGCAATTATTACAGTAATATTTCATGATGATCAATATTCGACATCCTGAGTATATGTAGGAAGAGTTGTATAGCATTGCGAAAAAGGGTAAACCCATCTCCCATGCATGGAAATATCAGATAGAATGTAGCAAGGACATAGCACCACAATCATCACAATAAGGGCATGCTCCTGCTTGAATACTATTTGATGTATATGGTTGTTACTAGGGTCGATTTCAGAACTTGCCATTTCGTGCTGTAGGTCTCTCTCACTAAAGAGAAGTCTCCCACCATCTCTGTAAGAGAGTTGTAAAAGCCATACAGAATGATAAATAAATTTTGAATTGACGTCAATGAAGTCAGGACATCTGGTAACCCAGAGGTCCCGGGTTCTAAGCGAGCTCCCATGGCTCAGCTGGTTAGCGCGTTCGACTAATATTGGTCCACTTCGAGACTCAATGGATATCGAAAGGTCGGAGGTTCAAATCCTTCTGGGAGCACTTTTTGTCTTTTTGTATGCATACAAGAGTTGGACGTTCGAATTCCCCGAGTGGATGCATATATGGATGCATATGCATACATAACATATATGCATATAACATATTAACATATGTTAATTCGCGGAAACGTAAAATTCTATCGTAAACATCTGGGTGGCTCATGAGCCTTGGCCGTACACACACCATTCCAAGCTACATCATATGATCAGGAATAGAATGTAAGCACTTCATACTCTCCATAACCTCTTCTTACGCATGCCGTTTGGTTAAGGATCTTAAGGGAAGTTTTTACCAACAACCACCTGTGGTTGTGCAGGAACCTTTGTTGAGAACATGGAAATGAATAAATATCTTGTGGAAAGATTGAAAAATATATAGATACTACATGTACTCCATTTTCAACATAGCAGATGGTAAAGAAATTCCAGCCTGTTCAGGTATATAGGCAAAGAACAACTTTTTCAGAACATATGGCACCTCATGAAGCTCAACAGCTTCAGAAGTGTACAAATATTGTAATATTTATTCTTTATCGAGAGTTCAAGGTGGTGATTGGTCTATCGCTTCAACCAAGTGTCCAGCAGACCATCAGAATGTATGGAGATTGCGTGCCGATTTGATGATCAATCTGTGTCGAAGGATTCTTGCGCTATTTGATCCCTAAGTATCCCCAAATACGACTAGAAGCGGTGTATGATCCTCTGAAAATATGAAATGCATGACAGTGTGGTCGAATTGCAATGCAATTCATAAAAGCTATATCAACCGAATTTCAAAATGGAACAAGTTTGCTGTCTGCATATAATTCTTTCCCTAGACACGATCCTGTTGAAATTGTCATCGCTTTTTGTTTTTAGGACGTAATAGTTTCATGAATTTTCAGATATTCCGAGGAATATCCCCAGCCCCTCACGTAGGAGACAAATGCAGCATACCAGGACATGTGAGATTTTTACCGGCAGACCAGTTTCTCATGAAACCCCAGATCTTGTTTTTATTCTTCTCATTTTCGACGACAATGTTTTTGATTCGATATTGTATCTCTAGATGATCTGTTGGACTCCCATTCAAGCCGTTGAATTGATCCTGTGTATTTGGCCAACTCCAGGCAATATCCTGCTTTATTTGGTTGTCATTTTTTCAAAATCGATGTGCAAGCTCTCGCTGATATGGCCATATTTGATTTCTTCAGTGAGATTATTGCATGGTGAGAGGCAATTGATATGTTTTTGGGGGGCATGCTTGCATCAAAAGTGGTCTTTTCTCCATCCTCTCACCGTTTATTATTGCCTGGTCTAATTCTTCAAGTGAAGATTTCTCTCGCGCTAAGTTCTTTCATGAGAACGTCTGAACTTTTATTTTCTTTTTCTGATATGATATGATACTGTATGAATTCCAAAGGGCGGTGATGCTATGGACACAGTTCCATGATCTCTCAAACTTTTAGAACTAACCAAAACCCTTCTTGGAGTAAGATTCTTGAGCAATGGAATTAGACGGGGACGCAATTTCCCTCAGGAAATCGTGTGGCTTCCTATCATAAACAAAAAATAATTATTACCGATGTGAACGTGCTTTCACAGTAAGTTTTCTGTGTTGACCAGGGTGGGTAATTGTTGACTGGTCAAGCCAAATTTCTCTTGGTGTTGCCCAATATATTTCCCACAAAATGGACGTACTTTTGAATTTATTATTCTATTCCCTCACTCAATGGTTCATATTTTGGATCATCCAAGCCCTTCGTACTGTTCTGTTTTTGCGAGCTAGGAGCTCCACCTGTTTAGGGTCATTTATCGAGCGGAGATCTCGAGAGGTCGACGGTCTCCTTGCTTCTTTATTCATTACTCTACATTTATGAGATTTCCATAGTTATTGACCACAATTACACGAGTAGAGTA
>PJEL010003378.1_pt1 | contig 13730 bp, 10 predicted proteins | sample 1853271 | NCBI WGS metagenome assembly PJEL01 (sample SAMN08108733, study PRJNA415343) | Invertebrate metagenome, whole genome shotgun sequencing project. | host: Globobulimina | place: Sweden: Gullmar Fjord | collected 2015-08 | reverse complement strand
TGTATCGGCTGCGGCGTGTGTGCGGTTTCCTGTCCGGCTGAAGTTATTTCCATCAAACGTCGTCTGGAGAACCAGGCACCGGAAACCTTTGCGGATTTGCACCGCCAGATAAAGCATGAACGAGGGCTGTGAAGGATCGCTTTGAGGTTCAGGGTTCAAGGTTCAAGGTTCAGGGTTCAGGGTTCAAGGTTCAGGGTTCAGGGTTCAGGGTTCAAGGTTCAGGGTTTAAGGTTCAGGGTTCAGGGTTCAGGGTTCAAAAGTTCAGGGTTTAATCATACTCATGAATCCCGGATCCATAATCGTAATCTATTGATCCCTGAATCCCTCGTATGAAACACGAGTTAAACAGCGAACCGCAGAATATCGAATATCCAATGTCGAATGTCGAAGGGTGGAATCGCTTCGCTCAGTCATTTTTCGGGGCTATAACCAATAAAAAGGCCGCAATCACCCGATTTGGACATGGAACCTTTCGTAGGTTGGGTTGAGGCCAAACGGAGTCATGTTGGGTTTCGTGCCTCAACCCAACCTACCCGATTTGCTGCGATACAACGCTTACCAGCGTTTGGCCGAAACCCAACGGGAACGATACCTTTCTTTGGGTTATAGATTCGCCTTTTTCATAAAATTAGGTAGCATACATTACTTCGACATTCGACATTCATTATTCGATGTTCGCTTTTTCAAAGTTTCTCTTTCGATTTAACTGGCCGCTTTTCAGACCAGCGGCGGCGCTCATATGCAGAACCATAGACCTCCGCACCCCAAATCCTTACGTGGTGAAACCATCCTAAAAAAAGGGAATAAAATGAATCGGACCAAATTCAGCAACTGCTGGCAGAATTGCCCGAAAAATACAAATCAGCGCTTTTGTTATATTATATATCGGAATTGTCATATCAGGAAATATCAGAAACCCTGGATCTTCCCATTGGTACCGTCATGTCTCGCCAATCCAGGGGCAAACAGATTTTGAAAAAAAAGATCCTGCGTATTCACATGCTGAGGTCCCAATCATCTAAAGTTATTCAATTTCCCAGTAAAAATTGCAAAGCTAATTTGTAATCAAGGACCCAAGTCGGTTATTTTTCAAATTAATCCATTCTGAAAAACAGCACATTCAGGGTTGTAAATTGTTCATTGAACCTGGTACTAATATTTTTCAGGGTGAATTTATTGTTTTTGAAACTACTGAGGAGACATTGTTTTGCATGAAGCACAGGAGGAGTATGTAAGTCATGATAACGGCGGCTCAAGATCCGGCAAGGACCGGCGGCATAATTTAGAGCCATATCGCGGTAAGGACAATAGATCCGGCAAAGAGAGAAGAAGTGGGGTTGATCGCCGAGGCAATCCGGTTTTCCGCAAGACACCTGAGCGTGGCAGCAGCAGGTACTGGAACGGAAAATGGGTCGAACGCCGGGATGCGTTCAGATGTAAACTAAACCGACCATGATGCAATCAGAAAACACGATACCGCTTTTCCCTTTAGGGCTTGTACTGATGCCGCTAATTCCGCTGCCGCTGCACATATTTGAAGAGCGCTATAAATTGATGATTGGCGAATGTCTGGCCAATGATAAAGAATTCGGCATCGTCTATTATAAGGCGACCGATATACAATCGACCGGTTGTACAGCCAGAATATTAAAAATCATCAAGCGTTATGATGATGGCCGTCTGGACATATTGATACACGGTCAGAGACGCTTTCTAATCAAAGAAATTCAAGACAAAAAGGCCTATCTGGAAGCCAGGGTCACTTATTTCGACGATGAAGACCGGTCAGATATAAGCGGCTGTCAGGTTCTCGCCGACAAAGGAATCGCGCTATTAAAACAATTCACCTCATTCCTGGAATCCCAGGAAGAATACGATTTTACCGAGGAGATGAATTTTAAATCCATCTCGTTTCTAATTGCAGGGTGCGAAGGATTTAGCCACGAAGAGAAACAGCGGTTTCTTGAAATGACATCAACCGGCGAACGCCTTAAAAAAAGCGTGGAAGCGTTGGAGAGTATCATTAAAAGAATGGAAATTACCGCTGAAATTCACAAAATAATCGGTGGAAACGGCAATATAAAGCGGGGATAACATCCTATTGATCGGAAGGTTTAGTCGAACCCAGCCCCCCCTGGATGATCCGGAATTGGCTGGGGAGGTCTTTGTGATTGATGGGGTGGCTGTATTTGATGCCGATCCCGTAATTGAACAAAACTACGGCGCCAAATATTTCTGCATTCCACCTAACCTCGGCTGAGTTAATCTCCGGCAAGGAAGCCTCCGGTAAATCTGATAGCCACAGGTTCACCCTGGTTCCGGAAACTAGGGCAAGGTCTGACTCAAAATACATGCCTTGCAAACTGTAGTTATACATCCTGGCCTCATAGTAAAGACCAGTCCCACATTTTTCAATCACTACAGGGGCTTCGTGATAAAAACGCGCACAATCTCTTTTTTCAAGATTGGTGCGCATAGGCAATCTCCTCTGATTTATTTGGAATATTTTTCCCTGAAAACTCGCCGCCGTTCAATTCTTTTTCTCATCTTGAGATTTTGCAGAAACCGACGATCGTTGCCACTGCGACGATGCCTTAGATTTCTTCTCTCCGGAAAATGCTCCGATGACGAAAATTGGCGACGGTCCGGCAAACGCCGCCGCCCGCCCCTATCCTTCAAACCATTGGAATCTTCAGACTCTATCATTATTGCGCCCTGGCTATCTTAATCCGGCATTGACCCTGCAATCAAAAGACATAGAATTGGACAAATTATTATATCACAATATTTACAGGTATTTACTTTTTATGTCAAGTGAGAATGGACGCCCGGCAGGATAACGCCTCTCCTATATAGCTTGACTCAGAAGGCCTTATCACAAAAAAATCCCAAACCTCAAGCACCAAAATACAAATAAATTTCAAATTTCAATATTCAATGTCCAAAACATTTCCCTCAATTGCATCACATCGTTTCGAAAACCCAGGTCGCCCGGTGATGATGCCATTGGGCCAGTCTGTTCCCGGCAGGCCAAAGTCGATCACCATCTACTGAATCGGCTCGGAAAAAGTATTTCTCATTGCTTGTTTGATCCGGTCCCTGATTTCTATCGGCAGCGATGGGGATTTGTCCGCATCGTCTCCGGATCGATCTACCAACCGGAGGGCAGTTCTTAAAATCAACAATTGATTCCTGAATCGTCTGCAATATTTGCACATCCAGAGGTGTACGGATATCATCATCCGCTCCTGAAGGGGGAGGATCTCGTCCATCGATTTGGAAACTTTCTTTGAAACATCCTTACAGTTAAACATCCAGTGTGACATAGTCAAATCTCTAATTACTCCGCCCTGAAAAATACAATATCAGGCGCGGATAAATTGTATGTGTTCTTAGAAAACTTATGAGAATATTTCGTTGTGCCTCCGGGCGGATTAATTACTTATTTTTTTTGATAAATGCACAACAGCATAGAGGCTATAATTTTTTTTGATAATTTGAAAAATTATATACGATTTCAATTTATTATTTTGCCATGCAATATTTGATAAACATGTGACTGATTTGAATCATAAACTAAAGCAGTATGAAAATGCGCAGCATATAATAATTAATCCGCGGAGCTTCTATCTATAAGCATTGTTCAGTATTCACAGAAAAGCTTAAATACTTGCACTATGCAGTTACTTGGGGCGGATTAATTATCAAGCCAGTTTTTTTCGATACATTGTCGCAACCACATACGCGCCCGGTAAAGAATAACCCAGCTATTCGTCGCAGAAATGTTTAAAGCCTTACAAATTTCCTCCGTGCTTAATCCGTTCAGCTCACGCATCATAAATGCCTTCGCCTGGCGCTCAGGCAGATCTGACAGACAACGGTATAAAATGTCCATAAATTCTTTCTGCTCATAGATTTTCATGGGATTGACATCCCATTTGGCTGGACGATTGAGCCACCCGCCATCATCTTTGAAATTGCCTTCAATCGGGTCATTGGCAGAAGCATCGGACAAGGATTCGACTTTATCGGAAGCCGGCTCCCGAACTCGTTTGCGGATATGATCGACAATCTTGTGTTTTAAGATGGCGATCAGCCAGGTTCTGGCTGTGGAGCGGCCCTGGAAGTTAGCACGTGATTTTAGAGCTGCCAGAAATGTCTCCTGGACAATATCTTCTGCTGTGGAAGGATCTTTAACCCTGGACAGGGCAAAGCGGTAGAGAAAATCGCCGTACTGGTCCACCCAGTCGGCGGGATCATCAAGCCGAGGAGATTTTGCGGTCCGGTTTTGATTCATCCTTAAGATCCGCCCAAAAGTTGCTGGTGTCAGACAATATCACGAAAATACCGGTATAGGGTTACACCAACTTCTTAACTGCCCCCAACACGGCGTTATAATCCGGTTCTTCTGTAACTTCCTTGACCAACTGGATATACTGAATAGCGCCATCTTTATCTACGACTAGTACCGCCCGTGCCAGCAAACGCAGTTCCTTGATCAATACACCAAACGCTTCACCGAAGGCAGCATCGCGGTGATCGGATAAAGTGGCAACCTTATCGACCCCGGCGGCACCGCACCAACGTGCCTGTGCAAACGGCAGGTCCATGCTCATGGTAAGGATAGCTACATCATCACCCAGGTTACCGGCTTCCTCGTTAAACTTGCGGGTTTGCATATCACAAACCGGTGTATCCAGCGACGGCACAACAGATATTACACAGACTTTTCCTTTGAAGGAAGAAAGTTGGACCGGGCTCAGATCATTTGCCAATAAAGTGGCATCCGGCGCTGAATCTCCGACCTTAAGCTCAGCACCCAGTAAAGTGAGCGGATTCCCCTGAAAAGTTATAACTCCACTACGTTCTTGCATTTTTGCCTCCTTTTTTGATTGTAAGGTTTTAACCAACATAATAACAATTCAGTCCAAATCAAGGCATCCGTATCTCTTCTTTTTGCCCCTATTCTGACCAGCAGATAGTAAATAATTCTATAACCGTATTCGATCCGAAGCGTATTTTGTCGTAAATATTCAGAAATATGTTATTCTGCAACCTGTTTTGCGCAGGGCTAATTTGGAGAAAAATTCAAAATATAATTTCTGCGCCAGCATGCGAACTAAAAGTTGTTTAAGTTCTGTAACTACAATTTAACACGGGAGGTGCTTTTGGATAGAAAGCAGAAATTATCCGACCACGCGAATAATTTGTTCTTTTTCCTTCAGATAGTCGCGATAGGCTGCCAATAGCTCTTTAAGTGAAGCTTTCATCTGAAGCCTCTTCTTATTGAGTTTGGCAATATGATAGGCCCGGGAATAAGAAAGGAAGAGTTCTTTGAAGGCAAATAGAAAACTGTGGCGATCATCATATATATGAATCGGCTCCGACCAGCAGCCGTTGAGTTCAATAATTTTAATACCGCTTCCGCTTTTCAATGCTTCTCGATCTTTGACTTTCATATCGAAGCGGCCGAAGTAAAATTCATCATCCGCCGCGCAAAGCTCATTCAGCCAGGATTCAAGCGGTTGGTTGACCTGGTCATTGCGATCCTTAAAAATCGACCCGTAAGTGTGACTGCCCTGAATAACCACCTGGTGCCACGCGCCTCTTTGTGGGATATAATCAAGATTGCGGACATGGGAAAGCAGTGCATCTTTATTATATTTAAAATCGGGATTAATTTCCACCAGCTGCTGCACGTTGCGGCTGCCGTCACCGAAGACAAACGGGGCAATTTTTTCGGTCAGCGACACCACCCTGCCCCACGGGTCACCGGGAAATTTGCAAAAAAAGATGCCGTATTCCAGAGGATAATCACAGTATTGCTGAAGCATGTAATCAGACGGCATAATGCTGAGGATTTCATTTAAATCCTTTTCGGAGTCGATCTTGCGCACACCAATGCCGACGACACCGCGATCGGGTTTGGCGATTATCGGAAAAGAATTTGTTTCAAGAAATGAGAGCGCCAGATCTTTGCGCTCGTCGAAGTTCAAATTATTGGGGATCAGCTGCTGATGCAAAAATTGCTTGCAGACTCGGAAGCGCTCCAGGATCTTGGTTTTGGAGGCGATCGACAAGCCGCCGAAGGGCAATGACGGATTGGCACAGATAATCTGCGCGGGGGTCAGACCTTTTGATAAAGCCAGAGCCGTGCTCATCAATTGAATACCGATGTACATATACTTGCTGTTGATGTATTGCCATCTAAACATTATAGAGCAATTTATTTCAAGGGTTTTGCTATTGAAGAACGGGCCAGAATAGCCTGAAGCTGTGGTCCTAATACGACTAACTTCCTTTTAAGCGAGCGCCTTAATCGTCCAGGCATGTTTATAAGATACCGGGTAAAAATCCTCGTCAACTCCCAGGGAGATATGGTTTCATGGCGCCGATGAATTTCAGATAACATGCTGAAATTGAAAAGGGCCAGTCCCAATATGGTACCGGCCGTCATAAAGATGTTGGGTGTGCCTGAGAACAGGTGGATGGATGATCCCACGGCGGTTGTCAGAATGCTTGGCAGGATGATGGAAAGTTTGCGGCTGCGAAAATAAAGAAATTCAAAAAAGCTGGTATTAAATCCGACCATGAGAAAAGAGATAAGTGATTGCTTTATACCGGCACCGAACCCTGCCGCTAATCCGGCACTGGCATTTGCCAGAAATACATAAAACCCCATGCGGGCGGATCCCAACAGCGCATGGGAGAAATTAAAGGCATATATTACCTGTCGCAGAATTGGAAAAAATTTCTTCAATTTCTGCTGCCGCTCAATTATTGCGATCTCAAACGCTTTAAGCTGCTTTTCGAACACGGCTTCCCATTTTAGACTCAGCGCGGTCTGCCGGGCCAGATGTGACATTTTTGCCCGCAAGTGTATGTTTTTCAACTTTAAAACAGCCTTTTCAAATTCAGAATCACCTTCCACCAAAAATCCATTGATGCCGTCTCTCACGCGGTCTTCGACACCCGCCGCATTAAAGGCCACCACCGGCAGCCCGGAACAAAGGGCCTCCGATACAACATTGGCATAAGCATCGGTTTTGGAAGGAAAAACAAAAATATCTGATTGGCGGTATTCCCGGGCAAGGTCCCGACCTTGCAGTCGGCCCTTAAAATCGGCAAACGGCAGTCTTTGCCGGATATCGTCAATATCTTTTCCATCACCCACAACCTTGAGCTGAATGTCATGGTGGCGGCTGAAGAAGGCAAGTTTCTCAAGATTTTTTTCTACTGAAACTCTTCCCACATACAAAGCGGTCAATTTAGGCCCGACCGTTTTTTGCGGTCTAAAAATTCCGGCATCAACCCCTCTTCCAATAATTTCAATGCGTTTGCGGCGGTAGCTAATTTTAAGGGACCGTTTTACCTTTGAAGTCGGCACCAGGATGATATCGGCAGCCCCGTAGACAAGTCTGGTCCAGCCATCTACAAACGTCGTCAGTCCCCAGGCAATTAAGTTGCCGCCAAAAAGCGACCCGAATTTCCAGTTGGACCAGTATCTGGCATATTCCGGCAGCAATGTATGATAGGACCCAATCACAGGAATACCAAGTCTTTTGGCCGCAGCTATCGCCGACAGGCTCATGGGATGGGCCGAAGCGACTTGCAGACAATCGTATTTTTCTTTAATGAAAATACCATGAAAATACCAGGCAAGCTTAATGTAGTAGAAGGGGTTGAATGATAAATAGGCTTCCGGTAGGGCCTGAAAAGAAGTCTTTACCCGAACCAAGAAAAAACGGGTTGATTTATTTTGCAGCGTACTCCCGTGGTCGGGATCCTGCATAAAAACATCCAGCTGATGGTCCACACCCGGGGCGTATTGGCACAACCTTTTGTAGTAAGCGGTCATACCATCAACTTTTTTTAAGATATTGCTGTGGATTATCAGTGCGACTTTCAATTGAACACCTCTCCTGAAGAAGTCTTCTGCAAAATTCTGCCGGATCCCCGGATTAAAGAAGTATTGGCTTCGCTGCAGTACTCATACGAGCCGCTCAAAACATATTTTCACGTCGTTCGGTATTCTGATTCCTTACAAAAATATTGAGGCTGTCTTGACTGTTGCCATTCCAACCATAAGTTTAGTTAATCACAAATCAGTATTCTGTCAAAAAATTAATTCGTGTAAGTTTTAATTTATAGACACGACATAAAGTGTAATTAATTTGCCGGGATAAATATAATTTGCTTTTTTTTCAAAAGCGATCCGCCAAACGGAGTTATAAAATGAAGATCAAACAATTGCTTACAACAACAGTTTTGACTTTCCTGATTACTGTGGTGGTCGTCGATGTACAGTCTCTGGCTTCGAACGGCTCCGGCGTAAGCCACAGCCTTTTCGGAGATCTGCTGCAAAAATACGTTGCGGACGGGACCGTAAATTATGCAGGATTTCAATCCGAGGAAGCCAAACTGGACCAATACCTCGATCTACTGCAAAGCGTCGACCCTAAAGCGCTTTCGCGCAAGGAGCAGTTTGCTTTCTATGCCAACGTCTACAACGCCTGGACCATAAAACTAATTTTGACGAAATACCCGGGCATCGATTCTATAAAAGAGCTTGGCATTTTTAACACCGGTCCCTGGAAGAAAAAGGTTGTCCGGCTTAAGGGGGAAACGGTTTCTTTGGATCATGTTGAACATGACATTCTCAGGCCCCGTTTCAAGGACCCCCGGGTGCATTTTGCCATCAACTGCGCGGCAAAAAGCTGTCCGCCTCTGCGTTCCGAGCCTTATCTTGCGGAAAAACTGGATCAACAGCTTGATGACGTCACCCGGTCATTTATCAACAATCCTAACAGCTACCTACTGGAGGGCCGCAATCTTCATGTCAGCCGGATTTTCAAATGGTTTTCTGAGGATTTTAACGAAGACATCCTGGGCTTTTATATAAAGTATGCAAATGAAGAGTTAAAAAGGAAACTGGAAACCAAATCGGGAAAAACCAGCATCAAGTACCTGGCATACGATTGGTCGCTGAACGGGGAATAGGGGGACTGAAAGTTTCAGGTTTCAGCGCCGGCGCTGGCCTGAACAGCGGCCAGTTTAATCGAAAAAGAAACTGATGAACATCGAACATCGAACGTCCAACATCGAATAATGTATTCTGTCAATTTAAAATAAAGGCCGGGCAAATTGGAACTATCCTTCGAAATTCGACTTGATTGGACTCATCGCAAGATGTGGTTGGCTTGTATTAAAAAAGATAAAGCGTAGCGTCATCATTATTCGACGTTCGATGTTGGACGTTCGATGTTCGACGTTCAATCTGTTAACTGTTCAAGCCATGTATAGTTTCATACGAGCGTCGCCGCTGGCCGCAAGCGCCCAGTCAAATCGAGAAAAAAACTACATTTTTGTAATAAACGGTGTAGTTTCATATGAGCGTCGCCTCTGGCCGCGAGCGTCCAGTCAAATCGAGAAAGAAACTATGCCATTCTGGCGTAGTTTCATACGAGGTGTCAGGAAAAAATCCAAGACAGGTACTAACCTAAAATTCGGAGCTACATATGGCAACTTATGACTATGATATCGGTGTCATCGGCGGGGGCGCCGCTGGTTTAACGGTGACGTCCGGTGCGGCCCAACTGGGAGCCAAAGCGCTTCTGGTGGAAAAAGAAAAGGAACTGGGCGGTGATTGTCTGCATTTTGGCTGCGTGCCCAGCAAAACACTTTTAAAGTCAGCCCATGTATACCACTTAATAAAAAATTCTCAAAAATTCGGCCTGCCGTCGGTGGCGGTACCACCGGTGGATTTTAAAGAAGTTTCCAAAAGAATAAGATCCGTGATCGATACCATCCAGCATCATGATTCCAGGGAACGCTTTTGCAAGCTTGGCGCCCAGGTAGAATTCGGCCAGCCGACATTTAAGGATGACCACAGCATTCAATTGAACGGACAAGCCTATTCGGCCAAAACCTGGGTTATTGCCACCGGATCTTCTCCCAGTACGCCGCCAATCAAAGGGTTAGATAAAACGCCCTATATTACCAATCGGGAAGTCTTCTACCTTGACCATCTGCCGAAATCCATGATTATTCTGGGAGGCGGCCCTATCGGCATCGAGATGTCTCAGGCGTTTTGTCGGTTGGGAACCAGGGTTACCGTGGTGGATATGGCCCCCCAGATTCTGATCAAAGAAGACCCGGATCTGGCAGACCCTGTCAAAGAGGTTCTCAGCTCTGAAGGTGTGGCATTTTATCTCAATTCCTCAATCGAGGAAGTCTGCGATCTCGGCCGCCAAAAAGAGGTTAAGATCAAAACCAGGCAGGGCAGTATAATCAGCCTGAAGGCTGAAACGATTATGGTCTCCCTGGGAAGGGGGCCCAACACCAACGGTCTCGGACTGGAAGATATCGGCGTAAAATTAAATCGCCAGAGGATAATCGTTGACAACCGTCTGAGAACAAACATCAAGCACATTTATGCCGCCGGCGATGTCAACGGCGGCTTTCAGTTTACCCATGCTGCCGGGTATGAAGGCGGCATTGTGATAAGCAATGCCATCTTTCGTCTTCCCCGCAAGGCTGACTATACTTTCTTACCCTGGTGCACATACACGGATCCGCCCCTGGGCAGCATCGGCATGAATGAAAAAAGTGCCGGCGAAGCCGGAATCAACTATAAAGTTTGGACGGAAGAATTCAAAGATAACGACCGTAGCCTGGCTGAAGGTGAAACAGTCGGCAGGATCAAGATGATCCTGGACGAAAAAGAAAAGCCGATCGGCATCCAGATCCTGGGTCCCCATGCCGAAGATTTACTGAATGAATGGGTGGCCATTCTGAACGGGAAAGTGAAGCTTTCCACACTCGCGGCGGCCATCCATCCCTATCCGTCCTTGGGAGAAATTAACAAGAAAGTTGCCGGTTCCTATTTTTCACCGAAAATTTTTTCAGAAAAAGTACAAAAAGGTCTGAAATTTTTCTTCCATCTGAAAGGAAGAGCCTGCGCCGAAGATACCTGCGATGGGTGAGGATTAATTGCGGAAGCATTTAACCTATAGAGGCAGCATAACATTTTTATCTTAGTTTTATGCAAAAGCACCAAAACCCAAGCACCAAATTCCAAATAAATTACAAATTTAAAATTTCAATGACCGAAACGGGTGATTCGCGGATTCAATTATATCTCGCTGGTTAGAATTTGTGTCATTGGAATTTGGATATTGTTTGTTATTTGGAATTTGTGATTTGTATTTTCCGGTTTATCCGGGTTGGGATCATGATATGCATAATAGTGACGATCACCAGAAGTTGGACGATTTCGCAGCCACTGCTTCGGTCACGACACCGGATCTGGGCCTCGATCCCGCAGAATGTGTTGCTCCCGAGCCAACCAATCCCTGTACCATTGTCATCGTGGGAGCCACCGGAGACCTGACCGCCCGCAAGCTGATTCCAGCTCTTTTTCACCTGTATCTCAATGGCGGTTTACCGCAAATTTTTCAAATTGTTGGCTGTGCCCGTACCCGGATGGACGACATTGAATTCAGGAATAAAGTGGAAGGTGCTTTGATAAATGCCGGAATTCTGGACCAGGACCAATGGCCGGCTTTTTCAGCTGCGCTTCACTATCAGCCAATTGATTACGAGGAATTGTCCTCCTATAACAACCTGGCTGAATCTCTGAGGGAGATTGACCTCAGCCACAGTACCCTGGGAAACCGGATTTTCTATATCGCACTGCCGCCGGTCTTATATAAGACGGTTGCGCAGATGATCGGCCGGGCTGGTTTGGGTGCCGAAATGACCAACGGTAATGGATGGGCTCGTATCGTCGTGGAAAAACCTTTCGGCATTAACTTAGAAACTGCGATGGATCTGGACCGCAGTCTCCACGAACATTTCAACGAACACCAGATTTTCAGAATCGACCATTACCTGGCCAAAGAGACGGTTCAAAATGTACTCATGTTTCGTTTTGCCAATTCCTTATTTGAACCTATCTGGAATCGGAGATATGTTGATCATGTCAGTATCGTGGCCACCGAAACCCTCGGGGTAGAGCACCGGGCAGGCTATTATGAACGGGCAGGGGTACTGCGGGATATGTTTCAAAATCATATGATGCAGCTGCTGGCGCTGATCGCGATGGAACCGCCGGCCCGATTTGAAGCCGATCTGGTACGCGATGAAAAAAGCAAGGTGTTTGGCGCTCTCAGGCCGTTTCCATTAGACGAATTGCAAAATAATCTGGTCCTTGGACAATACAGTGCCGGTGTCGTCGACGACAAGGCGGCTTCCGCCTATCGTGAAGAACCGGGCGTGGACCCCGGTTCGTTGACGCCGACCTTCGCCATGATGAAAGTCTTTCTGGACAACTGGCGCTGGCAGGGGGTGCCGTTTTATATGACTTCCGGCAAAAGAATTGACCGGAAACTGACCGAGATTGCGATTCAGTTTAAAACCGTTCCCCATTCATTATTTCGCCACATCCTCGGTGAAACCATTGTAGCTAACCGGTTGATCATAGGAATCTATCCGGATGAAAAGATAACGCTTACGTTTCAAACCAAAAATCCCGGTGCCCGGGTATGCCTGCGTACGGTCACCATGAATTTTAACTACCAGCAGAACTATACGGGACCGATTCTGGACGCTTATGAAAAGGTATTGATAGATTGCATGCTCGGCGATCACATGCTCTTCTGGCGACAGGATGGCGTTGAGAGAAGCTGGTCGTTTTTAACACCCATTATAGAGAGGTGTGAAGCCTGTGATGATCAGCAGGAAATGCTGGAGTTCTATCCGGCAGGAAGCGCGGGACCTGCAGCAGTGAGCAGATTGGTCAGTAATGTGGGAGGGGAGTGAATTCGGATTAATACCTCGTATTAAACTACATATAGTTGGAACAGTTAATAGACTGAACGTTGAACATCGAACGTCCAACATCGAACTTCGAATATTGATGACGCTACGCTTTATCTATTTTAAGACACGCGAACCGCAGAATATCGAATAATAAATGTCGAAGGGTGGGTTCGCTTCGATCAGTCATTTTTTATAAAAGAGACAGAATACATTATTCGATGTTCGATGTTGGACGTTCAACGTTCGATGTTCATTAGTTTCTCTTTCGATTAGACTGGTTACTGTTCAGGCCAACGGGGACACCTGAAACCTTATTTTCGTTTAGGAGCGAGATATTATGGAAACCGCCGATAATGGAGAGTCGAAAAATCGCAGTAAAGCTATGCTGAAAGCCGCCATGTTACTCGTTTTTATCCTAGCGGCCATCATTTTTGTTCGCTATACACCGATCAAAGAATACTTGAATGCAGAGGCCTTGGGTCGTTTTCTGGCGACTGCCGGGTTTTGGGCTCCGGTTGTTTTCATGCTGATTTACACGGTTGGGGTATGTATGTTTCTGCCGGGCACCCTTTTGACCGGACTGGGCGCTGCCATATTCGGCGCCTACTGGGGTTTTGTGTATGTATGGTTTGGTGCCATGGCTGGCGCGAGTGTGGCGTTTTGGATCGGACGAACGCTGGGCCGGGATTTTGCGATCTCATTAATTGGTGACCGGCTTCAAAAATATGACGATGCCATTGAGCGCAATGGTTTTGCCACCGTATTGTACCTGCGCCTGGTGTATTTCCCGTTCACCCCCATGAATTTCGGTATGGGGTTGACCAAGGTTCATTTCCGGGATTATGTGTTCGGCACCGGCTTATGCATCACCGTCGGGACCTTTATTTTTATTTTTTTTATCGGAACCT
>PJEL010003377.1_pt1 | contig 13731 bp, 13 predicted proteins | sample 1853271 | NCBI WGS metagenome assembly PJEL01 (sample SAMN08108733, study PRJNA415343) | Invertebrate metagenome, whole genome shotgun sequencing project. | host: Globobulimina | place: Sweden: Gullmar Fjord | collected 2015-08 | reverse complement strand
CAACTCGTCTTAGATGAATCAGAAGAATACAAAGAAGATAAAAGTAAAAACAGGAAAAAAGGCAAAAAGCCTGCCGATACTTCTAAGAAAGAAGACATCGAAAACCAGCAGCTTGAAGAAGATGCTGCTGAAGAGAACGCTTCTTTTGACGATTTTGAGGACTAGCTGTGAGTTCCACTATTTCATCTGTTGCGGACATACTAAAAACCGTGTTTTTAATCATGAACACGAAACCAGACGGCAGCATGTCTATAATGGTTATGACCGCTTCACCCTACTTACAGCAAGAAGTACAAGGGTACCAACTTGCTCATTCGGGGGTGCATCGTAGTTCTTGGTCGGTAGGTCAGGCAGCGGGTGTCGTGCAGTGTTTTAGTGACTTGGGCTACACCGTTTTGGTGTACAAGTATAACTTTGTAGCGGAGTGGTCCAAGCGAGTCTACGGTTTAATAGAAGCCACCGACTACGAGAATTTCGATACGCCGAGTGCCCCATCCCTTGATTTTGACCTAGCGGCTATTGGAGCCGTTTTGCCCGATAAACATACCTACGTAGAGCTTTACGGTGGCGGTGCTCCTCTGTTCATGAGTCGTCCGCCTGCTGCTGTAGAAGTGCTTAACGATAGCGACCATCATGTTATAAACTTTTTCGACCAGATCCGTGAGCCAAAATCATTCAATTGGTTTTTTCTTTTGACCCGCATGTTCCCCGTCAACGCTTACGTCCACCCGACGCTTTTACGTAAAGTGCTGCGGCAGGTCGAAAAAGAAGACGCAGTTATTTCTGCTTATTTATGGTACTACTGTCTACGTCAAGTGTGGACTCTTTCAGAGAGGGCTACACCCACCACCCTCCTTGGTAAAGGTACCACTTTTGCAGCACTATCTGCTGTAGACGACTGTTTCCCAGAGATCCACGGACGACTTCTACGGATGCAGCATGAAAGCAACTCTTGGTCGAAGCTACTTAATATCTACGACTCGGAGGACACTCTGTTTTGGGTAGACCCCGCTGAGCATGGAAACAACTCTGTGCATATAGGGTCAAAATCAGAAGAGGGCAACTTCGATACGTTGCTATTGCGGTTGGGTGCTGTAAAGGGGGCTGTAGCATTGTATTTTAATCACAAGGATCCACATCATGGCTTTTCACAGAGATCTGAGTTTCTTGCAGATCCTGGTAACGGTTGGACTGCCCGTGATTTCAAATCAAGCACCGTTTGGTTAAAGAACGCCACTTTCAAGGAGAACTAGAGATGCCAAGAGAATTCACCACTGCTGACATTAACAAGATGAAGAAAGCCCACGTTCAGTTCCGTAAGGTCGTTGGGGCGAAGCTCCTTACTGCGTCTAAGGTAAAGGAATACTTCAAAGCGTTGGGGCTGCGGTCGGACTCCGCTCTTGCAGAGGGCATTGCGGATTCGCTGTACAAAGCGATGTGGAAGGGCTGTACGCGAGCGATGAGCAACAAGCGTACCACTGTACGTTCGGACGACATTTAGGGTTTAACTGGGTGAGTCGGCATGCCGAGATTCTTACACACGGCAGATCTGCATATCAACGCGCTCCGAAAGTTCGACGGGTATTTAGACAGACACCGTAGGACTTTGTTTGATATCAGTAAGATCGCACTGGACGCGGAAGTAGACTTCATCATTGTTGCCGGTGACATCTACGACCGACGAGACATTTCTCACGCAGAGCGTCAACTACTATCTGAATGGTTGGCTACAACGCGGACTCCCATTGTCGCCATCAGTGGGAACCACGATCAGCGTTCTGTTGAGATAGGGGACACTTGTTTGTCCTATCTGTCCTCGTTAAGCGACCAGTTTTCTAGGCACCTTATCTATGATGGGGTACCTACCTGTGTGGACCTTCTCGGTTGCCGACTCATTCTTTTGCCTTATCAGGGGTGGATGGACCAAGAGTTACATCTGATCCTACAGGCAAAAATTCAGGACTCTCCTACAGATCTACCTATTATTGTTGTTCTACATGAAGCCGTTTACGGCTGTAAAACAGACACAGGGTTTTCTGTTACGAAGAAAAACCAGATTCGTTTGGACAGCAGCTTTCCTGAAGTTATCTACTGGGCATTGGGCGACATTCATGCCCACCAAGAGGTTCGGCCAAACGCCTGGTACCCAGGTTCTCCGCATCAAACACGGTTTGATGAATCGACCACAAAAGGGGTTCTAATAGTAGACACCGATACACCAACGGACCCTGAGTTTATTTCTGTAGATACAATACCTTTACTGACATTCGACACGCCTCCTAACGATGGTTGGCCCGCGCCTTCAGAAGCGTTTGTTCAATACCGTCCCGAGGTGGGGTCAGACTTAACTGGTTATATTCCAGACAATGTTCACTACCATCCAACTGTAGTTGCTCCTTCCAGCATCCCAAGAGATGGCATCGCAGCTACCGGTATATTTGAAGGATTAGACCTGGCGTTGGCTAGATGTGCGCTCCCTGAAGAGTTGTACCCACTAGCGTGGCGTTTGGCTATTACCATGGCGAAATCATTAGGGGAAGAAGTCCCTCTTCCAGATAAATACAAGAGTGAGGCTGTATGAGTTCCAACGACCATTTGGCAGTAAAGTACCGTCCGACATCTTTAGATGATGTAATTGGGCAGGATTTTGCGGTGGGAAGTATTCGAGGAATGCTTCAGCGAGGGAAATTCCCTCCTACAACGCTGATCTCTGGACCTTACAGTTCAGGTAAAACCACGCTTGCTAGGCTGATTGCTTACTATACTTGTTGCATCGATACCAGTAGCCCCGAGCCTTGTGGGAAATGCAAAAGCTGTCTCATTTCATTAAAGGCTCTTAAGGGGCAATCTGAGCATCCAGATGTTACAGAGCTAAACGTAGCGCTGGATGGCGGTATCGACGTGATCCGGCGACTCGATTCCCTTGCGAAGCTTGCCCCACGGTATCGATACCGTATATTCATTATGGACGAGGCGCATCAGATCACACGCGCTGCTTTTCAGGGCGCTCTGAAGCTGTTTGAGGAGCCTGTTTCCACCACGCGGTTCATTCTTTGCACCACCAACCCTGAGAAGCTGCCCGACACCATCCGTAGTCGATGCCAATCCATCAGCCTTGTTCCGATGGACCGGATGCTGGCAGCAAAGCGTTTGTTTCAAATAGCCAAATTAGAGGGGCTTGCCCTTTCTAAAGATCCGCTTAAGAAACTGTGTGTGGACATCTCTGCGGCTACAAATGGGCATCTTCGTGATGCCATCGGTGCTCTGGACAATGTTCTTAGCTACGTGTCTAGTGGGGGAGATATCAATACGGTGGACCCTGCTTCGCTAGAGAAGTTGGTTGACCAAGCGACAGCAGATGCGCCTTACGTTCTTGTGCAGAAGTACATGAACGCACTTTTCAGTGGGAGCCGTTCCCGAGCTTTTCTTGCAGTTAAGCTAACACCCAACCCTGAGTACTTCACACGTAGTGTATTGGGAGTGTTGAATCAGATTCTCTACCAGTGGGTAGACTTCGACACGTTGGTCGACAAAGATCAGTATTGGATGAAACCAACGACATCCCTGAGTTGCTGAACGAGTTCACTACTGCGTTGGAGCGCATCAAGACGTACACAGGCGATCCTGTCTCTATCTTGAACATGGCCACCATCCGTTGTTTCCGAATTATGGACAAGTGGTTTGACCAGAAGAAATAACTCACATGCCGTTTGTTGAGTATGAACGTCTTTCTTTCAGGAACGCTTACATCTATAGAGAGTGCGAAGTTCCTCTGAAGAATCAGGGTCTGGTCCTTCTTCGTGGGCTCAATGTAGACGATGGCGGCTACCTAGGTGCAGGTAAGTCCTCTATTTTTGAGGTCTTTTCTCAGTTGCAAATAGGTAAGGGGGGAAAGAAGGATCTTCGGAAGGGCAGCTTTAAAGCTGCTATGGTCAATGAATTCGTTGGTAACGGGTTCGAGGCGCGGCTGTCCCTACGTGTTGATGGCCGTTCCTACGAGATTGTACAATACCGACAGCATTCCAAGTTTGGGAACAAAGTTTGGGTGGTTGACCGTGACACCGGGGAGAACGTGATTCCGAAAGATTCCGCACGGGCTCCACATAAGTGGATACGGGAAAAACTTTTGGGTACAGATGAGACCACGTTCTTCAACCTGGTTTACTTAGCACAAGAGTTTAACAACGTGATGGTTCACGGTACAGAGGCTGACCGTCGCAGTCGTTTGACTGCCATGTTCAACTTGGACATCTACAACGACTTGTACAAGTTGGCTTCTCGTTCTATCTCAATGCACACCGTTTCTGTTCACGACATGGAGCGTGTAGAAGCAGAGTTGCAGGAAGTTATCCAAGAACTTAAAGGCATTCCTTCTTTAGAAGCCTTGGAGGCAGATCTCCAAACTAAGGAAGACGCGTTGGAAAAAGTGCAACGCGCAGTAAACGCTAAAATGGCGGAGTTTACTGAGATCTCCGAGAAGGAACTAAAAGTACGGCAGCGCCGCGACCTCATTATAGAAATACGGCGAAAGTTTGCAGAGGGTCAGTTTGACGACGACGTTTCTGGTCCCAAAGAACTCACGGCAGAGTTGGTGGACGAGCTTAAAACGGCGTACGATAACACCTATGCAGAGTATATAACCAGCAAGAATAAGTTGGAAAGTATATCAAAACGTAGAATTATACAGAACCAGCTTGCCAAGTATACTGGCCGTGACCAGGACGTTGTTCAAACAGAGTTATCTGAGGCTAAAGCGCAGATCCGCTACTTGCAAGGAACTGAACTACGGCAGGCTGAGGCTAGGGCAGAGGTTACGTCCGACCTTCAACGTATTGCTGTTCCCAAGTTACCCTTAGAATCTTTGGAGGCCGAGTACCAGGGTGCCTTTATTCGAGAAACCTCTTTAAAGAACAGCATTGAACGGCTCTCCAACCAACTGTCAGAGGCAGTCTGTCCAACCTGTAGACGGCCTTACGATCTAGGAACGCGTGAAATTAAAAAGCTGCAGACTCAGCTAGAGACCGAACGGTCGGAGCTAGACGAGATTTCTAAGTATGCACACAAAACCAAACGTAGGATACAAGCGTACAAGAAGTATCTCGAACTAAAGAACAGTTTGGCAGCCTTTTCTACTGAGCGCACTCCAGAAGAGATTCAGAAGGAAATAAACTCATGGATTGGGAAAGAGCGCACGCTTACTGCAGAGCTTGAGCGATCCAAACAGAGAACCCTTTTGGAAGGACAGCTTATCGATCTGCCTGTGGAAAGGGAGACCGATTTAAAGGAAACCGTACAACGCCTTCGTAGACTGGTGACTGTACAGCGGGCACAGCATGCTGCTGCGAGTGTCATTGTTGACCTCATCGATAAAGTGGTTAAACTACCCAAGGGCGACCTTGAAGAGATCGCGCTTAGGGTTGCCCAGTTAAAGGTACACCTGGATAAGGCATCCACGGTTCTATCTGCGGCGTCTTCTAAAGTGTCCAAGCTCTCTGGGCAGGTGGATTCCATTCGGCGTTTACTACGGCGGAAGAGGAAGCTAGAGGACACTGTTCAGAAGAGGGACTTCATTCTTAAGGAACTTAAAGCACTAGAGGCTTTGAAGAAGGCGTTCTCGCCTACGGGCCTGAAACAAGACCGTTTCCATGCTATCTTAACAGATGCTATCGAACGTACTGTACCTGCGTACTCAAACGTTTTGTGGCCCAACCGGAACATTAACCTCGGGCTATCCGATGATGCGGGTTCCGTTCAGTTCCATATGGAGCGTGAGGGGACGCCGTTAGCGACAAATAGTAGCCTTCTATCTGGCGGTGAGAGGCACAAGGCTGGCCTGGCTTTCCTGTTTGGGATGCGTGACCTGAAGGAGACCTACACAGGCACCGCGTCTAACGTTCTAATAGTGGACGAGCCTTTTGGAGGCTTGGACCCACAAGGAACAGAGAGCTTGATTTCTTTGTTTGAGCTTCTCAAACAGCGGTTTGGTAGTATATTCGTTATAAGTCATCGTCCAGAGGTGCTCCAGCACCCGGTCTGGGACCAGACTTGGTGGTCGATTAGAGAGGACAACAACGCTACGTTGTACACTTCTCCACCGCCTTCCAGGTATCTAAAACTAGCCGACGAGCTTGTAAAACACTAACCATGCTATGCCGTGCTCTGAAATACCTGTTGGACAGCAAAGACCCCCACATTTCTGACTGGTTTTTCCAGTTTGCTGGAGACCTTACTGGGGTGAGTGTATCCAACGAGGAGTTTCATTTTACGGTCGTGGACGCTAGCGGCGGTGTAACTAACACGTCGCTATCTGAGTTCAACATCATCTCTAAGCTTGAAACCGACGAACAGGTGGCCGAAGCAACGCTTGCTGCCTGGAGCTTATGTAAGTTTTTGGACAGAACTGACGAGACAGATACCATGCTCCGTGAGTTCGTTAAAAGTGAAACAGATGTGACGTTAGAGCCAGTTCCTTTCACGATAGAGAAGGGCAACCTGGCCACCATTTGTGAAGAGAAATTCTGCAAGGGAACGCCTAAAAGTGCAGAAAATGTCAGTTTAAGCATTGACAATAATCGACTGCTTGTTATACTGCCGAGTACCAATACAGCCCTTCGGCAGTTGTTTTTTAAGCGGCTCCGGAGGATCTCAGCATGAGCGATAAAACAAGGGCATCAGTAACCAAGGCGGTAGGGTTCGGCTTCTTCTCCCCAGAAGTTGTCGTGATGTTTGCTAACCATGAGAAAAGTTGTGTACACGTCTACCCAACTAAAAATGGACGTCAGTTGGACTTGTCCGATGAGCGTGAGCACTTGATCCTACTTAGGTCTTTAGATAAGAAGCATACGCTAGCAGAAGTTGGAGAAGACATCCATAGGCTGCTGCTGTTCGGGAAACCCGAGGAGCTTCTTGCATTGAACGTTCCTCTCCTTGATGCGACTGTTGATGATGATGGGAAAGTTATCCCGCTTCATAAGCAGTCCAGAGAAGAGATGCTCTCCCGGATTGAGACTGAAGCTGTCGACTTACCCCTTGAAGCGCCTGCTGCAAGGACCACTGTTACTCCCAAGAAAGAGGCTGTGAAAGAGGGCAACAAGGAAGAGAACATCTCTTTTGTTGCCCGACTACGCGCACTCCGTAGTGAGGTGAAGAAGGCAGGTAACAACATCAACTTCGTTGCAGATGTTGGTATGCCTGCTGTTCTACGTATCATGGACGACTACAGCCGTGAGCTTTTTAAAGAATCCTGCAAAAAGATGGTCCTTGAAGGCGGCGTTTCAGTAGACTTCGCTAGAGACGTCTACCGTTGGATAGAGGGACTTGGACACACAGTTAGTGGGCTTACCTTGGGAAGTGCCGTGGATAAGTTTCTGTACTCAGAAGACGAAGCCGATTCCGATACCAAAAAGCTTGCGCAACGCTTTGGGGTAGACCCGCAAGATATAGAATTTGTTGCACAGAGCTACCAACAGTTGCTAAAAGAAGAAAAGAACGACTAGAAGCACTGGGGTTTAAACCGACTACAGAGGAGAGAACCGGTCATGAGTGAAGAGAGCAAGGGGCTAACTGAAGATTCGTTTGAAAGTATGTTGGACGATTTTGATGACAGCGACAACAGTGTTGCTGCTGAAGAGTCTGACGCTACCCCTGTTGAGGTAGAACCTCAAGAGGACAATTTTTCTGAAGAAGAAGTTACGGATGTTGTGGCTGAGCCTCCTGTGGAAGTACCCCAAGAGGCCGAAGAAGTAGCCCCTCCTACTGAAGTGCCTGTAGAAGAACCGGTAGTCCCGGTAGTCCCGGTAGACAACGACGTTGCTTCTTCTGAGTACACCTACGTGGTTCAGAAGGGATTTACCCAAGAGGGTCGTACCTTCCGTCCTGGTGAAGTAATTCCTGTGAAATGCCGCTACTGTTCCTTTTGGGAAAAGGAGTGGCTGGGTGCCGTTCGGTGCAAACCAGGCAAGACCTTGGATGAAGCCGGTAACAAGATGAGCGTAGATATATTCTCTTGTGAAAGCTTTTTTATTTGTAAGGAGCTTGAGCCAGAGCTTGATGCTTTCCTGTCGATGGACCTTTCCGAGGTGCTTACCGTTCGCCGCATGCTTCCCAGTATGAAGAAGCTTCTTGATACAGAGGCGTGGTTAAACGATATGGTGGACAAGAAAGGCATGGATGTCGATAAAATCCAGGTCTTTGCGTCTTCTAAGGGCTTCGTCACCTCTTTTACTAGCACTGAGCAGCTAGTGCTTGCTGAGCAGTTTCTCCGGACGTATGCTCGAAAGCTGTCTGCTAAAGACAAAGCGAAGATGCCGCCCAAGCTCAAGTTTGAATCGGGCGACTGGGTTGAGTGGGTCGATCTGACCACAAAAGCAGTTATCAAAGGCATTGTTATCTCCAAGGGCCGTGGCCAGATTAAGGTTGCAGCGACTGAGGGCGCAAGTGCTGGGCATTCTTGGTCCTTCAACTTCAAAGAGTGGACCGCAAAACGTAGTCCAAAGATTACCCGGAAATCTGTTCATGAAGATGAACGGTAGTCGTTCTTATGCCCGAAATTACCAAAGAGTTGCTTGGGACCGCTGTACGTGCGTTTGAACAGCTAGAGGTTGTCAGTGGCCGTAAGGCTAAAGCTGAGATCTTGGCGTCTGTACAGGACAACGCGGTGGTTCGGGAGCTTCTGAAAATTGCGCTTGGCGGTGACGTTTACCATGTCACTCTACCAAAAGATGCCGACGCAATAGATTCTGGGGATGACCGTTTGGGCGTGGTAGACTCTTTTACCAAGTTCAAGGAACTAACTGCGGCACTCAGTGCTGGAGACCTCTCTGGAAAACTTGCCCGAGAAGCGGTTACCACCTTTTTGGCATCTGCTCATCCTAGGGTCCGTAAGTGGTACCTTCGTGCATTCTCCCACGATTTCAGGATTGGTGTGGGTAAGAAAACCATTGAGGCAGTTTTCGGTAAACGCCTATTGGTCCGTGAGGAAACGGTAGGCGCTACTGGTGTCTCTTGGTACTACAACGGCTGCATGACAGCGAAAAAATACGTCGAAGTCTACAGGAAGAGCAGGAAGCCAGAGTTTCCACAAGCTGTTGAGATGAAGCTTGACGGCGAGCGTGCACTGCTTTTTGTGTTTCCAGATGCTCCGATAGACGGTGGGGCGTTGCAGGTACTCAGTCGAGGTAACAAGCACAAGCTTCATATTGAAAACGTGCAGGAGTTTGTGGCCCAAACGGTCGCATTTGCGAAGAAGGTCAACGAGAAGGCGCTTCTTCCAGAGAATACGCCTATCTTCTTGGATGGGGAGTTCCTGGCTAGAACCTGGAACGAGACAGCTAGGATCGTTGGGAGTAGCACGAATTTCGATAAAGAACGTTTTCTAGCAGATGTACGTGCCATCCTTTGGGATTGGGCTCCTTTGGAGATGTACCTGCGCGGAAGCTTTGATATGCCGTGGAAGACACGGAAAGCTACGCTGATGAAAGCGGCGGGCTTGACTCGTCCTACCAAACGCCTGACACGTGTATCGAACAACTTGTTCGTGCTTGGGCACCACCCAGTGTACAACGAAGACGAACTTCAGGCGATCTATGATGCTGCGTTGGATAGAAACTTTGAAGGCGTGATGTTAAAAGAACTCACTGCCCCGCATGTTTTCCACCGTAACCATCGGTATGTTGTAAAGATAAAACCGGTAGACGCAAAAACAGGCACCATTGCAGAGGTGCTACCTGGAGATGGCGCGAACGGCCCTGCTTCTGATCAAGATAGAAAACGTGTTTATCGTTTTCTATCCGCCAAGGGCGACCTGTCTCGGGATGGTTACTACCTGCATTTGCCGGTGGATTCTGGAGAAACAGCGCAGAAATTAATAGACGAGCTAAAGCAAATAGTGCATGGTGATAACGATAGACGTATTTCCACGCACAAGCCTGGATGTATATCCTACAGGTACTCATGCCGACTTGGACGGTTTGCTGTTGAGAAAGATGGCGAACGCTTCCGTGTGGGGACCGGTTTCAAGATAAAAGCAGGAAATGACGAACGTATGAAGTTCTGGCAGAGACGTGAAGAACTGATTGGCGTAAAGCTAGACTTCCTGGCCCAACGTGTCCAGAATGAAGATGTTGTCGAGAGATTCAACAGTTTTGTAAGACTGAGGGAAGATCTCTAGTGCAAAAAGCTGCCTATATAACCCATGGGAGGTAAGAACATGCCAAGAAAAGCAGCAGCGGCAGAACCGAAGATTGTAACACTAGTACCGCAAAAGGGAGTCAAGCTCCCCGTCACCGAGTGTGTCCTCTCCAAAGAGACACCTGCTGAGTACCTGGTACAGGCGGCAGCGAAGACTGGACGTGGAAGAGGTGTCAAATATCTCTTGCGTACGTTCCGTATTCCAAAAGAGCACGTCTTGTACTTGTACAAGGAAGAGGAAATCTCAGCAGAAGCTGCAGAGAGCTTTCCTATGAACGGAACTTCCGTGAAGGCTAAAGCAGCACCAGTTAAGGCTGCTACCGCTCCTAAGAAGCGTGGTCGTCCAAAGGGTAGCACTAAAGCAGCACCTAAGAAAGATGCTGCGCCGAAAAAGCGTGGTCGTCCAAAGGGTAGCACGAGCAAGAAAGCCACCGAGGCCGATGCTCCTAAGAAGCGTGGTCGCCCAAAGGGCAGCACGAACAAGAAAGCTGCAACCAAGAAGGCCGATGCTCCTAAGAAGCGTGGTCGTCCGAAGGGCAGCAAGAATAAGAAGGCCGAAGCTGCCCCTAAGAAGGCTGCTGTTAAGAAGGAAGCTGCGCCCAAAAAGGCTGCTCCTAAGAAGGAAGCTGCACCGAAGGCTCCGCCCACAAAAGCGGCGTCCATCTTTGATGAGGACTTTTAGGGTTTAGCTCTTTTTCTGTACTGATGTACTAATACGTACATCACCTACCTCAACATATCTGTTATTTTACTCGTGTCCATGTAAACATGGATGAACAGTACCTTCTTACCTGCGGAGGCGTGGTTATGTCGGATAAGGGTAAGTGTAGATCTCGCAATACCTGCGATAGGTTGATTACTATGTTGTCAGATGCGAATGTCCCAGAGGGAGACATACTGGATACGTGCGATGAGGAGGCGTGGCCTTGTTCTAGCATGTATCAGAATTCGCTTCTGTTATTCAACAGCATTTCTACCGAGAACTACTATGAGGCGCTTGACTTCATTTCTGGACTTTTTACTAACAAGCGATCTCTCCTGAGTCCAGAGTTTGACCCTTACGCTCATACGCTGCCCGCACCATTCCACTGCCCTGAATTAGATATCGACGTGTACCAGTCTTGCTCTGTAGATTCGTGTGTGTTCTTTACTAGGCATGCGTGGACCAAGAATTGTATCTTGCACTATCGGTTGCGGCATGAGCGGGATACCTTAAGTTTAAACGAGCTTTCTTTCCTGTTAAATAGGGAAGTTGGATCTCTCCGAGCAGACCTTAACAAAGCCCTAAAGGGGTTAAGCCATGGCGCTCTGAAGGAGCTTATAGCTTCTGAGAATGTTGAAGATATGGTGACTCGGATAGAAGCAGATAGAGTATGCGTAGTTTGTGAAAAACGTAGCCCAGAACGCACTAGAATTATTAACAAATCTAATCTAACCTACTGTAGTCAAGAGTGCTACCGATATAAGCCTCCCAACGTGATTCGTGTGGAAAAAGAGTTCAGCTTACCAATTGAAAAAGTGCTGGAACTCTGTGTTGAGCGTTTTGCCAATATAAGGAACATGTGCAGCGCAGTGGGGGTTGGTCAGGCAGTATTTTTAGACATGTGTGCTCGTTACAATGTCCGTCTTCCCACCAAGCCTTCTCCTGTAGAAAACAAAGAGAACGCAGATTAAAATCTGCTCGATTGTAGTTAGTCTTTATTGAGACCAGCGGCGGCACGCTAGAGTGCCGTCGTTTACTTTCGTACATTGTTCACCGAGAGGTAATTCAGGAGCCACAACATGTCAAAGAATATCCCTACGGACATCATCTCCAAATTTAATGAGCGTATGAACAAGAGGGTAGCCAGTACTCGCAGTGGGCGCTTTGATCTGCGTCTGTCCGACTACGACGTACTGGACGACAGAGATGCCACTATCCTGGTTACCTACGACAAGGGCCTAGGAATTCCGAAGCGGTCGCAATTGGACGAGTGGGTAACTTCTTCGTTCAATGGTCAGATGCTCTTGGATGTTAAGTCCACACGGGTACACCCAGAGGTCAACGCGGTTGTGGCCATCGCACGCAAGAACGAGATCCGCCGCCCTATCGAGCATACTGCTGAGTTGCTCGTTGTTGGCAAGGATCGCTACAGAGATGACAGCCAAGCGGTTTGGGAAGTCCACAGCAACGACAATGGCGACCGTTATCTGGTGCGCGTAGCGAAGGATGACATCGAGGCCATCCTACGTGAGCGTCAGACCGACGAGCGTACTGCATCTATCCACCATCGGGTACGCCTGTCCGACATCCGTACTGCAGGTATCACTGACCTGGAAGTAGGGGATCGCGTAGCCTATATGGGTAAAGGCGGCATCCTTCAGCGCGGAGAGATCACACACGTGAGCGACGACATGATTCATGTCCGTGCGCCCGGTAACTCGACCAACGCTGCCACGCATCCTTCTGATAAGGTCAAAAAAGAGAAGGTCGTTTACGTCTACGAGAAGTCCCCGAAGTCTCAGAAGGCGCACGACCGTTTCTTGGTTGATTTCTTCACTAAGGCATACGGTGATGCAGAATTTGCTCGCAAGTTTGTCACTTTGAAAGGTGCCAACCGCTAGCAGCCCTGTTTAGAAGGTGAGGGCTATGCTATGCAGGAGCGGAAGTACATGAAAGCGCTCCGTTTTCGTGGAGCAATTTACCGGTTGGCAGGCGTAAAAGACCTAGCCAAGCTGGCAGCGTCTTACCTTTTCGACTGGATCTACTACTCGCACCTCACCAAAGAGGCTGCCGTAGAGTTTCTTTCCAAGCTCAATCCCAGAGAATTTCTTAGAAAGTTCAAGAGGACTAGGGAACGAGATTCCTCTTCTCTTATTTCTGAGGATCTTGTCGCCAAAATTGCTGAGTTGTATTCGCAGACGGATATGGCTTGGGGCGATTTTATCATGGAGCTTACTTCTGCTCTGGACAACCCACCTCCTGGTTACGATTGGGTTGTCATAGACGGCGAGCACCGTTTAGTAAAAGAAGGTGCTCCAAGAAAAAGTAAGCCCCCAGTCAGAGGCGAAAAATTCGCTGGGTACATCTTGCTTTCTATCTGGTGGCGAACAAAGAAAGCTACTGGAAAGCCTAGTCGCGCACTGCAGTCGCTACTCCGTAAAAGAGGTGGGATCTTCCATAACTCTTACAACAAAGCGGACAAGACTAGGGAATACGGCGGGTTCGTTGTTTTGCCAAAAGTATCTGTAGAGGGAATTGGTCTAACCGCCCGTTCTCTCGGAGAAAGTCTTTTAGAAGCTAACCCTGATGACCAGTTTCAGCTTTCAGCGGTAAGCTTAGACAAGCTTGCGAAAGAAGAGAAGCTGGACAACAGTGACCGATTCTTTACCCATTCAGTTAAGAGCGTGAAGTTTAACCCGAAACACACCTTGGTTGAACTAGTAAATGGGGACGCTCCTGAGTATAAGAATTTCTTATCAGCATTACGAAATGCTGTGTAGCGAGAGGCGTTAAGATGTCGACTCAAAACTATGTCAACTTCAACGGCCTACTCTACCAAC
>PJEL010003376.1_pt1 | contig 13732 bp, 12 predicted proteins | sample 1853271 | NCBI WGS metagenome assembly PJEL01 (sample SAMN08108733, study PRJNA415343) | Invertebrate metagenome, whole genome shotgun sequencing project. | host: Globobulimina | place: Sweden: Gullmar Fjord | collected 2015-08 | reverse complement strand
ATTCACAGTGATAGTCAAAGGATTACGTAAAAAGTAGGACCGTCAATTTCCCTCGGTAATTAGGCTAACGACAAAGTCGTTTGGTAGTTAAGGTACGACAGAATCGCTTGGTGATCACAGCTAAGAACTGTATGTGGCAAGCTTGCTTCTGCCCCAAAATCAGCTAGACCAAATACTCTGCAAGATCTGTGTCGTTCATTTTACCCTACAAAAAGTTATCCTATATGATGCAACTCAACACGATTTGACCTTCATTATGATTATTTGACCTGTCAGGTTGCCTATTTAATTGGTTTAATCATCAGATCCTCTTGTTGAGGATAATAAACCACTGAAAATATTGTTAATATCCTTTTTATTTATCAGTGAAGTCGACTCCCATGAGATATGAATCCGCTCCTGTAGATCCAGAAGAAAGACAAGAAACCACAACAGAACGTGCAGTACGTCAACATCGAGAACGTCAGGAAGAGCTGAGATATACCGCGAGCGATGAGAAACGATGGGCTGAAAATAGAGAGCGTGTTCTTGCTGAACGCGAAGCTGCCCAACAAGCTTACGACCTAACAGAAAAAGAATGGAACGATGATTTACAAAAGCAAGCTAAAGAATATCAGTGGGACACCTCTCGACAAGAGAACGTGAGTATTGCGGTACTGACTGTTGAAGAAGGTAACGAGTATTTAGACTTGCTCATCAAAGACTCGCATGGACAGCTTTCGAATGGCAAGGACTACACTGGCGTAGGTATGGGGCTTAAAGGCGCTTATGAGGTCGCTAAAGAGCTTGGCGGTTGGGGGGCAACCGCTAAAGCTGTCAATATCAATGGTGTAATGAATATTGTGGTTGAGAACTACAAGCCTCAATATTTAGACCTAGGTATCCGTTGGCAAGAAACAACACCACAAATGCTTAAAATTGGTCACGCACTAAATACTGTTCAAGGCAATGTCAGTTTCTTGAAAGGCAACATCTATGTAGAGCTTGTGTTTAGTGGTGCGGTTAATGCGGTTGACTACATTCTACATGATGAAAAAACGCTAGGCGAAGTGGTCGGCCAATTTACAGCTGATATATCTAAGGGCATTGCCGCAGGAGTTATCGCTCAAGGAATAACTATTCTGGGAGTCGCAACATTAAGTACGGTACTTGTTGTGCCAACCGCTCTAACACTTGGTATTTTCGCTGTTAGTGCGTTTATTGTTGGAAAGGAAATATCTAAACTAGATGGCCAATTTAAATTCACGGAACCGATGAAGAATCAAGTAGAGAAAACTATTAATGATTTCTAATGAAAAATTTAACCGAAGGCTAAAGATAAAACGTTGGCTTAAAGTGATGGCTAGTTGGCCTCTTATGGTTTTTATGGTGTGGTTGAGCTACAGCTCAATTAATGAGTTAATTAGCATTAACAACTCAATCGGTATCATTCCTAAAGTAAAACTAGCAGGTTTAGTGAACAATGTAGCTTCTTTTGTAGGCCTTCTAATATTTGGTTTTATAGCGATCATTCCCATAGCGATGCTACACAGTTCAACAGAGCTGTTACTAAAAGTACCATTTTCGACAAAAACAGGGCTATATACTGTAGCGATAATAGTATTAAGTTGTATTGCCGCTGCCATATGGTTAGATAACAACACGAGAGAGAGAATAAAGCAATATGACTATATTGAATGTACTTCTGAACAAGAACTCACATTAAAATTCTCAAGTCGGACGTATGTTTTAGCCCCTAGCTTGTGTGATTAAATTATCTTTCAAGCTCTTGGCACAAGCCACCCTGCTAGCGTATGTACACGTCATGCGCTAGCTCTCCCAAAGCCGTTTTTCAATACTTGAAGTTATTCATTAATTGCTAATATTCTATTTGTCGTAACGCATTTTTGTCCAGAGGCTTCATAGACCTGAATTTTGACTCGTGGCACTTTCTAACTCGAAAGTGCCCCATTCCTGCTTAGTGCTTTTACTCATTCACACCCTGTTCATGTGCTTTTTCCCTATAAAAAGTTATCCGAATTGATGAGATATCAAATAAACCCGTATATTCAATACCACCTAAATAACATTTCAAAAGTAAGATACAAGTAGTTACAATGGGAATAACTTATTTAAAAATATTGACCCCATGCCCATCCAACGTGAATCTAATCGCCGCCCTCTTGCTGTGCGTGATATTTCGTTCACCAAACGCATTGCTGTTTGGCTGAGTCAGAAAAATATTACCCCAAACCAAATCTCACTTATGAGCATCCTCTTTGCCGCCGTTGGCCTCGCGTTTGCGGCGGGTTATCACTTCTGGCCTGCACCAATTTGGTTGGTGTTGTTCGCTCTGATGATTCAAATGCGCTTATTGTGTAATCTGTTTGACGGCATGGTCGCTGTAGAAGGTGGAAAGAAAACTCCTGCTGGTGAATTGTTTAACGATGTTCCAGACCGTATCGCCGACCCACTGTTGATTGTCGCGGCTGGTTTCGTTGCCCATTCTGCATTTTCTATGCCTTTAGCTTGGATAGCGGCACTGCTGGCTGTACTTTCAGCTTACATTCGCGTTTTGGGTGTTAGCATGGGTTGTTCGGCCGATTTTCGAGGACCAATGGCCAAGCAACATCGAATGGCCCTACTCACTGTAACGCTCTTAGTGATGGCGATTAGCCATTGGTTTACTTTATCACTTAGCTTTGGCATTTATCTGATGGACATCGCGCTTGCAATCATGGTAATTGGCAGTGTTGTAACATGCTGGCGTCGTTTGGTATGTATTTTTAATACAAAAGAAAAGCTTGCTAACCCATCATCGAGTCACGAGAAGAGTCAACAAACCAAGCAGTCTGCGCATCCCACATCCCACAATTCAATCGATAAGCCTTTAGGTGAGACTAGCCATGATTAATATCCCTATTCATTCACTACACATGATGGGGGCCATCACGCTCGCACTAGTAATTGGCACCTTGATTTACCTCTATTTGTCACGCCGTAATCTTAACAAGGATTACCACGAGCTTAAACTTCGCATTCGCTCTTGGTGGTGGATGATCGGAATCGTCTTTGTAGTGCTCTATCTGCCCACTCAATATACGCTGATCTTTGTCGCCTTTTTAAGTTTTATGGCGCTGAAAGAGTTTCTATCCATCGTACCGACGCGTATGACAGACCGACGCGTGATCTTCTGGGCTTACTTTTCGATCCCGTTTCAATACTACTGGTTATCAATCGATTGGTATGGCATGTACATCATCTTTATTCCAGTCTTCATGTTCCTCTATCTTCCGATGGTCGCGGTGCTGATTGGTGATACCAAAGGTTTCATCCGCTCAGCAGGCATTATTCACTGGGCACTAATGCTGACGGTATTTTGTGTTAGCCATATGGCCTATTTATTGATACTGCCAAGTAAGAATCCAGAGGCAGGTTCAATGGGAATGCTACTGTTCTTATTGGTCTTCACTCAGTTTAATGATGTTTGCCAATACGTATGGGGTAAGAGCTTCGGTAAACACAAAATCGTACCGAAAGTCAGCCCAAACAAGACATGGGAAGGCTTTATTGGTGGTGCGGCAACTATCATCATCACTAGTTACTTTGTGGCACCTTACCTGACACCATTAACGTCAGTTCAAGGTTTAGTTGCAGGGATGATTATCGCCTTCAGTGGTTTTATTGGCGATTTGGTAATTTCATCGGTTAAACGTGACTTACAAATTAAGGATACCGGTCAGTTTATCCCCGGTCATGGCGGTATTTTAGATCGTATTGATAGTCTGATGTTCACCGCTCCTTTATTCTTCCACTATATTTATTACCTTTACTACTAAGAAGACGACATGAAAATTTTCAAAATTCTATTCGTCTTGCTGTTTGTGAAGCCACTGGTATTTGTTGCCTTAGGACTCAATATCATTAATCGGAAAAATCTGCCGATCAATGGCCCTATTGTAGTCGCTGCTAACCACAATAGTCATCTCGATACTTTGGTATTACTGGCACTCTTTCCTATCAATATGGTGCATAAAGTGCGCCCTGTGGCAGCGGCCGATTACTTTCTCAAAAACAAAGTATCAGCATGGTTATCACTCAATATCTTAGGCATTATTCCCATCCATCGTTCACCGAGTAAAACTGATCGTCACACAGTATTTGATGAGTGCCATAAGGCGCTTAATCAAGGAGATATCTTAATTATCTTCCCTGAAGGCAGTCGCGGTGAACCTGAAACTATGAGCGGGTTAAAGAAAGGGATTTATCACTTGGTGGATGAACATGGAGCCTGTCCTGTCATTCCGGTAGTGATGCGCGGATTGGGTCGATCTCTACCCAAAGGTACAGTGATGTTTGTTCCTTTTAACTGTGATGTAGTATTGGGAGCGCCAATTGTGAAGTTTGAAAATGCAGATGATTTTCTCATTACCATGCAAGCAGAATATCAGCAGCTAGCACAAGCGTGTATTGTGACTCACAGCGAAGAGTAGATACGCTTTATTACGTTAATGCGTCAACTGTGTCACCAATGCTAGACACTCAGCTAAGCGACGTTTCCATACTTAAGCTAACTCACGGTTCTCCAAATTAACACTATCACTAAAACGTTTCTGTCCAAAAATAAGTTAGAGAACTTTAGCTAATTAACTCGTGAGATCAAATAATTAAGACACCCATAATTGTGAATGCAGATTTTCTTTACTAGGCTTTAGTTCAGGCTAAATAGAGGCGTTTGTTATGCCAACACCAAGATTGAAAAGGTGTTTGCCATTGATATTTGTGCTGCACCTTTGAAACAACACTTCATTTAGAGCAGAACATCACTTATGAAAAGTTCATCTCTCAGTGCCGCGGAAGACTGAGAGATGAGTTTTAGCGGTACATCATCGAAAATTGTTGTCGCTGAGCCGCATGAGTTGCTCTGCAGCTTCGAGTAAATGATTTAACTTTTTCAATTCACTGCGACCTGCTAGTTCCTCGGCAAACTCTGTAGGGCTCGCCAATCCGTATTGTCGCCTAAGAGTGAGCAAATCATCATCGTCAATGGCTAGGCAGCACTGGCCGTTGGCGTTCACCTCAAATACTAAACGGCGATATGCCCCTTCTAACTCAAGAAACTTCTCTACCGTTGCAGGTTTTAGCAGTTTAGCGGCTTGCATTTTATGTTGGCAAACCACTTTATAGCTTTGGTTAAAGGCGTTGGATGCATCGGTATATTTGCTGCCTTTTATGGCGGGTACGCCGTCAGCATCAAGCGCAACGCTTTTCACATAAGGGAAATCAAATAAGAGTCCGTAGCGATGGTAATGGTCGTACACTGTGGTCCTTGTGGTTTTACCATTGGCGTCGGTATCAGTTTGTCTGCGTTTTATCACGTAATGAAAGTGGTACAGATTAAAATGAAAACTGTGTGCTTTACCTTGATATTGTCCTTCGTAAAAGGCATCGATGGTGCGGCGGTGATTGCCCCGGTGAAACTCTTTGAACTGAGCTTCCAGTGCTTTTGATTTAGCTTCTGGGATTATCTTGACCTGAGTTAAATTGTTGTCGTGTAGTATGTCTAAATGGTAGATACGATCAGACAAAGGCTCGCGCCAATGTTTGCGCATACGTAACCAGACCCACAGAATAGGAACAATAACACCAGCCAATAGCGCTAGGTTAATCGGGATTTTAATTTGCCCATCTAGGCTAATGAGCTGAATGAACTTTTCAAATACGAACCAATAAGCCATATGCCATTGAGGAAAAATATTTGCTATGAGCAAAGGACAGGCGGCAATGGCTGCCATTCTAAGCCATGGGCGGCTTATGGAGCGAAACAGTGGTATGCGTTTACCTTGGCGTTCGAGATAAGTGACTAATAAGGGAGCCGAGATTGTCGGTAGCCAATAGACAGAGCTCTCAATAACATCAAACACTAAATGAACAAGACTGCTGGTAAATTGCGGGTAGACATAATTTACCAAAATACCATAGCTGCTAAATGCAAGCAGTAACCACTTTAGTAAATTAGGTAGCTTGTCATTGTAATCAAGTGGGCCGGGGTGATGCTTAACGGATTCGACAACTTCAATGAGTTGCGCCTCGGAGGTGGCGGCTTCAACATTTGCTTTTATTTGCTCAATATTAGCTTTCACCCGTTTATTGTGGTTCATTTTATTCCTTCTAGTACCGCTGTTGCGCCAACAGTGTAAAAACGCCTATCTGTAGGCGTTTTGGTATTAATATTCACCGCTATTGAATTCGAATTTAATGTGGTAGCAATAAACTCTTACCTAGGCTTCCACCATGGCTCGCTGTGTTGCCAGTCTCTTTTATCACTAAATTTGGACTCTAGAATGTAATAACGTTCACCATTAAACCGCAAATGGGTAATGGTGGTACGGCTTTGGCTGCTATCTGTGCGTTTGGGCAAAGCACCTGACAGCTTAGTCTTAGTGAGCAGTTTTAGGTCGGCAAAGCCTTTGTATTGTTTTGGCTCAATATGCAGCGCACCTTTGCCGCTCTCAACGATATAGCGCGTTGTTAAACCCGCTTTGTCGTTAGTTTCACTTTTAATGACCTCAGGTGTTCTGGCAACATGGTAGCCACTTGGCTCGTTTTTCCACACTTTCCAATAGTAAAGGGGCAGTCTTTCTACCACGGGGATTAAAAAGCGCCCTTGATGAACAAATAAATTCAAATAATCAGATTGATACTCACTTGCGCCCTCAGGGTGTTGCTGCGCTTGTACTCGTACACCCAGTGCGCGGGTATCATTGTTAAGCTTGTAGTTAGCGGTATCAATCCAAAGTGGTGACTGTACTGCCGAATTTTGCTCTTTGTTATCTAGCGAGTCTGCAATAATGGTTAATCCTGGTCCCTCGTATAAACTGCCAGTATGACGAGCGATAACCTCATGAGTTTGAGTGTCCATAATGACGGTGCGTAGGGTGTAACGCCTTTCACCTGCATAGCTTCCGTCTGTCCATTGTAAGTATGCGCCCATGGTAAATTGTTCTTGGTGCGGCAGTTGCTTACATACCGCAGCGCTGAACCCTCGAACATCACCACTGTCATTTTCCATTGCTTCCAGGGCATCTATGCTGCACGCTTGCTTGGCATGACTTGCTGGCGAAAACGCTAGCGTGCAAGTCAAAATAGCGCAAGTTAAAAGGCTGCTGTTAAATAGCGCGGTTAATCTGCAGCCGAACGGGGTTATTGAAGGCTTGTTAGTTAGCATTTTGGCTCTCCGATTGACTGCTGTTTGGATCTGTTGGCGATGCGCTTTCATCGTCGCTGTCACTTAAAAAATTGACGCCAGTTTGGTTGATTTGCCAAAACTCGGGGGAGGGTAATCGCTCGGTGACAAACGGATAACGCTTGCCATCATATTTAAGCTCGCTGTTAAAATTGATTGGTTCTACTTGATCGTATTCGCCATCGGTACGGTATTGCTGACCTTGGGTTATTAACTTTAAATCATGGTAGCCATGGCTAGTTGTTGGTAACACCTCAACTTCACCTTGTACGCCATAGTGCAGGTATACCCCACCGTTACTTCCAGCGAGATCTGTGCCTTCAATTTCGTAATCCAGTGGTAGGTGTTTCAGTACTGGGCGTAACTTATCACCTTGTTGTACAAACAAGGTCATAAAGCGGTTGGTTTTAAAGGCTTGATAGTCGCCATGTTGTTGGCTTTGTGGTGAATTGTCGTAGTTGACAAGGTCGAGTATTAAACCCACTGCTATCGTATTATCGCTTAGCGCGTATTCGCGGTGGATGATACTATTCGTGTCAGAATGCACCTTAATGTTGCTACTTTCATGAATGATCCCCGTATAGCGTGCTTCAACTTTATTGCTATAGCGGTTAACGAGGATTACTCGCCATAGATAGCTTGTGTAGTTATGCTCGATTTCTTTGTAGGGCTGGAAATAAGAGAGTAACGCTTGCTCTTTATTATGTGGCAACACCCAGCACACTGGATAGTATGTTGCCGAGCTATTACCGTGCTTTCTGCTGAGAAGTGCGGAATCAAAATCGATCACGCTGTTTAATTGATTCAATCCACAATCTTGTTGTTGACCTTTTTGTTGCTCATATAACGCTTGTTCAAGCGTGTCTTTTTTTAAGCTGCCGAGTGCGTAGCTATTGGTGCTACAGAGAGTAGCCAATAGTAATGCGGTAAAAATAATTAATGGTTTATTCATAAGGTCGATTAGTTTGTTCTGGTGATTTTATTAATTAGCAAGGGCGCGATAAATCGAGGTTTTATAACCTCTAACTTGTACGCCTTTACGTAGCGGGATAGCGTATTGCGGCAGCGGTCGATTGCTGTAGTCAATATATTGCGGCGTAGCGTAATAGAACACACCACGATATTGCGCCGGTAAATCCGTTTGTTGCAGTAGATCATATTTAAGGTTATAGCTGCTGATAGGTAATGGCTTACCGTTATTGCTAACCACTTCCCCCATTTTGTCGGCAAGGGCTTTCGTCGTTCTTTGTGCGCCTGCATCTTCTACCCAATTAGCGACTAACTTGCCGGCTGCATTGTGCTTGAGCGGCATTAAAATAGTGTCTTTAATCACAGGGATGGTTTTGACTTGCGCTAATTTCATTTGATAAAGCTCAAGCTGCAGTGCTTTGTTTTTTGAAACTTTATCTATGTGCGGTGCATTGATACCATAAACCATGTGGTCACAGGTTGTTTCGTCATAGCCTTGGTTGCTGCATACAGCGCCCCAGTCAGGCATAGTGATTTCAATCAGTGCAGCACCGTAGACCGCATGACTGGCACTCGATTTTGTGTCTGCCGCCTCAAAATAGCTACCGAGTATGTTGTAATCAACACTTCTGCGGCTTGCTAACCAACGCTTGTTAAACGAGTCACTGCGCTTACCCTCACAGATCAGTAAAGGAAAGGGGATACGGTTGCCTGCTTGTGCCGCTTGATACATGGCTTTGCGTTCACTCTGATCAAACTGACAACTACCTAAGTCGGTCATTAAGGTTTGTATTTGCGGATTGTTGTTTGATAGCAGCGAGCAGCCCGGCAGTAAGCTTATGGTTATTCCAAGCACTAATGTGCGCAGCGGCATTAACATTGGAAGCTCACTTGGGGGGAGGCTTGCTGCACATGCTCTAAACGAGTGGCAGTTATTAGCGTTTTGCTCATGAGTGTGTCCTTACTACGGCATTAAGCCAAGGTGCATGGTTGTTAATATTACAAGAGGTGTGACACTAATTGATAACGCCGACTATTGATGTAACCCTAGAATAATATTGAACTTTGTTGATTGATATTTGGTGGATTGTATGGATAATTCGTTGCAAATAAAACAGCTAGAAGTTAAAAGCTTGAAGTTGAGATAGATTAACGCTGTTAACTAATCTGAACACGTTAACCTTGCCCTTAGTTGCCAAATCTGGTTCTGTCGCAAATAGTTGTAGTGACGTGACAGACCAATCCTTCAGATACAGTTATTCTGCGAGCGCATAAAAGCGCTCGCAGGCAGTATCTCCAGCAACATCTATTTGAGCACGTTTCAACATCGTCCACATTTCTCGACCATGAAGACTTGCCGTCGCTCCTTCAACTGACTTCCAACCCAAAGCTTGCCGTGTTTTCTGTTTAACCCAACGATTGATGGTGGCATGGTCAACAATCACACCACGCTCAAGCAGTATCTCTTCTATTTCGCGATAGCTGAGCTTGTAAGCTAGGTAGTAACGGATGGTTTCAAGAATAACTTCAGAGGGGAAATGGCAACCTTTAAACATTAAGATTCATAGCGTTAGATTTAAACTGAACAAATCTTAACCTAGAACTCAAAAGTTTGCGACAGAACCAAAAAGCGATATAGCTATCACAAGCGCTCATTATCAGAGACAGCAATGTAGCGAGTAAAACAGCAGCTAGGTGGGAAATTAAGCCTAAGAAATTACAATGCTCAGGCTGGCGAGACTTACGCTATGATCAAAGCGCTGAACAAGCTTACAGGACTTGGTATGCCTGAAACTCAGTATATTGCTTAAGAACCGAACAACTTTGGGCTGCCATGTCTTCCAACCGAATTAAGCAACAAAGCCTACTAATGACTCAAAGGGCGCTGGATGTAATCCCCTATCTATTGAGCTAAATGGACGGAAGTAGCTGCACCTGCATAATGACCAATACTTCAGAGATTCTGCCTGCAAAAAAGTGCGAATCGTTAAGTTATCTTATTGTAAAATGGAAGAATAAATTTTCCTTGATGAAGATTTCAGGTTAGCTGCTTAGGTTAGTGAATTCAATCATTAAGATTAAGCGCTTCGAGAAAAACTAGAAAGACGATCAGCTTCATGGTGAGCTTCAGTTAGAAAACGATATCAATACAATCGTCTCAATAGCTGGAGCTGTGTCAGGAATACCAAGGTTAGGTTGAGCGGATAGTCCAACTATGAGGCTGTTGCGCTAAGCTGCGAAGTTATACATTTAATGACAGACTAGCTCTGTTGATGTACTACGATCAAGGGCGCTAGAAATGCTAGATTATGGTTAATATCGAGAATATAGAGGTTCGTGTTAACACACTAGCTGTTATCCAAATTATCCACCTTCCTCATCATGGGACAATCAGTATAACTGAAGATTCTAGCTTTTATACGTCTCGTCAAAGTGGTGACAGTAATCTGTAGGATATTTGGTTTGAGTCGTTTTATTTTTGAGAAAAGGGCCTCAACGATATTCTTGGGTGAGTATAACTCCCAACATTATAGCATCAGCTGTTTTTAATTTTGGTTCATGCATCGACACTTTAACGGTACGAAATCCAGAGGTGTTTACACTAGTAATGATTACTTCATTCGTTCTTACTTAATGTTTTTGGAACGTGAGGTAATACAAATAAAATGGAGATAAATAATTGGATGTTAACCCATAATCAACAAGTCACTCGCAATATTGAACAGATCCGTAGTGAGGTTAACCAAGCTACTAGCCAAGACGATTTAATTGCGCTAGTTCGCAGGGTAGAGCAGCACAAAGGCCCACTGGATTATAGCGATAACTGGTATCGTTTCTTCTGCGTTGTGTCACTTTTCTTTGCCTTGTTACCCGTAGCCCTTGAGCTGGGATGAGTGTTGCCAGACTTTATTATGCAAATACTTAGCGCAGTACTTGGCTACAGTGTCATTTGGTATCCAATGTTGTGCTTGGCCACAATAACTCGCTTTTGTGAGGATAAGGGCAAGCGCTTACCTATCCCAGGCCCAATATGGGGGCGGATGGCGTTAATGGCAGCAGTCGGTGCCAGCTTAAATCTTATTCCTGCTTGGCCATATTGGTACTGGGATCTGTATTTCGATACGCTGGCGTCATTTTTAGGTTTCTGGTACCCAAGCTCAGGGTTCGCAGCACATAATGGCGTGATAGGCTTGTTAATGCTGTTTTGGCTTCGAGGCCGAATGAAGTGGCGTAACAAGTTATCAGATAAGATTTTTTTAAAAGATGCCGTATTTAATAATAATCTAGAGCAAGTACCATTTGAGGGCAAAAAGCTGGCTAAAGAGCTAGAAACTAGCTTTAGGGAGTTTAAGCGCGGCAACGATTTACGCGAAATTCAAAGTTTATACAAAAGCACTTATCAAGGCGATGTGCATCAATTTGACTATCGGCTTTACCGTTTTCACTACGTAGAAAAACGTACAGAAACTACCACAGACGCTAATGGTAAAACGACTACCCGTACTGTTAGAGACCATTACTATCGCCACGGTTTATTGCTTGATTTTGCATTTGCTAAGGGCATGAGTATCAGTAATGACTTTGGTATAAAGCATCGTGGAGATCGTTATGAAAGTGCCTCTAATGAGTTTAATCGCCAATATCGAGTTCATGCAGCAGAGCTGATGACGGCTGCACGTTTGCTATCTCCTGTGGTTGAAGAAAAGCTCAGTCTATTTGCTAAGAAGTTGAAAAAGCCAGTTTTAGAATTTAGTCAGCAAGGTCGACTATGTGTGGCGGTAACCGATGATCTGTTAGCGATTAAACGAGTGCATGGATTAGATAACCCTAAAGCTTTTGCTGAAGAGTTGGCCGGTCATACCGAGTTGAAGTTAATGAGCGAAATGCTGGAACTTGTGCACGAAATTATGCGCTTTAGTGATAACAACTTTAAGGCTAGCGCTTAAATAGTAGGGCAAAGTGATTAGTCACTTCGCCCAAAATGTTTACCCAGTTAAATAGAAGATAAAAAGGAAAGTTAAATGGATAGTTCAGTAATAGGCTTGATTGTTATTGCCGTTGTGGTCGTCGCTATCATCATGTTGTACAACGGCATTATTGGTAAGCACAATGCGGTTGATCGCGCATGGGCGTCGGTACTGACTCAAGAGCGCCAAAAGAACAAGATCATTCCAATGGTTGAGCAGTTAGTCGAGCAATATAAACTGCACGAGTCTGAAGTGTTAACTAAGGTTACTGAGCTGCGTAGCGCGATTGCTGAGATGAGTTCAGGTGTAGACACGGCAAAACTTGCCGCAGCAGAGCAGCGCACCCAAGATTTAATGCAAGGCCTTAAAGTGACAGTTGAAGCTTACCCAGAGCTTAAAGCGTCTGATGTATATATGAAGTTAATGGCTGAAATTAGCGAACAACAAGAGCAAATTGGCGCAGCGATCCGTATTTTCAACGCCAACGTTGAAGACTTTAATAACGCGATTGAGATGTTCCCTGGTTCGCTTATCAACAGCATGTTGGTGCGTAAGCAAAAAATCGCCAGCTTTAGCGATAGTGAAGCACAAGCAGGGTTTGAGTATAAGCCTAATTTATAAGTTTATACTCGTAGTGGTTACAAGTATCTGGCTGCGCCAGACTAAAGTCATTAACAACTAAAGTCGTGAGCTTCCAGCTCACACTCGGGCAAGAGGGGGACAACAGCTTCCCCCTCTTGCATCTCCCTAGCCGCCCCGACGGAGTTGTTGAACCTCACTCATCTTCGAAAATCTCTATAGCCTCATATTCGCCGTCCATGGCTCACCTAAGGCTATTTCGGCATCCATGCCTCAATCTCGAGATTGTTCTTCAATGACCTCGGCAACTCCGATGGGGACTTGGTGATCACAGACGTTTCAGCGGGGATCGTAACACGTCTTTGCCCCTTTATGAGCCAGAGAATTTTTTAGCCGGTAGATAGCGTTACCGGCTCTACGTACATTTCCTAATGTCAGACCAGATCAGGATCGTGCACACTATTGGACAAAACTTTGCAAAAAGTCATATCTACCTCCCTAATTATTGAACAATGTGTCAGGTTCGTAGCCCTTAACGAGCTGTACACCAACCGAAAGGAAGTCAGCAAGAGCGGTGTTTTGTCCCTCTTGTGTGGTAATTTCAATTAGTCTTGCTCTGTATGAGTGTGTTCTGTGGTTGCAGCGTTACTGCGTTACTGCGAGAATCAAAAGAGCGGAGCATGCGCGAATGATAGTGTTGAGTGGCTTTGACATTTGGTATACATCTTCAAGTTGGGTGGATTTGTTCTACTTAAAGCAAAGTATACTTGTCGGTATTTTTAGATAAATGTAGCTATATTTATCTATAGTCTCAATAAATAGAACAATAAGGATATAAAAATCCAACTGTACGGTTTTTATTGAGGGTTGGCTTTTTGTGACTCAAATAAGTGGCTGTGGCTTATCAAAAAGATAGCCTTGTGCTAGATCGATGTTCAGTTGCTCCGCCATATCGAGCTGTACTTGCTCCTCAATTCCTTCAGCTAAAACA
>PJEL010003375.1_pt1 | contig 13735 bp, 6 predicted proteins | sample 1853271 | NCBI WGS metagenome assembly PJEL01 (sample SAMN08108733, study PRJNA415343) | Invertebrate metagenome, whole genome shotgun sequencing project. | host: Globobulimina | place: Sweden: Gullmar Fjord | collected 2015-08 | reverse complement strand
GGCGTGGGGACCGTGCCCGCCGCCGGATCAGGGAGCCTGTCCCGCCGACCTCGATGACAACGGTGCGGTGGACGTATCGGATCTTCTCGAACTTATTGGGCACTGGGGATAGGCGCCCACGGTGCAGGTCTGGGATTAGTCCCCCGGGTCTGGCCCCGGGGGTTTGGCTCCGGAGGTATGGCGAAGTAGGACCCAACGCAGGGGCAATTTCCGGGGGCCGGTGGGGGTTAGTAATTGCCCCGGCCACGAGGCCGGGGTTTTTCTTTGTCTGCCGTGCCGGGATGACGTTTTCCGAGCCGAGGATTCACCGGGATCGCTGATCAGGGGGGAACTTTCTGCCGCATCGCGGATATGTAGCCGCGATGCTGACGGTACCCATAACCGGGACTCGCGCACAGGACTTGAGTGAAGCGCCTTCGATGGTTGTCATCGGAAGCGGCGTGGTTGATGTATTGCGCAACCGGCGGCACGGTTGGAGCGGGTGCGCGCCAGCAGAAGCCGCTTGCGTTACGCGGTTTTGCTGTCATTATCGATAAGTAGCGACCGCAGGTTCTCGGACATCCATCCGCCGCTCTGACTGGACAGGCATTGGAAAGCGAATACATGCGGAAACATGTTGAAGGGTTGGAAGAAGGCTGTTCCTTTGGAGATGGGCGGGCTTCCGATCCATGGGTCGAAATCTGAGTGGTCCTGATCTCGAAGGCGGCGGATCCACGCCCTCATAGAGAAGCGGAATGCAGATGCGCGGCCGTCAGTGTCGGGACACGAGAGAAAGCAAAGGAGTGTTAAGAATGAGCTTCATCGCCACATTGGGCATTCTGGCTGTCGCCACATCACTAGGCGCGGTTGATTCGCCGGAGATCAGGATTGATGAATCCGGGGTGAAAGCAGGCGTTGAGGTCAGCGCTTCGGGGAAAAGGCCGGGCGATGGGCGACTGGGAGCGGGCGGTGACTGGTTGTGGCTGGGTCCGTTCGGCGGAGATGTGGCGGATGTATCCGCTTCGCCGGTGGATGGGACCATTGTTCTGGCGGGTCTTGCGCCTTCATCCGGCGACGGCGGGCTCTATCGTTCGACCGATGGCGGCGCCAACTGGTCGAAGGCCGCGGATCTCGGAACAAACCATGTGTATGACATCGAATACACACCAAGCGGGATCGTTTATATCGCCACCATCGAGAGCGTATGGAAGAGCGTTGACGGCGGCGCAAGCTTCTCGCAATTGAACCTTGGCATCGGGCTGAACGATCAGGTTTACGAAGTCGCGATTGATCCGAACGACGCCGATGCGATCTGGGCCGGCGTGGCGGACGCGATGGGAAGCCAGCCGATCAACGTGATGCGCTCGCCGGATGGCGGTGAGACGTGGGTGAACAAGACGCCTTCGATGCCGACGATGTCGTGTCAGGGCATCGCGGTCAATCCGAGCGATTCGGACAAAGTGTACGCCTGCTTTGGCGGCGGCTTCGGCGGCGGCCAAGTGTGGGTTTCGAGCGATGGCGGCAGCACATGGTCGGATCGCACGACGGGGTTGCCGGGCAACCCGATGAATGACCTCGTGCATAATGGATCGCGATTGCTTGCGGCCGGTGGACTGCTGTACGGATCGCAATATGTGGGTCTGTATGTTTCCACAGACGATGGCGAGACCTGGTCGAAATTGCACGATTCGACATGGCCTTTGCGGGTGATCAATGATATCGATCTTGATCCGAACGATCCGGATGTGATTCTCGCGGCCAGCGGAGGCGCCGGGATCTACTATACCGCGGACGGCGGCGACAGTTGGTATTGCGGCATCGGAGGGACGGAGACTTCCTCGCTGAACTCGGTACGTTTCGTGCCGGGCGAATCTCAGACGATCTTCCTCGGGGCGGCGTCTACGGGAGTTATGAAGAGCAGCGATGCGGGCGGTGAATTCGCGGCATCATCAACGGGAATCGGGGCGATGAACGTCACAACGCTGCATTCGAATCCGCTCGCTCCGAACGAAGTGAGCATCACATTCGAGGGCCAGAATAACGGCGGTGTACTCAGCTCTATCGACGGCGGCCAGAGCTGGTTCCTGGAATCAGTACCGGCCACACGCTGGTCGAATGTGCGCTACGCACCGGACGGCACGCTGTATGCGATTTCCGACGGCCCTACGACGGTGGCGCCGGAAGGCGTTTATCGCAAGAACGGCGATGATACCTGGACTTGCCTGGGGCCGGACCAGGGAACTTACTTCGAGTCCGAACTGATGGCGCTGACGTTCAGCGAGAACGACCCGAACCTCATCATGACCGGCGGCTCGGACTTCGGTTACGCGGGTAACGAGATGACGATCTGGCGTTCCACGGATGCGGGAGGCAGCTGGACCAAGGTCTTCGAGAAGTTCCCGGAGGACTCCCGCGATGTGATGGACATCAAGATCATCGAGGACGGCACTGACATGGAAATGGTCGCGTGCTTTACCGATTACGGCGGTGATCAGGAAGGTGGCGCAATGCGCTCGACGGATGGCGGACTCAACTGGTCGATGTCCTCTTCGGGCCTGCCGATCGGGGTCCAAGGTGGGAATATGTGCGTTTCGCCGACGGATACGGAGACGTTCTTCCTGGCGGATCGTGACTACGGCTACGGCGGGGTTCATCGCACGGTCGACGGCGGACAGAGCTGGTCGCAGACGGTATTCACGGGGACGGTTGTGGTCGATGTGATGTGCGACCCGTTTGATAACCAAGTGCTGTATCTTGCACACAACGGTTCGGACGCCGTGATGAAGTCGGAGGATGGCGGCACGAGTTTCCTGCCGTTTGATGACGGCCTGGAGTCGGCGGGTTGGGCGCGGGATTTGGCCCTGACCACAGGCGGATCGCCTGAGCTTCTGCTGGCGACGACCACGGGCGTTTACTCCGCTTCGCTGGCAGCCCCCTGCCCCGCGGATGTAAATGGCGATCAGGTGATTGACGTTCTGGACCTGCTTGCGATTCTCTCTGCGTGGGGAGAAACGGGCGAGTTAGACGAGGACATCAACGGCGATGGCGTCGTGGATGTGCTGGACCTGCTGGAGGTTCTCTCCGCGTGGGGACCGTGTGCGTGAGGGGTGGTGAATGATTCAGGGAGGCAAATGAAAAGTTGTTCCGCCGCCCTTTCGTAAATGACGGGAGGGCGGTTTTGTTGGGCCCGCGCGACAATCTGAGCGCGGTATGCCGCAGCGCATCATCGTATCGCTGAACGTGGCGGTTTCGGTGGCTCAGGTATTGAGGTGGTGCCGGAGGCGCTGTCACTCATCGGCGGGACGGTCATCCACGCCGGTGGCGTAGCGTTCTTCATCCTGCAGTTCTCTGACGTAGCAGAGATAGATCTCCTGCCCGAGGGAATCGCCCGCGCCAAGGTAATAGACGCCGTCATCTTGAACCTGCTGGTCAGCCTGCATCGCCAGCTGAGTCGATGCCTGATACTGATACGTGGCGGTGTTCGTCTGCTGCGTGCCGCAACCGACGAGAGCGACGGCGGCGAACAGACCGATTAGGCAGGAATTGCGCGTTCGATACATTGGCGGTTCTCCGATGTCGCGGGGCCACCCCGCATTAGTGGATCATCGACGTCCGGCTCAGCCATCTGGAGCCGAGCCGCAAATACGATTCTTCACAGCGCCTCAGAGGTCCGCCAACCGTCCAACTCTGCCGAATCCCCCGGAATCAATCAGTACAGACTGAACTGCGGCATGACCCTGACCGTCGCAACCATTGGGCGGCATTGCCGATGGATGCCAGGGCCGATCCATGACCCGGGGCAGAGGTTAGCAGGAAATCGCGGGTTGCTGTCCGCATTTTTCAGCATCTATGGGCACTTTTATAGGGCCTGCCGGGCTGAGTTGGCTATTGGGGTATTCTGGGTAGATGGCGGACCGGCCACGCGGGCCGGCATCACCGGCGAGCCTGCGGAGATGGAGCACGGCCGGACCACGCCCGGGTACCGGGCACCCGAGAGGGGTCGGGCGACGGATGGGGGATTGTGAGAAGGCACTGTTGTGGCCTGGTCACAACTCTCTTTGCGAGTTAATACTCTGTGGTCCCTTATTGAGCCGATAACACCCATTCTCTCATCGCTCAGCGGTCCGAAAGCCGGCGTGTATAGCTCCGGTCCCAGACGATGTCACGACAGGTGGATGGAAAGCATGGTTGATCAATCTAGCATCGGCCCGCGCCGGTCACACGGATGCATGGATCGCGGTCCTGGGTTCTTACGGGCGAGCTATTTCGCCGCTGCCCTTTGCGCGCTGGGATCTTTTCTGGCGGAGCCGGTACCGGCTCAGGTCGCGGAGACTCCCGAGGCAATTGAAGCGCCTCAAGCCGGAGACGGGCCGGTGTATCTGATCGGCGCATTTCACCCGGGGTACCTTCGCGATAATCCGCTGAGCCCATCGCTGGAGGAAGCGATGGCAACGCCCATCACGCTGGGGGTGAGCGACACAGGGTACATCGCGCCGCGGGACGGCGTGCCGGCGGTATCGATGTCATTGGCGGAGCTGTCGGAGGGTGAAGCGAAGGATTACCACGCCTCGGCGGTCCAGACAATACTGTTGGGAATGTACGGGCATTTCAGCGCCCAGGACATTCTCGGGGTAAGCGCATATGCAGACCCACGCCAGATTACGGGGTATGGAGAGGATCTGCGACCAGGGGGCCAGGAGGACCTGACGATCATCATCCTGGTGGGCATAGTCACCGAGATGCGTACGATGGCCGCCGGAGAACGAGTGGGAGAGGATTCGGAGATCAAGCCTGATGATCGGATCGACAACCCGCGGCATGCCCGGATTCTGGAGAGATCGCCGCTGAAGCCTTATGAGGAGGGAGACACCGAGCGCAAGGATCTTCTGCTGAAGAGCGAACTGGATCGATACTTATTTCATCTCGGCCGCCATCAAGGACGACGGGTGGATGTGGCGCTTGCCCCTGCACTTGAGGAAGGGGGGGCGTCCTTGGATTACATGGTGACCGAGAATCGCCCGCTGACCGTTTACGGGCAAGTGGCCAACACCGGTACGCGATCGACGGGCTATTGGCGTGAGCGGGTTGGGTTCTTCCACACGCAGTTCACGGAGAATGATGACATTCTCAGCCTTGACTACACGACGGCGGAGTTCGACAAGGTGCACGCGGTGGTCGGTTCGTACGAGGCTCCGTTCTCGAACGACCGGATACGGTGGAGGCTCCAGGGCACATGGAGCGAATACGGTGCGTCCGATATCGGCGCCTTCGATGAGAGGTTCACCGGCGAATCATGGTCGATCGACGGCCAGATCATCGCCAACATTCACCAGAACCGGGAACTGTTCATAGATCTGGTAGCGGGCGTTCGGTATGAGGAGCAGAAGACGGAGAACGAGTTGTTCGGGATCGTCGGCGATGAGGATTTCATCGTTCCGTACGTGGGATTCCGACTGGATCGGGCGACCGAGTGGTTCAACACTCAGGGCAATTTGATGCTGGACCTGCAGGACGGTGATCTGAACAACCTGAATCAGGATGATCTGGCGCGACTGGGACGAACACAACCTGATGTGAACTGGGCGATTTTGCGGTGGAACGTGACTCACTCGGTATACCTGGAACCCCTGTTAAACCGTGAGGCATGGGAGGATCCCTCGACGCCGGAGAGTCCGACGCTGGCTCACGAGATTCTGGCATCATTCCGCGGCCAGCACTCGTTTGGAAGCCGGCTTATCCCTCAGGCGGAGGGAGTTATCGGCGGTCTGTATTCGGTCCGCGGCTATCCGCAATCCGCGGTGGCGGCGGATACGACGCTTATCGGTAGCTTGGAGTACCGGTACCACGTGCCGCGGGCGTTCGCGATCAATCCCGAACCGGGGCAGATGTTCGGTCAACCGTTCCGTTATGCGCCCCAATACGTCTACGGGTACCCGGATTGGGACCTGATTCTCAAGGGCTTTTTCGATATCGGACACGGGATCATCAGCGACCCTCTCTCCTTCGAAAGCGATGAGACTCTTATCGGAGCCGGCATCGGAATCGAGCTTCTCTGGAAGCGGAATTTGAACATCAGGATCGACTGGGGTTTCGCTCTGGATGACCTGGAAGGATCAGGAGTGCACTCAGGTAGTAATAGGCTGCACTTTGTCGCGACAATTCTCTTTTGATCGCGTGATTTCGGGGTAAGGTCAGGTCAGAGCATCCTCGCGTAAGCGAAGAAGTGAGTAAGGAGAGAGATGTGATGACATTGCGCAAAGACTCAGCGGCGTCGTCCATGGGGAACCTGGCAAAAGTTAGTATCATCGCCGGAGCGGTGTGGGCGGGAATTACCTGCGACAGCACCTGCGACACAACCTCGGCCGGCGTAACCGGCGAGCAGATCGCCCGAGGCAATGTAACCTTTGAACGCAACGGGGACAGTACGATAATCCGCGCGAGCGACGGCAGCATTATCAACTGCTTCAGCTTTGACATCCTCCCCTGGGAGACGGTCCAGTTCATTCAGCCGAACCAGATGGCGCGGGTACTGAATCGAATTACCGGTCCCGATCCGACGGTTGTGCAGGGCAAACTACTGGCCAACGGCCAGGTTTATGTCGTTAACCCGGCCGGGGTTTACTTCACGGGCAGTTCGGTGGTGGACGTGGCAGGGCTTTACGCCGCGGCGGGCCATATATCCGACAAAGACTTCATCAGCGGGACCGACCGTTTCACGGATCTGACGGGTGAGGTAATCAACTACGGCACGATCCGAGGCGGAAACATACACCTTATCGGCGAACATGTGGCCAATCACGGCACGATCGTCTCTGACGGCGGGATCGTGACCATGCTGGCCGGTGATTCGGCATACCTGCGCCAGCACGGCGAGCGAATCGTCGTAAAATTGGACGGGGCCGACATGAACAACGGCAACGGTCCTTATGCGGGCGGAACGCAGGCTGACATGACGGCGTTGCCCGGTGTCGAGAACACCGGAAGCATTGTCGGCGGCAAGGGTCAGGTGATCCTGGGCGCAGGCGACCTTTATTCCCTGGCGATCCGCAACTCGGGCAGAATCGAAGCTGCCGGCGGTGAGATCACGTTGGCGGCCAAGGATGGACTGATTCATAACACCGGGCTTATAAGCGCTTCGATCGCCGACGGACAGGCGGGCACGGTCACGGTGCAAGCGCCGAGCATTCTGAATTCAGGTGTGATAAGCGCCGACTCCGACGAAGGCCAGGCCGGTTACGTCGAGGTCACGAGCCAGAATCACACTTTCCTTCGCGACAGCAGCGTCATTTCCGCCTCGGGCGGAAACGGAACGGCAAACGGCGGCGAGGTGCTGGTTCACAGCTATGGCGGGTTGACGGTCTTCGCCGACGGCTCGATCGTTGATGTTTCCGCAGGCGAGCGTGGCGGCAACGGCGGTCTCGCCGAGGTCTCGGGGCATGCCCTGACCTACAACGGTTCCGTGCGCATGGCCGGTGCCGAAGGATACGAGCACGGCACGCTCATTATCGATCCTTACAACCTGATCATCAACGAACATGGCGGAAACGATTCGTTCCTTGATGGCTCGGTGGTCGAGTTCGGCGAGGGCGGTCCTTTCGCAGATGGATTCATCGCGGCCTCGAGTTTTTCGGACCTTGCGGGTGATGTCATCCTAAGGGCCAACGGAACGATCTACTTCAATTCTGACATCAACTTTGAGAATAATAATAATCTCACATGCGAAGCTCTGAAGAGCGTTACCGTCCGTGCCGCGATCAACGGTGCGAACAACGTCTACCTGTACGCCGATGTCGACGACAATTCATACGGTTGGGTTTCGCTGAATGTGCCGCTGCTGATCGGCGGCAACGCGGAGTTTTCCGGCACGCATGTGTACTTCGGCGCGGAAGCGGCGGACGGCTACACGGTTCAGACGGGCGGCACGCAGCAGTACTGGGGCACGGCGCTGATGGCGAAGGATCAGATCCTCCGCGGCACCGAGATCACCTTCTACGACGGCGTGGAATCTACGGTGCTCCCCTACTTCCACGATCAGTATGACACGAACTGCAGTTTGACCACCTACGGCAAGACCACCTTCAACGGCCCGGTCGGCGAGACGTTCTCGCTTCGGAGCCTCGATATCAACGGTCCTGCGCATCTCAACGGCGGTCTCATCCGCACGAAGGAGCATCAGAGCTATTTCGGCCCGGTCACCCTGGGCGGCGACGCCCATCTGCTGAGCCTGAACGGCGGTGACATCCGCTTCGCGGATTCGATCGACGCAGAGGGCAGGCCGGATTCGACCAATCTGCTGGTCGCCACCAGCGGTACGACCTGGTTCGATGGTCCCGTCGGTTCGTCGGCGGCCCCGACTTCTGTCACCACGGATGCAGGCGGCAAGACGGTCATTTCCGATGACATGATCTCCGACATTCTTGATTTCGACGATGCGGTGATCCTCGGGAACAGCGTCAAGCTCACCGGAACGATCTCGATCGATTTCGCTTCGACGATCTCGGGCGAGAATTACAGTCTGCGTCTGGATTCGCCGGACACGAAGTTCCACGGCGACGTCACGGGCGTTGACTGGCTAATCACGGACGAAGAAGGCACGACTTACATCGCCACCGGGCTGATCAGTGCAGACAAGATTGATTTCCTGGATGAGGTCCGACTGCGTGAACACAGCACGGTGATCGGCAAGCAGTGGGTGGACTTCCACCAGCGGGTCTATGGCGCTCACGACCTGCACGTTATGAGCGATTACCTTGCCCGCTTCGGCGGGAACGTCGGCGGCCCAAACAATTCGGACGTGCTTATGTCTCTCCGCGTCGATGTGGCCGCACCTGATCTGATCGATCAGAATCTGATTATCTTCGACGGTGAAAATGTCTGGGTCTGGGACGACATTCTTCTGAACGAAGGCGGCCGCAGCGAGCCGGCACAGGTGGCCACGATCGCGGCCCGGGGCCCGTCGCTCACGATGAAGACCTACATGGGCGACATCTACATGGGTCTCAACGAGAAGATGACCTCGCTGGGCGATCTTGATCTCATCTCCGATGAAGGTTCCATCACGGTGGGCGATCTTAACGCCAACGGTGACATGGGCGTCCACAGCGGTGACATTCGCATCTGGGGACGTGTCGCGGGTCTTCGTTACGACCATCATGGCGTCCTCGTGCCTGATAAAGGCGCCGAGATCATCGCCACCGATTCGATCTTCTTCAGCAGCACCCCCACGGTCGTGCGTGGCGGCGGGTCGCCGATCTTCGCCACTCGCAACGGCCGCGGGATCAGCGCAAACCTTGGCAGGTTTGAGAACCGCCCGTTCAAGGAATTGACCACAGACCACTTCACCTGGGGCGACATAGTCCTGGACCTTGGGTTCCCGATTGAAGACGGCCCCAATGATCGCGATCCCACCACGCCGGACGAGATCCTCTCCGTGGCGAATCTGGCCGTCGCCTTCGACGATGAACTGCCAAAGATCAAGGACCGTGTGCGTCTGGATCCGTTCGCACTTCGTGCAATGGAGCGTATGGCGATCTACATGCGTTCGCTGAACGATGGCGAGCTGGTGGAAACCGTGACCGGCCGCGAGATGTACAACGATGCGAGCGGACTGCCGGGTCTTTCAACCACGGTCACCAATCGCCTTCGTCGTTCGTCGGTCCTGAGAGCGATGGACCAGCACTCGGCGATCTTCGTCCGCAGTTACGAGGATCCGACTTCGGGCAATCTGATCGCAGAAGATCAGAGCGATCACATCCGTTCCACCCTCGCCGCATCGTGGCAGGCATACGCCACTTCGGCGGGCGACGCCGCGAACGCTGCGGGCTTCCGCAGCTATCTTGAGAGCGATGCGGATCACGCGGAGGCTCTGGTGTACTGCGACAGCCTGCGTGAGCTGTTCCGCGAGATTCATACCATGGGCGCGACGCGTCGAGAGCTTCGCGCTTCGCTGAACGGTGTACTGGCTCCGATCACACCCGAGGCGATCAGCCAGGCTGATCTTGAGCAGGCCATCGGGGTCAGGTCTCTGGGATGATTCCCCCGGCCCCCGGATTTGGGCCCCCGGATTTGGAACCCCGGATTTGGAACCCCGGCTGAGCCGGAATTCAATTTGCCCTCTCCTTCTGCCGCGGCGTCTTTTGACGCCGCTTTTTATTGGGCACGAACGCATGAAGCGATCGTAGATGGAGGCGGCGACCGGCGCAAGGCGCCTCGCGTGGTTTATTCGTCTATTGCGGCGTTTGCGAGGAGCTGGACGATGGGCTGTTTTTCATGGTCGTTCTCGCCGCGCGTGCGAGCGAGCTTGAGCGCGGTATCGCCTTTGACGTTCATGGGATTAACGCTTGCATGCGCGCGGAGAAGCAGATCGACGCAGTCGGCATTGCCTCGCCAGGCGGCGGCCATTAGCGGGGTGTAGCCCTTGTTGTCGCGCACATCTGCGTTTGCTCCGGCTCGGAGAAGGATGGCGGCGCATTTGGCGTTGCCGTTGAGGGCGGCGGCGAAGAGAGATGTTGCCCCACGCCGGCTCTTGGCGCGAACGGCGGCGCCGGCATCGAGGAGAAGTTCAACGGTCTTTGGATCGCCGGAGGCGGCGGCGGCCATGAGAGCCGTGTAGCCGTTCTCATTGATCGCTCCGACATTTGCCCCCATCTCGAGCAGGGCCTTTGCGCACTGAGGATTCCCGCCGATCGCGGCGGCCATGAGAGGGGTGGCCTTCATGTCGTTGCGAGCCTCGATGTCGGCAAAGGATCGAAGGAGTTCCAAGAGTCCTTCAGGATTGCCATGACGGGCAGCGTAGAAGAGTGCGGTGTCCCCGGTTGCTGATCTGTCTTCGAGATCGGCGCCAAGCCGGATGAGCAGCTTCACGGTTTCTCCGCCGCCGTAACCGGAGGCGAGCATGAGGGGTGTCTCGCCTTTCGCGCTGGTGGCGTTTACATCGGAGTTTGCTTCAACAAGAGCCTGTAGTGAAGGCAAGGCGCCTTCGCGTGCGGCATGAGTAAGGGCGGATTCGCCATCTTGACCTCGCGCTTCGACATCGGCCCCTGCGCGGGCGAGGGATCTGATCCCCTGAATATTGCCGGCCCAGGCGGCGATCATGAAAGCGGTTTCACCCTCGGGAGTGACCGCTTCGAGATCGGGGCAAGCCCGAATGAGGGCGTCGACGCAGGCGCCATCTCGAAACGCGGCGAGCATCATGGGGGTGTAGCCGTTGTCATCACGGATGTCTGTGGAAGCCCCTGAAGCTAACAAATTGCTAACAGAATCGACCTCGCCGGCCCAGGCGGCGACGGATAGGGCGGTGCCTCCGGTGCTGCTGGTGCGATCGATGTCCGCCCCGGCACGGATGAGCATCCGGAGGCATTCGGTATTTCCGTTGGCGGCGGCGGCCATGAGCGCGGTGTAGCCCTGCTCGGTCTGCGCTTCTACATCAGCACCAGCGCGCCATAGGAAGTCGATGCACCGCTTTCGTCCATTCCTTGCCGCGAGAATAAGAGGGGTGGCGCCTTTGCGGTCAGCTAGGTTTACGGGGACGCCTGATTTCAGTTCGCGGTAGATGACATGGACATCGCCCGCAGCGGCGGCATCGTGGATCGGGTCGGCGGAGGCGATGGACACGAAACAGGCGATGACGGCGGCCGGAAGAATCTGCCCGATAGGCGTGGGGATGTGTTTCTCAATCACGGTTCATTTCCCTTCTGACATCGGGGTCAGTTGCCATCCTTTTATGTGCGGGCACAGCGATCCCGACGAGCCCCGCACCGATCTGTTATCGGCATGGTCCCCCCCCGCCCCTGAGCAGTCGTGCAAGCGGCCCGGAGGGGGCTTTTCAGACTGTTATCGCTAGGGTTACCGGACGGGATTCTGGCGGAACGGCGCCAGTTCCCGGCACCCAGGGGGTCAGGAAGCCAGTGCCAATCCAGATGCCAGACATGATAAGGACTCGATGAGTTACCGGCTCGTCGTCGCGATCGGCACTTCTGTCAGAAATGGACCGACCCGGATAATCCGGCCCCCGGAATTGTCCGATATCACCGGCGCGAGGGCGCTCGTTTCGAAGCCGTCGTCGCCTGCGGTATGCCATGCCGCAGCGCTTGTAGCCAGTCCACCATGACCCGCTCACGTGGAGAGCCAGCCTTGCTCACGGTACGCGAACCATCCGGCAACCGGAGACGGATCGCAGGAACCGAAGGCTCGCTGAGCCGACGGGTGGTGGAGGTTGCTTCACCGGAGAACGATGACGGAAGTAATTCGGACGCGACAATCAACTTTTTGTGGCATGTTCTGCACACCCGGGCGAGGCAGGAGAAAGCGATCGCCCGAGCGCTGGATGCAGCGGGCATCGAGAATTATCTACCGATGCAGAAGCGCGTGGGCTATCGCAGCCGGCGTAAATGCGTGATTGAAGAGCCAGTATTCGCGTCGTATCTGTTCATGCAAGGTCCGATCGAAGCGACCTATTTCGCGGTTGCGACCAAGCGGGTCGCCAACGTGATAAAGGTGGCGGACCAGGACCAGTTCGTGATGGAGATGAAGCAGCTTCGGCGCGCGATAAGCAACGGGGCTGAACTCAGCCCCTATTCATACCTCGAGGTGGGCCGCAATGTTCGGGTCACCGCCGGACCTTTCCAAGGCGTTGAAGGCCTGGTGGAGGAGCGGCGGCGTCCTGATCGATTGATTCTTCAGGTAGCAGCGCTGGGACGCGCGACAAGCCTGGAGATCGATGCGGGCCTACTTGAGCCGGCGGATTAGGACGCACCCACGCGGTGCGATTTTCCTCCGGAATCGGATGATTCGGCTTAGTCGGCATCTTCAAATGATGCGCTCGACGGGGGCGAAGCCCGCCCGGATCGAATGAGTTACCACAGTTTGGGCCTTGCTTCGACGCTTCGATCCAGCCAGCACAGCACCGTTAACACCCGTGTCTTCATCTCCATCACTAACAACCGCACCGCCGGAAAACGCAACGGCGGGTCTTGCTGTCCCTGAGGACCCGGCGAAGACGGTCCAGACCGGAAGCGCCCGAGATGCAGGACGTGACGAGACGGAACACAATCGCCGGCACTTCCGCACGCGTCACCTAATGAAGGACCTTGAAGCCCGGTCCGTCCGGGGCGGAGCGGTGGTGGCGGCATCCCAGATGTGCAAGCTGGCGCTTCAGATGGGATCGACGATGGTTCTGGCGCGGCTTCTGACGCCGGGGGATTTCGGGCTGGTGGCGATGGTCACCGCGGTGACGGGTTTCGTCTTCATGTTCAAGGAAGCGGGCCTGTCGATGGCGACGATTCAGCAGGCGCGGATAAACCACGCTCAGATCAGCACGCTGTTCTGGATCAATGTGGGCATAAGCGCTGGGCTGCTCCTGATAACGGCAGCACTGGCGCCGGTACTGGCGTGGTTCTTCGGCGAACCACGGTTGATGGGCATCACGCTGGCTCTGGCGGGCACGGTGCTTCTTGGCGGTTTGACGATTCAGCACCAGGCGCTGCTGCGGCGACAGATGAGATTCAAGGCGCTGGCGGCGATTGAGATCGCATCAATGATCTCGGGCATCGCAGCGGCTATCGAGTTCGCGATCATGGGAGCCGGATATTGGGCATTGATCGCCATGCCGATCGCATTCAACCTGGTCAACGCGATTCTGGTGTGGGTCGTTTGCGACTGGCGGCCGGGGCTTCCGAGGAAACACAGTGGCGTGAAACCGATGCTGGGCTTCGGCGGCCGGCTTACGGGGTTCAACTTCATCAACTACTTCATCCGC
>PJEL010003374.1_pt1 | contig 13736 bp, 6 predicted proteins | sample 1853271 | NCBI WGS metagenome assembly PJEL01 (sample SAMN08108733, study PRJNA415343) | Invertebrate metagenome, whole genome shotgun sequencing project. | host: Globobulimina | place: Sweden: Gullmar Fjord | collected 2015-08 | reverse complement strand
AGTGCTGGACTGGATTACACCTTTTGATACAGCGAAACAGTTAGGGGAGGGTAATGTAGCTATAGGTATAGTTATAGGGTCTATGTTCGTTGGTTTAGGAATTGCTGTGGGCCTAGTGGTTGGATTAGGGTTGAACTAAGTTTGGAAGTATGTTGACTCTTTTCAATAATAATCTTGCTTTGAGAAAACAATGACCGATCAAGATACAAAAGAAATATTCAGAAACACTTTCAATACTGTTGCCGGCGGTTATGACAACTCGGCTCTGCGATTCTTTCCGGAAAGTGCAGCACGGCTTCCTAAATTTCTTGGTCTTGAAGGGAATGAGCATGTACTGGATGTGGCTACCGGAACAGGATCAGCGGCAATGGTCCTTGCCTCAGCATTGCCGAATGGTTGGGTGACCGGAATCGACTTTTCAGAAAAAATGATTGAGCAGGCTGGGCACAAGCTCGCCACCATGGGACTACAGAATGTGACCCTGCATGAAATGGATATGCAGAACATTATCTTTCCAGAACGTCATTTCGATGCGGCGACCTGTTGCTTCGCCCTTTTTTTTATTGAAGACATGCGAGAACAGCTCTGTCACATTGCCTCAAAAATTAGGAAGAATGGTAAGGTACTTGTAACATCTTTCCATATCAACTCATTCTCACCAATGGTCGATATTTTTTTCAACTGTCTGATGCGATACGGGATTGAACCACCCTCAATGACATGGAAGCGAGTGGCAACCCCTGAACAATGTGCCAACCTTTTTGAAGAAGCTGACCTGAAAAGCATTTCTGTTGAAATGATCGACGCTGACTACTCATTAAAGACGCCTGATGAATGGTGGCAAATAGTCTGGAACGCTGGTTTTCGAGGGTTGGTTGAACAACTTGGAGACGAAAAATTGGCTCACTTCAAAAAAGAACACTTGAACGAGATAGGCGCTCTTTCAAATGATGGAGAAATCAAAATGGAATTAGGGGTCATCTACACTGTTGGAAGCGTATGAAAGCACATTGGAAATATGTTGACCCCGGATGGCTATAATTTCCTGTATTTTGTGAAATGATCCGTCGGAGATCAGGAAGTATTTTTAGTTTTGTGTTTTCCGAAAATATAACAGCTTGCCATAGCCGAGAATACCATTTGTGCGTCACTCGGCCACGCAGGGTTATCTCTCCGGTCATGGCGCTGGCGTTCAAATGGGGTAGCCTTAGAAGGGCGTATACTAATGGAACTGCCGATTACGATCCACTACCTGCTTGATATCCTGGTCACTGATGGTTTCCTTCTCTATTAACTCCTGGGTAAGATCGTTAAGCAGTAAGATGTTGTCCTTTAAAATTCCTGTGGAATATTTATAGGCCCGATCAATGATATCTTTAACTGCAGTATCTATAGCTTCAGCGGTCTTCTCGCTAATGGTGGGGCCAGATAAACCAGGTTGGTCTGGATTTTTAAATACTATGGGGCCAATATCTTCATGCATCCCCCACTCACAAACCATTCTGCGAGCAATTTCACTGGCTCGTTCAATATCATTTGCACAGCCGGTGGAGAGCTTCTTGTAAATAAGCTCTTCAGCAATCCTGCCTCCCAGGAGGATACAGATTTTATCAAAAAGATAGGTGTTTGCATGTGAGTACTTGTCAGTCTCAGGGACTTGCATTGTCTGCCCCATGGACTTACCACGGGGGATAATACTGACCTTGGTTACTTTGTCGGCCCCATGGGTCATTATGGCCACTAAAGCATGACCGATTTCATGATAGGCTGTTATTTCTTTATCCTTATCTGAAATAATCATTGAGCGCCGTTCTGCTCCCATCATTACCTTGTCTTTGGCAAGTTCAAATTCTTTCATGCCAACCTTAGTATCACTTTTGATGGCAATGAGGGTGGCTTCATTAACCATGTTCGCAAGTTCTGCCCCTGAAAAACCAGGAGTTCCTTTAGCAATCACCTGCCAGTCAATATTGTCAGCAATCTTAACCTTGCCAGCATGAACCTTAAGAATATGCTCTCGACCTACTACATCAGGAAGGGGTACTAATACTTGGCGATCAAAACGACCAGGACGCAACAGGGCTGAATCAAGGGTATCCATCCTGTTGGTGGCTGCCACGACGATCACCTTGTTATTTACCTCAAAGCCATCCATTTCAACTAAAAGTTGGTTTAAAGTCTGTTCCCGCTCATCATTGCCACCAGCGCCTCGATGTTTTCCCACTGCATCAATCTCATCAATAAAGATAATACATGGTGCTTTTTTCTTCCCCTTGGTGAAGAGATCCCGAACCCGTGAGGCGCCAACCCCAGCATACATTTCCACAAAACTAGATCCACTCGTGGAAAAAAAGGTAACATCTGCTTCCCCGGCAATGGCTTTAGCCAACATGGTTTTTCCTGTTCCCGGATCACCATAAAGGAGCACACCAGTGGGAATACGAGCACCTGCTTCAGTAAATTTTGTTGGGTTTTTTAAAAAATTGACAATCTCAACGAGCTCTTCTTTGGCTTCGTCTATGCCGGCAACATCTTTAAATTTGATATCTGATTTTGCGGCATCAACTGCCATGGATTTTGATTTACCAAAAGCTATGGCTTTGTCGCTTTTAGGCCATCTCCCCCTGATAAAAAAATACCAAATACAAAACAAGATGAGAAAAAATTCAAAGGAAAATAAATGTTGAAAGATGAACTTTTCACCTGTGTTCGGGATAATTTCAATGTCAATCCCTTTGGCAAGGTAGGTTTCAATTGCTGATGGATTGGCCGGTAAGTTGACCATAAAATGGTCACCCTTGGCATCTGTCCAAGTGGCTTGATTATTCTCAATGGTAAAGTTGGGAATTATTCCTTTATCAAGATTTTTTTTGAATTTTGTATAGGAAAGAGTTGTGGTATTACTGATATTGATATGTGGCTGCTGATATTGATGTTGGATCAGGAGGGCAACAATGCCAATGGCAAGCCAAATTGCCATTTTCTTATAAAATTGATTCAAGTTAATTCTCCCGCAAGGCCAATTAGGTGGGTGCCCATTGGTAAAAAATAATCGCTTTCAGGCCGAGGCACTGGGGTGGGAAGGATAAAAAGCAAGGGGAACCAGAGAGTTCAAATCTATTTCGCCTTCGTCGACTCCCTTATTTGCTAAAATTGTCTCCGAAACCCATCCAATCACCACAATAATTCCAGCCGCGTCATTGTCCCAGACAGCAAATACTGTAATCAAAGTACAAAATACAAAATGGAAGTCAAGGGTTTTCAGATAGTCGACTGAAAGCGTTGCACTGCAATAATTTTCAGGTAAGTAATGATGTAAAGAGTGGAGGTGTTAGCAGGTATAATGTTACTACAGATATGTCTGGTCTGCAGGAGTAAATATATCTCCGTAATCTGAGTTCTGGTAATTTTTTAGTACCAATACTGCACGGCAACATTAAAAGAGAATCAGGAAACATATAAAGTTACCGTACACTACCCAAGGCCAATGATTGCCAGGGGAAATTTCTACTTCTGAAAGCTACTTTTTTTCGGGGGATTACCTCACGTCTTTCTTTACCGCCCACAACCGCATTTCTCGAACATCCGATCCACCACATTTTTTCTGTTCTCCGTCAGCGATCCTTGGTTGACCAATGCCTCTTTCAATTTATCTGCAAACGAGGCATGGATCATCCAGCCTAATCCCGTGACGAACAACATGACCCCAATGAGTGTATAAATAGTTTGTCGAAAACTGCACAGCTGTCCGCGTGGTATGCTGGCAAATTTTCTTGTATCCCTTTGAAGTTTTAATGAAATATGGTCAAATGGGTGTCTGATTGATACAATGCTCCGACAGTTGGCAACTTTCCGTGGAATATACACTGGCGCAACCGTGACCGGTGGCGCGGCGTGTTGTAAGCTGGATCTGTATTGCAACAATAACAACAAAGGAACCCACCATGATCTCTATGGATTTTCTGTATTCCATCCGCTTTCGTTTGTTGGCCAGTCTTTTTGTTTTCCTCGGGCTTTCCATCTCCGTTTCCATGTACGGACTCTGGACTTTCGAGCGAGACCGGTCCATGAGTATTGTCCGGAAGGAGGCGATGTACGCCGGGCAGACCATCGAGAAGGCGCTACGAAGCGCCATGCTCCAGAACAACTGGGCGGCGATCCAGCAATCGGTTGATGACATCCATGCCATCGCTAAGCCATCGGAGATCAGCATTCTCTCTTTCGAGGGCACTGTCGCACTTTCCAGTGACCAGTCCATGGCTGGCCGTCATTTTGACCGGGATAGCGATGCAAGCTGCGTGGCCTGCCACACCACCAAGGAGATACTCCCCCAGCGCACTGCGGTTTTTCTTGAAACCGCAGCCGGACCGATGCTGCGCAATGTCCTCAAGATTCCCAACGGTCCGGAGTGTTACGGTTGCCATGCACCTTCCCAAAAAAACTGCGGCATTTTGGTATATGATGTTTCGTTTACCGACACCATCACGATGCTCCGTACCTTGATGTTTCAGATGACCCTTATCGGTCTGGTCTCCTTCGTTTTCCTGATCTTTGTCTTGTCATTCATCATCCAGCGCTACGTGCACCGTCCGCTGCATCAGCTCATGGACGGATTCATCCACGTGGGAAGCGGGGATTTCAACCACTGGGTGGAGGTGGATACCAGGGGGGAATTCCAGCAGATGGCAGACCAGTTCAATGTGATGAGCCGGGCCATTCAGCGCTCCTTTGTGGAGATCCGGGGAAAAAACTGGGAAACCAGCTGCCTGTATACTTTTGTTCAGCAGCTGAGCCGGGCCATAGAATGGAACGAGTTACGGCGACTTATCACCGACCTCCTCTACGAAAGCTTCAACGCTCAGGCCGTGATGTTATGTCTTTCACGGGAAAAGCAGGGCCAGATTGTTTATGAGATCTCGTGGCGACAGGCCGACGACATGCGCTATAACCATCGGGAATGTGCCCTGCAAGTGGAATCCAAGGATCTTCCCTGCGACATCGCCTCAGAATTGAAAAGATGGCGGGCGGGAGAGCTGACCGCTCCCTGCTTCAATGAAAATAATACCATGGTCTTCCTGCCCCTCAATGATTCCAAAAATATTTCTCTTGGCTGGATGTGCCTGCAACGGGAAACCAGCCTACATTTCAGCAGGGAGGAAAAGAAGTTGATTCTCGCGGTCGGAGAGCAGGTTGGTATTGCCCTGGCCAATGCCCGACTCTACCGCATGGCCATTACCGATGGCCTAACCGAGCTGTACACCAGGCGGTACTGCAAAACCTCCATGCGGAAATTCCTTGAAGCCTATGAATCTGCGCTGGAGAATGATTTCTGCGTCATGATGCTGGATGTTGACCATTTTAAGCGGGTAAACGACACCCATGGCCACCAGGTTGGGGATGATGTGCTCGTTAAGATTGCCGGCCTCATTCGATCCAGCATCCGTGATGGCGATGTGGCCTGCCGCTACGGCGGAGAGGAGTTTCTTGTTCTGATGGCCGGGGGGTTGAATGGGGCCAGGGAAAGCGCCCTGCGCCTGCGGCAGATCATTGAGAACCATGTTTTCAGCAGTAGCACCGCACCGCTGCTACGCTTACGCATTACGATCAGTCTCGGGGTGGCCAATTTCCCACTCCACGGCAGAACCGGAGAGGAGGTTGTCGGGGCTGCGGATCAAGCCCTCTACAAGGCGAAGGAGCAGGGCCGGAATCGGGTGGTCTGTTTCGGGGATGGGTCTGACTGACCGGGCGGCACGGTAGGCGGAACCAGGTATCAGCTGATGGCGGGCAGAATGCCCGTGACCCGCGCACAGACGGAGGCGTGTCCATGGCTTAAAGCAAGCTTGTGGAGGGTGTCAAAATGCTGATGCAGAATTATGACCATTCTCAGATTTTCTACTAATCAACTGCCCATTCGCTCCTGTCTTAGGCCTGCGGTTGAGAAAATCTCTGGTCGCCCTCTGCAAAAATGGTGCAAAAATGGGGACAGATTTATTTAACTCCTTCCATCAATGAATCAAACGGGGAAAATCGTCTATCCAGCACATTTACCAGACCAGAAGGGGTGCTGTTTGTTTCCACAATAATTCGATGGCTGGCGGGTGATTGCAAAGGTTAACCTTTCCAAATCGAAGATGTTAATGTCTCAGCAATACACCAACTTTAGCTTTCTACTATGAATCTCTGATTTCAAAAGTCAACATAGCTCCCTATAGGGGAGACTAGCCCGTTACGCAAATCAGGAAACATCTTAACTTGTCGCTTACACGCCAGCTGATTAACCTTGCTTCTGGCAATTATACCTGATTGCTATCCAGCCTAATAACACCTAGGTAATGAAAAATTATTATACTTTCTTAGCTTGCCAAGTATTCACCAATATTTGACCGGCAGTATTAGATTCCAACAGGTGTTGATGAATTTTTATATCGACATGGCCTGCTTTTTTCTTGTTACAATAATTTTTTTAGAAAAAATTCCCTTTTTTCAACTATTATACATTGACAAGGTACAAATTACACATAGGTGTGTTTACCTATATTTTCCTATTAAAAATCTATACCCATAACTTCTTGAACCCTATCATGAAAAAAGAAAATAAGAATCCTTTTATCAAACAGGTCGTTATTGGGTTTGGTCTCCTCATTTTAGTGTTTATCCTAAATGGAGTTTCCTCTTTTGTTAATGTCAATACATTGGGAAAACTTATCTCAACAATTTACCAGCACCCACTTGAGGTCTCTAATGCCTCTCTGAAAACAAGTTTGGGTATTATTAAAATACACAGAAGCATGAAGGATCTCGTTTTAACCGAGGATTCGACACAACTTCAACATGATATTAATTATATAACAGAGGACGAAAAACGAGTTTATGAGGGATTGGATATTATCCAGTCTAAAATACTTGGTTCCAAAGGTCAGGAGCTTGCGAAGACAGCAAGGCAATTATTCGCTGACTGGAAGCCTATTCGAGAAGAAGTTATTGCTTTAGTCAATAATGAAGAGAGAGATAAGGCTGCCCTTATAACCCAAGGGAAGGGTGCTGACCATGTGTTCTTACTCGAACAGAGCATGTCGGACTTGACATCATATGCTCGTAACAAAGCTGATGGGTTTGTTTCTCAAGCTGTTACTGTACAGAAGAGAGTATCAGCGCTTGTTACCATTTTTGTTGCTCTAGGATCATTCATATCATTAGCTATCGCTTTTTTTACCATTAAAGAAGTAATGAGTTCCTTTGCCATACGCTCTCGATATCAGAAAAATTTACAGGAGAGTGAACAGCGTTTTCGCCTTCTTGTTGAAAATGTACCTGATTCTATCTTTTTGTTTGATAAGCACGGAAAATTTATCGACGCCAACAAACAGGCCTGTAAGACTCTAGGTTATACACTCGATGAATTGCAAAACCTTTCAGTTACAGATATCGATACCAAGTTTTCATCAAAGGATGTAACTCAGGTTACAACAGAAATCCTTTCTAATAGTAAAACAACAATAGTACAGGGGGTTCATCAACATAAAGACGGCTCAACATTTCCGGTGGAAATTCATGTCGCCATGATGAAAATAGAAGGACAACCTCTGTACTTTGCTCTGGCTCATGATATTACAAATCGCCTTCGAGCAGCAGCGGTGCTTCAGCAGGAAGCAAGTTTGGGTCAAATTATTGAAAACTCATTAAATGAAATTTATATATTTGCAGCAGATACTCTCAAGTTTATCCAGGTAAACAAAGGGGGAAGGGAAAATATTGGCTATTCTCTGGAAGAACTGCAGAATTTAACCCCGGTGGACATAAAGCCCGAATTTACTCAGGAATTTTTTGAAGAAACAATCAAGCCTCTTAAAGATAATGAAATAGAGAAACTTGTTTTTGAGACGTGGCACCAACGCAAGGATGGATCGAAATATCCAGTGGAGATTCATCTCCAAAAAGCAACATATCAAGACTCTCAGGTTTTTATTGCTATCATTGTAGATATAAGTCAGCGTAGGAGATCCGAGGAGGCAGTGCGTATAAGCCAACAACGCCTGGAGCTGGCACTGGAAGGTGGCGATTTAGGTATGTGGGATTGGAATTTACAAACGAATGCCGTCTACTTTAGTCCACGATATTTATCTATGCTTGGTTATGGCCCGATGGAGTTGCCGCATACCTTAGAAACATGGGAAAAACTTTTACATCCAGAGGACAGGGAAGGGGCTAAACAACAAATTCGAAATTATTTGGAGAAAACACCGCCTACTAAATGGAGTATAGAATTTCGTTTGCAGGCCAAAAATGGTCAATATGTATGGATTCTTGGGCGAGGAAAGGTCGTAGAACATTCTCAAGACGGCACACCGCTGAGGGCGGTAGGGACACATCTGGATATCACGGAACAAAAACGCCTTGAGGAGGAGCTTTTTCAGGCCCATAAGATGGAGGCTATCGGTACCCTGGCTGGCGGGATTGCCCATGACTTTAACAATATTCTTTCGGCAATTATCGGTTTTTCTGAACTTGCAAAGGATGATATCCCGGCTGACAGCAATGCGATAAATGACATTGATAAAGTCATCATATCGAGCAGGCGGGCGGCAGATTTGGTGCAGCAAATTCTCACATTCAGCCGAAAGTCAGATCAGCGTCTAGAACCTATGGCCCTGCATCTGATCATCAAAGAATCTTTGAAAATGTTGCGATCAACTTTCCCAACCACCATTAATATAGTGGAGGATATAGATACTGAATGTGGAAAAATCATGGCAGACCCAACCAGCATTCACCAAATTATCGTAAACCTCTGCACCAACTCTTTGCATGCCATGGAAAATGAAAAAGGAGTTTTAAGGGTCAATTTACAACGAAAAGAAATAAGTGCTGAAGAGATCACAGGGGAAAGCGGTGTATCTCCAGGTCCGTTTATTGTTCTGGAAGTTAGTGACACAGGTAATGGTATAGATCAGGCTACGATAGAGCGCATTTTTGAACCTTATTTTACCACCAAAGAGGTTGGCAAAGGGACAGGGCTCGGTCTTGCAGTTATTCACGGAATCATTTATGACTACCATGGATTTATCAGGGTAAAGAGTGAACCTGGGCAAGGAACTACCTTTTATGTTCATATTCCTGCCTTGCAACAAGAAATATCAACTACGCATGAGACAGAACCAACTGAACCTCTGCCTACCGGAACTGAACGGATTTTGGTTGTTGATGACGAAAACATGATCGTCGATATGAACAAAACAGTACTAGAACGACTTGGCTACAAGGTGTCGGCGACAACGGAGAGTCTTGATGCTCTGGAAAAAATTCGCACTGATCCAGATCAGTTTGACCTGATCATTACTGACCAGACCATGCCCAACCTGACTGGCGCAGAATTGGCACAAAAAATTATGAAAATAAAGCCTAATATGCCCATTATACTCTGCACGGGCTACAGCTCAGTACTTACGGAAGAGTATGCTCTTGCAATTGGCATAAAAAAATACGCCAGAAAACCAGTAAACAGAACAATGCTCGCACAACTTGTCCGACAGGTGCTGGATAAAAATTAAGATAGCGAATCAAACCTGAATGCATAGTACTGCTTCCAAAATTTCAGGTGAGTTGAAAGTCAATTTATCGTGCAGGATACTGGTGAGCTTTGATTGGGCAATATTAACCATTTGTGTGCCTTCCAAAACTTAATCATACTACTGTATCTACGAAGTAAAGATTTCTATTACAGGTTGTGAAGGGTACCAAGCTCCTTGGGCACTGGTGAACCAGTTGTACCAAGACTCCTCCGGAACCTACTGATTATCAAAGAACTTCAACAAACTGAGTACCCATCAAATCGGGACAATATCACCTAAGAGTGCATCTCATGCTTTTTTTATTATGCAGCAGCTATAGCCAAGTTATCTACAGCTGAGCCGACTATTGCTTTGTCAGTGTACGTTTCTTTGCTATCTTTGACGCCTTGAACCATCCCCTCCAATCGTGCAACACACTGACGAAGTTTTTCATCCCGCCGCTCAAGCTCCATCGCTGCTGAAGCCGATTGATCCGCATTTACAGATGTTTGTTGGGTAACCTTATCCATCTCAGCTGCTGCGGTATTAAGCTGAGCAATGCCATGATTCTGCTCCTGAGAAGCGACAGCTATTTCATCAACGAGATTACCGATAATTTCTGAAACATCGACATTTTGCTTAAAGATCTCACGGGTTGCCGAGGTTAACTCGTTTCCATTCTTCACCGCCTTAATGGTTTCTTCAATGAGGCTGCTGGTATTCTGGGCAGCTTCAGATGCTCTCAGAGCCAAATTTCTCACCTCGTCCGCTAGAACAGCGAATCCTGCTCCGGCTTCTCCGGCACGGGCTGCTTCTACGGCAGCGTTTAAGGCAAGAAGGTTAGTCTGGAAAGCTATCTCGTCGATAGTCTTATTTATTTTGCCAGTTTCCTCACTCGACTTGGTAATATTTTCTATCGCCGAGGTCATCTGGTCCATATGCTGGTCCAGGGTGGCTGTTATTTTACGAGCTTCTTCTACCTTGTTTTTTGCCAGGCCTGCATTTTCAGCATTTTGTCTGGTCATGGATGCAATTTCTTCAAGGGATGCGGAGGTTTCTTCTATGGATGCCGCCTGTTCTGATGAAGCCTCGTCCAGTTCATGGCTGGAAACACCAATCTGCTGCGAAGTAGCTGCTATTTCATCCGCACTATCCTGTAATTCTTCAATGGACATATTCAGGGACGAATAAATATTTCGTTTGATAATTTTTTTGTCTGATTTTTTTGGAATTGTCTGAGAAAAGCAGACAGTTACCCCCAGGCGAATCCTAGAACCCTATCTGGAGAAACGGCCTCTTACACCTGCCTGCGAACCGTGATATTATTGTGTTATCTCTACAACCAGACACACATTTCTGAGGAAAACGTGCAGACAATCAGCTTCTGAGCACTCTAGGAGAAAAACTCAGCCATGCTGTTGAATTTGCTAGGTAAAACACCCTACTCTTCAGTCAAATCAAGTTCAGGCTTCCAGGTAAACCACTGCTCATTAACTTTATCATGCAGGGTGAAATGGTGCTCAGCTTCCACCTGTGCCCCCATGGCCTCTCCATCAGGAGTAGCCAGGGCAACACCGCCGGCAACGATTGCCTCAAAGGACTCCGTATTAATCTGAACTCCGGAAAAAAGACCAGCATCAACATTAATACCGCTGGCATTCCAAAAAACGGTATTTTCATGAATCAAGGCATCGTACGGCTCCTCAATATTGACATATATAAGGACCTCCTGGGCAGTGCCTGAAAGATCAAAGCCAACCACCTTCCCCACTTTCACTTGCCGGTAATACACAGGAGAATTCGGTTTTAGCGACCCTAAAGTTGGAGCCTGAAGAACGATGTTCAACCCATCCTTGATCTCATCTCTTAAAGACGGGGGAGAACTCCGAGCCTCAATTTCCAGACTAGGTTCACCCACACCAGGCGTCACGGCAATGTAGGGCCCTTTAATAAGAGTCTCAAGATTGCTGATGCCGGACAGGGCAATCTCCGGTAAAACCAGCCAGACCATGGTATCTGTGAGGAAAAGTTTCTCAGCGTCTTGGTCAACAAGGGCCACGGCAACGACGGAGTCCATTTCCAGAGTGTACTTCACCTCTTTTAACTCTCCAATTCTTATGCCCTGATACCTGATTTCGACACCAGCTTTCAGTCCCTTTGGTTCCGCGAAACGGATGGTCACCCCAACTTTATCCACATCAAGGGCCTCTTCGTAATCGTCATAAAGTTCATAAATATAACTTTCCTCTGCTGCCTCACCCTCAACCGGGGTGTAGAAAGCAATCCCTCCAACTAGGATGCTTTTAACTGAACCGGTCTTTAGTTCAAAATCGCCGATTCCACCGTCCACGGTGATACCGCTAACATTATAAAATCTACTTGTTGTTTTAAGCAGGTGCGAAAATTGATGGCGTATAAAAACGTCAAGAATAACATCCTGCTCATTTTCAGCCAGATGAAAACCTTTGATTTCACCGACACCAATATGTTTGAATAAAATAGGAGAACCAACGGAGAAGGCCTTTGTACTCTCTGCTCGAATCTGAAAATTAAGTCCCTTTGGTTTTAATGTGGGGATGGCCTTTGTTGCGTCATGATAGCTTTCATAAAGAGAAAACAAGGTGTTTTCTTTTGCCGCAGCTTCTTTCTTTTTTGCTTTTCCACTGCTGCCAAAGGACACCCCACCGGCAATCAATGTGGTCATAGTGCCGGTATCAACAGTAATGCCATTCATTAAACTGGCATCCAATTTAATCCCACCCACTTTCCAGAAGACGGAATCAGCTTTAACAAGATGAGCATACTTTTCGTAAATAAAAATAGTTGCCTCAATACGCTCACCATCAGCTGTCAAATCATAGGCAATTAGCTCGCCAACCTGTAATTTCTTATACAGTACCGGTGCGCCGATTGAAAAAGATTTGGAATTTTCAGAAATCAACTTATAGCTGGTACCCGGCAGCAACATTTCTTCCGCACGCGGTTGCTCCACTGCGATAAAAGTATCACGAAATTCTCCATCACCCGGCTGAAATGTTATATGGGTTCCCTTTACAAGGGTTTCCAGATTTTCAACCCGGTTTACAGATAATTTTGGTTCTACGACCCAAAATTTCGTCTCATCCCGCAGACAAAATTCGGCCTCTGGATTAATAAGGACATGAGCGGTGACACTTCTATTTTCGTCATTATTAAAAGTGAACCCAGTAACAACCCCAGCTACAAATCCCCGATACATTACCTTTGAAACATCTTCAGTCAGTCCCATGGCGGACGGAAGGTTAAGGGTCATTTTAATACCATATTCTGCTGCATCATAATCCTCATAAAGGGTAAATACATGGCCATTTTCCGTAAGAGGATCATCCATTTTCTCTTCCGGGGTATACAGGCTGATACCACCATAAATCAAGGTAGCCATACTTTCCATATGCAGCTTGAAACCGGATAGCCCTCCCTTAAATGAAATGCCGCTGCTGTTCCAAAACCGGGTACTTGTTTTTATTAAATGCGTAAATTCTGGCTCAACAAAAGCGTCAATTTCAACTCCCTCGCCATTGAGCAGAGTAAAGTCCTGCACTGATCCGACAACAATATTTTTATAATAAATATTGCTGCCTTTTTGGATGGAACCCAATGCTTCTGCTTTAAGTTTAAAATGCAGTCCTGGTGCATTTTCAGGTTTTCCTGGAGGGTCAGGCAGGCCAGTAAACTCTCTGGATCCCACCTTTGAAACACCACGCTGCACCTCGATATAACTTCCTGATAGCAGTGTGTTCAAACCGCTGATCCTGCCGGCTGACACCTGGGGCTTAACAACCCAGAAAAGGGTATCTTCCACAAGCCCTTCTTTTGTCCTTTTATCCATCTCTATTGTCAGAGCAATGCTTTTTAATTCCCGATCCACATTCATGTCCCGCACAATTCCAATCGGAATCCCCTTATACATCACCTTGGTCTTTCCAACGGTAATCCCTTCCCCGTTTTCAAAGTGCACGACAATGTCCACTCCGGCATTCTGAATTCCTTGATAAAGCAACCAACCGCCGACAAGTAGCGCCACAATGGGCAGAATCCAGATTGGTGAAATCCCTTTTTTCTTCTTTATTTCAGGCTGTTGCATAATTTTTCCTTATAAAATGAACCACCGATAAGCGAGTTTTCGAGACATCGAGATACACAAAAAAC
>PJEL010003373.1_pt1 | contig 13743 bp, 12 predicted proteins | sample 1853271 | NCBI WGS metagenome assembly PJEL01 (sample SAMN08108733, study PRJNA415343) | Invertebrate metagenome, whole genome shotgun sequencing project. | host: Globobulimina | place: Sweden: Gullmar Fjord | collected 2015-08 | reverse complement strand
GTTGTACAGTTGGACGAGGCAAAAATGACAAGTGAAACAGATGGCGGCGCAATGACTGAAGCCGATGCCATGGAACATATTTCCGCTATGGACATGACAGCGGTTATGCAAAAGGCAATGCAAGGTGATATGGCCGATTTTAATAAGGCCAACGCTGCTCTCGTTAGAGTTGGAGGTGAACCCCTCACACTTGATCGAGATTATACAACATAATAAAAAAGCTGAAAATAGAGCAGACATTAATCACAATACTTAAAAAGGAAAAATATTATGTCTATTGCTCCTGTAGCCAGGTTAGCGAGTAATTCGAGAGTAGTAATTTATGATACTAAGTTGCAGTCTCGTGGAAACGTCTTTGATCTTTATACTTTCAAATCGGGTTTATATAACCGGAAAAATGAGAGTTGGCCCAAAGATGCGATAAAAATGCGTGTAAAAGATGCTACGGCTAGTGAAAATGTAATCACTATGATTGAGAATCTGAGATTGCCTGGTGTTTATGGTAATACTCTTGCACGTGGAACTGAAGAGGACGTTCGAACAAAGGACTTAAAAGTCTACCAGAATAATTATCGTAAGGTAATTCCAAAACCTGGTTATGGCCTGAGAGAACTTGAAGCGAATAAATATAAACTGTATGACAAGCATACAGACAGTATCGGGACATGGAACCAGGAAGAGCTTGGCTATAATATTCGACATGCACTTCTTGAGCGTTTCAGTCCAAACCTTCTTGCCGGTGACACTGCGGCAACGCTTAATCCTTTGCAGAGTTGGAATCCGAACTTTTTCATTCCTACTTTGTCTATTTATAATCAGCCAACCTATTCAACAAACCGAGCAAACCATACGACTAATATCGTTCAGGGTTTGATGAATGCCGGTGGCCTGACTCAGTTTGCTCAGAGAACACTTACTGCTCCGGTTCTTGAGGATCTTTCAAATTGGGCATTGAATCCAATGCGCCTTATTCCTTTGAAAATCCCTCAGCTTCCAACGGGTGAAGGTTTTGTTCTTACGGTATCTGAACTTCAGGCGGCTTATCTTTCTAATCCGACTTTTGTCAATAACAACCTTGGTTCGTTGTGGATTGCCAAAGAGCGTTTTAGCAAAGAACTTCAGTGCTGGCCTGGCGTTATTGGTCGATATAACAATATTCTTATTGTTGTTGACCCTCGCCAACCAACTCTTCTTCCTTCTGGTTCTGCGTCTCCTTACAGTATGACTGCCGGTTATATGGTATGGGACAGCAGAGATCTTCGCCTCCGTAGTAATGCAAATATCAAAGATACTGCATTTCTCCTTGGTCGTGGTGCATGTGTAGAAGTTGAAGGGCAGCCTTTACATTGGATTGCTGATGAGCAGGATTATGCTTTTCACAAAGGTCTTGGAACTGCCGGTGTTCGTGGTCAGCAGCTTCCTATCTATTCAGATCAGGATTCTGGTGAAACTGTGCAGCAGACCAGTGCTGTTGTGGTGCTTGATCTTCCTAATAACGGAACATTAGCAACACTGTAGTTTAAATAAAAAGGGGGTGTGAAAGCACCCCCGCTATAACTCAACAATAGGAGAGAAGTATGAAGGACTTAAGTCCACACGATCAAGCGGCACAGGATTATAGATTAATTACTAATCACACGGATTTTGACATAATTGAAATTGAGCAGACTAACAAGCGCTACAATAACATGCAGGGGATACAAATATGTAGTTATAAGGCTGTTTGGGACGATGAAGACCCTACAAGTCCAGTAATTAAAAGTATAAACCCTAAAGTTATTGGAGGAAAGGTACTCTTTGTTGAAAATCCATTTGCTCGTAAACCAGTAAAAGGCGGCACCGGAAGGGTAGCATTCTTAATAAATGATGATAGAAAAACACCAAAAGGGTCGTTGTCCGGTGAAGCGCATGGATGGAATATTGAGTTTTTGGCTGCTCATTATGATGAAGGATGGTTTGTAGTTGTTGATCAAAAGTGGGATAAAGTAGTTCAGAAGCGTCATAAAGCTATTTTGAAAAGTCGAGAGGATTGGAAACCGACACAGCATAAGTTTGACAGAAAGTATGCGGTAAAAGGAATCGGCGATGTAGATGAACGCATTGCAATCCAGGTCGAGCAACCGAAGGACCAACAGGCTATTCTTAATGACATACAGGAAGAGCGCAAAAAAATGACGGAGATGTTTAAAGAAATGAGGGAAGAAAATAAGTTGTTGAAAGATGAAATTAAAAAAAGAGATAGTGCAAAACCGACAAAAGAGGAAGTTCTGGAAACAGAAAACATGTTTGGAGAGTAACACATGGCAACTGTAGGAACAATTGCAAATTGGGTGATAAAGCGTCAGGCGCAAGGGTATAATAGGGTATCTGATGTACTACCGATTATAAACGAGTGCCACAAGTTGTTTTATAAGCATGAGTCTTCTCAGGGGATTATTACCGCTGCTAATGGTAGGCTTCCCTATTTAACAACGAGTGACGGTGTTTATGACTATGACGCTCCTGTAGTTGATGGTGTTACTCCGTGGTGCGTATCTGGGATCTTTCTTCGGGGGTATGATAACAATGATTATCATCTATCCGAAAACGAGTTGTCAGAAAGGCCCGTGCAGAATACTACAGACTATATGCAGTTTGGCGGCAATTACTACTACAAATATCTCTTTGTTCACTCTTTCGATGCGCTAGAAGGCGTTGTAAGTAAGATAAAGCTTACCAGAAACCCTGGTGATACTACGGCTAAATATCACTTGTTAATGTATAAAACCCCTACAGAGATAACGAGTGATCGTCAACAGTTACAATTACCCGACAGGGATGGAGCGCATTTATTGTACTTTTTCCCTGCGGTAATGAAGATTATTGAAGGTCAAAACAATGGTAATTATATAGAGGCGGCAGAATACATTGAAACCAAGTTAAAACCTGCTTTTTGGAGAGTGATGAACTCCGGATGTAAAGGCAGGAGAGGAAGAACAATGCCCAGACCGTGGTAAGGAGATTTGAGTGCCATCGAGAAAACTAGCGAATCCTGGTTCCAACAAATCTGATAGAAATCATGAAAAGAAGCGCCAACGCATCTTCCGTGGTGTCTATGAGGATGAGCCAGCCAATACTATTCCTGATAATACAATGGCAAAGGTTACTAATGCTATTTGTCAAGGGAATAATATCGAGCCTCGCAGTGGGTCCATTCTTTTTACAGATTTAGTTATGCCTGGTATTGAAGGTAGATCGGGATATGCAGCGCACAAAGAAGATGACTTTCTGGTCTCTGACGCGGGTAATATCTTTACTGAAGATGACGTTTCAAACCTTGTAGGATGGAATAACGGGCTGTTTGATGAGATAACAAACTATATAAGCGCTACACGGGTAAGGGTAAGAGACTCTGATTATAATACCGGAACTATTTATTTCCGTGGTAGAGTAAATCTCATGCAGTGGCATTCAAAGGCCGAAGTGTGGGTGGTGCAGCTGGGTCAGGAGATTTATACACTTGATCGATACATGACCGCTGCTACAAAAGTTGTTATTTACTCTAGAGATGTTCCGAGTAATACCTTTGCTGCGATGAAAGAATTTGACGATGATTGTTTCATTAATAACTCAAATGGTCTTTATAAGGTTCTTTTAACAGAAAACCCTCCAAAATCCTACCGTACTAATACAGACATCCCCACCAAAAAGATAGAGGGTAACGAGGCTATAGGCCAGAAAAAACATAAGTATAGATACTTCTACTCAATGAGTAATATCGATGGGTTCGGTAACTTTATTAATAGAAACACTCCCGCAAAGATACAGACCGAAAGCGGATTAAACGCCTATAACTACGAGGATGTGAGTGAGGGTGATTGGTCAATTCTTAATACTAATATTCCAGTAGGTAAAGGTGATAGGTCTTACGGTATTTTGAATGGTGGGGCTGGAATCGACACCGACCCTTTAACTTGGGCAGCGATAACAGATGGGACTATTCGGCTAAATATAAACCAACTTGGAATGGCAAATATCGTTCTTGATTGGTCAAAAGTTGTGACCATGGACGATGTTGCGAGTGTTATACAAACTGCTTTAAGAAGGTATTTTCCTAGTGGAACGTGTGAATATGTTGCAGATGATGGTACGCCTAGAATGCAGATAGCTTCAGGGAAGGGTGACGCAGGAACCGTAGCACTTGCCATTGAGGGTCAGGGCGGAACACCGTCAGGTGATGATTTGCAGCTCACTCTTGCAGGAGGTGCAACCGTAACAAGTAGCGTTGTGGACTATCCTGCCATTATCAGAGGGATGACTATCCCCCTGTATAAGGGTAGAGACAGTACTTGGCAGTGGCATTGGAAGTATTATTCAATATATCGTACCGCGGATTATGGTCCGGATGGCTTTCATTTAAAAACTAACGGAAAACAAACTGTAAATAGCCCGGATTTTATTGTGTGGGTAAAAGATGTTAGGGTGGCAGGGAGTTTTATAGCCCGAAGGCTTAATGGAATCATTGAAGTAAGAGAAGGTGCTTACGGAGAATTTGAGATTGGTGATGAAGGTGCGGTAGTTGAGTTTGAGGATTCTACCAGAGCAGAAACTATTCAGGGTGGATTCATTGACAGCAAACACGTTCGGTATAGAGGAACTGAAGAGAGTTCATATTACAGCGACAACTCAAAGTGGCAGTGGGCGTGTGTAGGAAACGGAAGAGGCGCAAGAGTGTCCAAAACGGGTAAGATTGTAACTCGATGGCCTGGAAGCTTAGGCACGACTTTTACCGATGATGATGTAAGAAAACCTATTTGGTGGCCTAATGGGAATATAAGCTACATTAAAAATGTTATTGACGCAGATACTTTTGAGGTCTGGGATGAGATTGAATGGGAAATCGATACCGGAATAACATTAGATCCAACATATCGAAATTATACAGATGAAGTAAACGATGATGTTCTTTATGGATATTCAGCGAATTGGACTGCAAAGAGTAGACTGCACGTTCCGGTGGCAATTTCAAACTTATTATCAAGGCAACCAGGCTTTTTACTTGCTGCCGCCAGAAATGGGAAAGTGATAAATTACTGTCAAACTGAATTGTCTTATCGACAGTTTGTGGGTTATCACAACCAAGAGTTTCAGAAGGTAATCCTTGAAGATAAAATTATGGCACTCCATGACTTTCCTGATAGATACAGCGCTTTGTGCCAAGGGAGTATTTATACCGGAGTTACCAACAATGCTGTAGAATTAACTGTTCAGGGAACTTTGCAGTTAATATTCCAATTAAACGATCCTGAGAAGGTTGCTGATTTCGGAATAGCCAGTAAGGGTGGGATATTCAGAATAGGCAAAGGGTTTATTCGGATAGTAACAAACTTATTTGAAGTGATGGATTTTGACGGTTTTAATTACGGGCAGGATCTAACAGTAGACAAAGACGGGTTGAAGATGTTTCAGAAGGCGATTAAAGACGCTGTTCAGGTGTTTGTGAGCCTTTATTCAAGGGCCACAGGGTACTTGTTGTGGTTTCGGAGGGATAATTAATGGCTATTGAAAGAACTTTTGGAGATGGTGGTGATCACGCTACACTTGCTGCCGCATGGACATGGCTGTTAACCCAAGACCCTCTTGCCGATAATTATATATTTACTCAAATATCAGACACTATAGAAACTACTTGGACAATAGCAAACCTTGTTACAAACGGGTTTACTGTTATGTTTACAACAGACACACCAAATGGTGGAGATCCAACGAAAGGTTGGAAAGTACAACTAACAAACGGTGTCACTCAGTTCTATAGAATAGAGTCTTCGGTTGGTAGAATTATCATTGATGGCTTGTATTTTAAAAGGACGGCTGGAGCCACTGATTTATTTATGCAGCTAAGCCCAAACAATCAGCTCCCATCTACATCAACAGCGACAGTAAGAAACTGTCTTTTTGAGGGAAGCTCAAATAATGCTTTTGATGATGACGAGGCTTTTGATATAGGGAGAGATAGGGATATTGTTTATTTCTATAATAACAAAATATGGAACATGAATAAAGGTCTTACCATAGAAATTAACACAGGAAGCGCCGGAGAAAAAACACAAGATAAGGTGTTTGAAAATATCACTATTTATAATTGTTATAACGGTGTTGAATTTATTAATAATAGCTTTACATATCACATAAGGATGAGAAACATTGTTTCTAGCGGGTGTGTTAATCAGGATTGGTTATATTCAACAGGAATAAGAACGCACTGGGCGCTTTACAATTGCTCAGATAGTGACGGAACATTGGCGAGTTTGGGCATCCCAATTAATGAGAACCAATTGCTCAACATTGTTCCTGCGGATAATTTTGAATCTTTGTTAGATACAAATGATAAATTTTTATTTCTAAACCCCGGGACTAAGCAATTAATAGTAACTGCAAGCCCCAAAAAAGGCACAGCACCCCTCACAGTACAATTTACATCAGAGGTTAAATATGTCTCTGGTGGTGGTGTTTTGCACGATGGCGGAATGGCCCCGACATTGGTTTCACAAGATATCGCGGGTGTAGATATACCCGATGACGTAGGAGATTACCCAATAGGCGCTCACGCAGAATTTTACACTAAAATTTTACCAACGATAGATTAATATGGCTACTGTAGTATCATATGAATGGAAATTTGGTGACGGTGGCGGTTCTAATGAACAGAACCCACGACACACTTATGAGATGGCCGGAACCTATGATGTTATCATTCTTGTGTTTGACAGTGACGGTGATTACTTCATAGGAAGAACAACCATTCGTGTATATGACTATGACTATGGTAGTGACTCTGGGCTAAGGACTCCAATACCGAGCTTAAGTGACAAGTGTTATAGACTTCCGGTAAGGCCTGGAGATGGACACGGACCTTCTGAATACAAGGATAGTGACAACCCAGGCTTTGATTGGATATGGCCTCCCACAGAAGTTGGTGCAGCAATCGGGTATGATGAGCAGAGAAAAGAAATCGCAATAGCTTTAGATGCTAAAACCCAGAAGATTTACCGGCTTAACTTTCCGGACACATGGAGAGATCGAGTTGACGAATACTCCGAGGGAAAAAGAATCATATCAGAGATCCATGAAAAGAGTTATGAGGCCATTAAGGGAGAACAGGTTGCAATAGTACACAACGAGTCTCACGTTCACACAGAGGCTTTTGAGAAAGACCTCAAGGGTGCCGATGGTTACGATTCAGAAGGCTTCCCTTCTGGTATGCGTATGGATATGCAGATGCACAAGAATAACGAAGAGGTGTACGAGAAAAAAGACATTCGCATTCCAAGAGATGGAGACATTGTTTACAGGGAAAAACTAGAAGCGAGAATGCTCCAGAATAGAATTAAGATGTATCACGCTCCTTGGCTTATTACTGAGATTCACCACGATTACACAACAATAGATAAGGCATCGAGGCCGAGTTTAAGACAGATGACAGAGAGTACATTTCAAGCCGACTTGTCAAGTTCTCCATTGTTTCATGTGTCAAGATCTTTTTATCCTTTGCTGAACAGAGCAACAGGTGTGAACGCAACCGGAACAGTGGCAAACTTAATAACGGGTGCTGATAAAAGAGAATTTTCCGCAACAAACTTTACAGCAGGGAATGGAATAAGCGATACATTACCAGAAAACATGAGTGGAGACTTTACTTTAAGTGCGTGGTATAAAGACATGGTAACATTACCTGTTACACTATATACAATTGGCACATTAAGTATTACAATTGAAGCGGGATACATTCTGAGGTATAACGATGGTGTTAATCCTGTGATGAATTGGGCATTAGAATTTAACGGGACAAGGTGGACTCATATTGTTTTAACAAGGTCAAGTTTAAATGTTAATGCATACGAGAATAAGGTATTTTTAGGAACAGAAGAGTTAAATAGTATTGAGGATTATGGAACGGCGTTTCGGACAATAGCGGTTGCAGAGGGATCTTTATTTGACTCTCTTGCGTTGCCGAGGGCTTTAACAACTGAAGAGATTGAATACTACTACGAGAATGTGCTTCGAGGTGGTAGGGAAGTTTTACCGGAGTTTTAAATGAAACAATCAATTATACAGGTAAAAGAACAGGACACCCCGAAAGAACGTGCGAGGAAACTCAACGATCTTGCGAAGCTGTTTGATAACCGTATTACTGTATTGGAAAATCTTCTTAGGAAGCAGGCTGAAGAGATTGAGGAAATAAACGAAGGTGATGATATTGGGGATCGTCTTAGCAAAATAGAGGACCTTCTTATAAGTACCAAGTTTAAGAAGCGTTGGGATGATATTCAGGTGTCAATTTCAACCGCGAGAACTCCTGCTGCAAACGCTCCAACATGGAGGACTTATAATTATGGAATCGGTGGTGGAATAGCTTACCCAGCATTGGGATTTGACACAAATGATTACGTAGATTATTTCATTCAAACAAGTCACTCTCAACAGTTAAATACTATTTTAGAAAAGCATTTACACTATACATTGCCAAGTGATTCTGCGGGTGATAGATTTCAATTTCAACTAGATGTCATTGCGGCTGGGATTGGTGAAGATTTTGCCGTTGTTGCGGGAAGCCCATTTGCAGCAGAACATCTTTTAACAGGGGTGGAATCCGGTAGACACAATTACTTTGATATTGTAGACATCCCGGGAGTTAACACAACGGTGTCAACGAATTACATAGTTCGATTAACACGAATAGCCGCAACCGTTAATGATTATGCACCGGAAGTATATGTGATTTTTGATGATTGTCATTATTTAAAAGATGACAACGGCAGTAGACAAGAGCATACAAAATAATTTAATAGGAGGAATATATGCCCGACATGACCGCAAGAAGTGAGATTTCGGTAATGATCAAGAATAGTTACTTGGAGTCCAATGCGAGTACCGCAGGGAAAAGCGCAGATATTGACATAGTGAATTTGACCCCGAGGGCTGCGTTTGAAGAGTTAACAAAAGAACCTGGTAGAGGCATTCCAAGATCTGGACTCAGGGGAAAGTTTGAGCCGAGGGGCGTTACTGTTAACGGTGATGACTCAGACGATAGTCGGGATGCAACGTATGGATTTATCAACAGGCAATTAAAAAGTGAACCATACTTTCTTGAACAGAAATTCGTTACAGGTGTTGTTCACCCTTGTTCAATTGGAAAAATACGGCCAAGAAACACAACGGCCAGAGGAATAATTATTCACGGATAGGAGATTATTATGGCTACATGGACTAAAGATGTTCGACCGATGGTATTAACAGACCAAGGCAGAGCGTATCACAATGAGGGAAGGCCGACTCCGGTAATTCCGGAAACTCGTCCAGATGTAAGACCCAGTTGTCTTAATAAAACAGGTGATGAAATAGGAGAATAAAAATGGCTTCAGCCGCACAAAAATTTCTTGAGGAGCAGAGAAGGAAGCAGCGTGGTGTTCAGTCTTTTGATAAGGGCGCTATGGCACCTTCAGCCGCTACTCGTCATGGTTTAAATGACATGGGCGGTTATAAAATGGAGTCCGGTGAGTATACCGGAAAAGGTCCCGATGGAGTGACACAACCCACCGCACCTACCCAACGGAGAATGACTCCCAATGGGGAAAAGTATATGGTGGATGAGAATGAAGTTGTGATTGCTGACAGTCGGACTGTTAACGCTTTCGGAGGTCCTGAAGCGTTGAATGCGTTTATACAGCGCAACATTCCAGGTAACAACGGAGGCCAACAGCAAGTTCAACCCAGAGGTGGGACAGCTATATCTCCGTCTCAAGAAAATATGTTAGAAGAAGTGCGTAGCGAAAACATTCAGCAGTTTTTTACTGGTGGAACCCCTGGTAAAAACCCGAAACCTTTTGACATTCCAAAGGTAGATCCTAAAACTGGTGGTGGGTTTAATCCAACCCAGCAAGGTAAAACTGGTGGTGGGACGTTTAAGCCACCGATAATCAATAAAAACAAATTAGTAAATCCAAACATTGGAAACAACACACCATTTGATCAGAACAAAATACCGAACGGTATTGGCACCGGACATGGTGGGAAAATTACTCCGGACATTGGCAAGACAAATCCACTAGGGATAACTCCTGTCCAGACGAACACAGGCAACAATCAAATAACAGGTCCAGACCTTGGAATAATAGACCCTGTTAACCCACTAGTTAACACACAAATCGGTGGGCAAATAGGAACACAAGACCCTATAATGCCTGACATACCAGACATTCCACTAGACCAGACAACCGACCCTGTAGAGACACCAGTAGGAACTCCTCAGTATTCAGCATCTAATTTAGATGAAATGCTTTGGAATAGATACCAGGGGAGGCTGGGCGCCCAGATGGAATCCCAGAGAGCCGGAGAAGCACAGAGAGGTCTTCAGGCGGGTATGAGTAACAGAGAGATAGCAGGAAGGCAAGCTATTGGAGATATAGGCCGTAGAGAGGCCATGGCGGGTGCTACTTCAGACTTTGCTATTGATGCTGCCGGAAGAGCAGAGGGAAGGGATCAGTTTAATCAGCAGATGTCTTTGGCTCAGAATCAGTTCCAGAATCAGAAGGAAAATCAAGACTTCCAGAAGCAGTTGACACAGGCAATGCTTGGTGTAAACGCCGGAGACTTTACCGGAGCGAATAAGATATTTGAGTCAATTGGTCTGGGGGCGATAGACTTTAATAAAATGGAATCCATTCAGAACGCCAACACAGCGGTAGGGGCTATACAGAATATGATCTCCGGATTAGGTCCGGATGCAGATCCTGAGTTGCTAGGAATGCTTGGTGGAATGATGGGTGGAGTTTACCAGAAAATGTTTAAGAATCTTGGGATTGGTGGGGACGGTGAATTTGACCTTGGAAACTTAGCCAACGGAATAGATAATGGAACCCTTGATCAAAATGGTACAAATGCTGTTGTTAATATCGGTAAAAATTCTCAGGACTGGTTAGATAATACTCTTGGTGGTGAGATGTTTAAGAGTGCATTAACAGCATCTCCAGAGGGTGACAAATTAATGTCGGGAGTTTTATCCGGTAGTGAAACGTCCATGGAAGAGTATGGTAGTTTAGTTGGTGCATATATCAAGCAGGATATGGGTGGAAAAATAAATGATGCTCAGAAGTCGCTCCTTGAAAAATATGATCTTTACGATGAGGCTACTGACCTCAACAAGGTTACATGGGATGATGTTGCCACTTATGATAATGATATTAAAGCTGCACTAAATGGAGTCAATGGATCCGATAATGCCAAGAAGATTTATAACAATCTTACTCCAGAACAGCAGGAGGTTTTAGGTCCAATAGAAGATTACATAACTAAGCATGAGGACTACTCAAAGACCATAAATGCTCTTACCCAGGGTAACATTAATGCTGTTATGGATAATTTCCCGAAAGATAAAAACGATCCTATTTATCAAGAACTGCTTAAGCATGATACTACCGTTCAGGAAATTGGCAGTAGTAAAGAGTATGAATACAGCGGTGGTGGTAATGATGCTTATGGTTTTTCAAGTTTAGGAACTACAAAAACTCCTAAAGTACAAGAGGGTGATATTGTCAATGTAAATGGAAACCTTCTGGTATTTAAGAGAATGAAAAACAAAAACCAATCCGGTACGGATCACACGGTATATTTCTTTGAAGACCCTCTAACCGGGGAAACTAAGAAAATTACAGCCAAGCAGGGTAAAACCTCATGGTTTACAGAGTAACATAAGGAGATAGGTATGAGTGGAATAGCTGCGGTAGCGGAATTTGCTGGACCGATGCTAATGGGAGAGAGTGATGATGGCGGTGACAGTGGCGATACTTCTATGGGCGCATCAGAGGTTGCTGGATTTGCCGAGTCTACCGGTGGTGGTTTAGACTCTCTTCTTAATCCGATTATGTCTATTGCGGGGGCGGTCAACTCTGTACAACAACAGGAACAAGCTCAGAAGAATTTTGATAAAAACTTTGATGAGAACAAAAGGCGATTCGGGCTAGAATTTGCTCTTAGAGAATGGGCAACCCGAAAAGGTATAGAAATGCAAGAGGCGCAGGTTCTTTACCAGAGACAAATGGGAAGTGGTACCATGCAAATGAATCGAGCCGCTATGAGAGAGAATCTTAAATCTAGTGGTCTTAATCGTTTTCAGCAGGAACGTCAGATGTCATGGGATCGACAGGATAGAGAGAAGAGTCAGAGAATGGCAAAAGCGTATAGTTCTGGACTATTAAAAGGATTGGGTGGAAAAAATGGCACAAAAGATACCTCTGTCACAGCGGTTTAAAGATAGAGCAGTACGGCAGTTTATTGAGAAAGCATCCAATGAAGATTGGGACTTCTCTCAGTTTTGGACAAAAGCATCGTCTATGGGTATTAATGATCAGCCACAAGTTCAAAATTACGCCTCTGTCCTTAAAGAGAAACAGAATTATCAGAGAGGCCAAAAGAGAGCGGGAGAGGTTTCCGGCTTAATGAGGGGTGCTACTGAGCAACAGACACCACCTCCGGTACAGGAAGAACAGCCGTTACCAGGTTCTACACATTATACTGGAATGCAGGATGACCCATGGGGTGACACACCTCCGACTCCTCCTCCATCACCACAGCCGGAACAGCAACCTTTGACCCAAAGAAGGGTTTATGAGGATGTTGCAGGACGATCTCAGGAGCAGGGGGTAGCTCAACCAACAATGGAAGAAGCAAGACAGTACGGGCTTGACTTATATCAAACCGATGAGGATTTAAAAGCTGAAGAAGCCGCCAGAAAGAAAGCAGAACTTGAGCAGAAAAAGTTGGATGATTTGAATAAGCATCGTGGAAGACTGCTAAAAAAAGGGTATAAAAATAAAGCTATTGACGAAACTCAGGATAAGTTGGACTATATATCTGACGAGAAAAAACGCACGTCCACTGATATTTCTAGGCTTGAAGGTCAGAAACGTCAATACATGAGCCTTAAACAGACTCTTGAAAAGGGGTTGAAGAGTGGAAAACCAGAACTTGATACTGATGCAATGGCCGCATTAGATGGTATTGGTATAGATTCTGGTGTAGCGTTAACAGATCCGACACAAGCAATTGCAGACCTTGAATCTATCATAATGCAAAAGAGCGCAGAAGTTAAGGTGGCTCAGAAAGAAAGTAATGATATTAGTCGGTCATATGCCGAGTTGTTAGAAGACCCACAGGCTAAGTTAACCGACATTCTAAAGGGTGGCCGCGAGACGGCGAGAGACGGCGAGGGGATGACTCGACCAAGGGCGCTAGGTGGCCCCGCTCAGATACAGGCTAGACAACCCGCCCAACAGGGAGAGATTGTAAAAGTAGTCACACCGGATGATTATCACAGACTTGCTAATGGAACTCGATACATGACACCAACTGGAGCGATAAAAATAAAAGGAAAAAAACAATAATGCCTAATCCTTGGGATGATGACATAACTATTGAAGAGGCCCCCGTTTCAAAGAATCCTTGGGACGATGACGTTACCATTGAAGAGGCTCCAGTTCCGGAACCAGTTTCTCAGGAACCTGTAGTTCCTTATGATCCAGAAAAGTATTACAAGGAATCTACCCCACAAAACGCCATGCCGGATTTTAATAAGCAGATACTTGAGAGTGGTGTTCAGCCCCCGATGCGCCCAGAAGAAGAGTGGAAAGATACGAGAGTTCGACAGACAAAACAACTTCCAGATGCACAGTATGAATTTGGTGTTCCTGCGGTAGCATCTGATCCGTC